>Ga0102851_10000339_pt1 | contig 22639 bp, 26 predicted proteins | sample Mud3Dept3metaG_FD_79558 | JGI IMG/M metagenome (GOLD analysis project Ga0102851, IMG submission 79558) | Freshwater wetland microbial communities from Ohio, USA, analyzing the effect of biotic and abiotic controls - Mud 3 Core 4 Depth 3... | ecosystem: Environmental > Aquatic > Freshwater >... | reverse complement strand
GATGCTGACGGCCTACGCCAACGCCGCTCGTGACATCCGCGACCAGCGGTTCCATCGCCCGTTCTTCGGGAGCTTCAACAGCCCCTGCAATCTCTGTGACTACGCACGCCTGTGCGTTCACGGCGACCAGCAGGGCTACCGGCTCCGCACCACTTCGCGCTGATCGCGTCCTCCGACGCGCCCACCGCGACCCGCGCTACCAAGGAGAAAACTTATGATCCCCATCAAGCTCAACACCCTGCCCGGACTGGAGTCCCTTCCAGACGCGGTTACGGTGTGTAGCAACCCCCACTCGGTCCCGTTCTCACCGCCCATCGACCCTGACCACGTGTTCAGCGTGGACGTCGTCCGACCGATTCTCGGTTGGATGCTGTACGACAGCCCGGACATGCTTCTGCTGTTCGGTGATCGTGGGTCTGGCAAGTCGAGCACGCTCCGGCAATTCCACGCCTATCTCAATCTCCCCATGTTCTCCGTCTCGGGCCACAAGCGCCTGGAATGGGAGGACTTGCTCGGTGTGAAGGAAATCGTCGACGGTGACACCATCACCATGGACGGCCCCCTCACCCAGGCCTGGCGCGTCGGTGCGACCTTCCTGTTCGAGGAAATCGACCGTGCGCCCGAAGAGACGAGTATCGGCCTCAACCCCATCCTCGATGGGTACCCACTCATCAACGTGCTCAACGGTGGCGAGGTCATTCCGCGCATTGCTGGCGCCCGGTGTGCTGCTACCGCGAACACCAACGGCTCCGGTGACGTTCGGGGTGAGTACAACACCGCCAACATCCTCGACCAGTCCCTGATGGACCGGATGCAGGCCGTACGCGTTGACTACCCCACGCCCGAGCAGGAGTTCGCGCTTCTAAAGAAGAAGCTCGGCGACGCCATTCCCGACGCGATGCTCAACCAGAGCATCTCCATGGCCAACGACATTCGCTTTCTCCACGCGGGGAAGACGGACCGTCTGTCGGGCCATGTTCAGGCGTCGATGGCACCCACGATGGAGACCACGCTCAGCACGCGTTCGCTGCTGCGCCTGTGGAACCTCGTGATCCTGTACGCCGGGGTGGAGAAGCCACTGTTCTATGCGCTCGACATCGCTGTGACCAACAAGTGCAGCGAGGTGTGCGCCGAGGCGATCAAGAAGATCGCGGAGGCCCACTTCGCCGGAGGTGCCAGCCCATGATCGATTTCCAGGTCTTCCAAGGACCCGGGAATCGAATCGTTGCGGTGAGCACTCAGCCGGTCGGGGAGCACTGGACCGTCAAGGACGGCACGCAGGGCACTCGCCTGCGAATCTCGCAGTGGCCGCTCACCAAGTACCCGACGCTCGATGCCCTGAAGAGCGCCTTCCTCTCACCCCAGTACACGCACCTCTACACGGGTCACGTGGACACTCACGGGAACTCCGCTTCGGTATCAACCAAGTCGGTGATCTTCTGGGAGATTCGGGGTGCCGCGGTCGAATCGCTGCGCCGTGATCTCGTCCTGCTCGCCGACGAGCTGGCCGAGCTCGGTTCGACGGTTCGTGTCTCCGACGACGCCATCGGGTTGGTCCTCTGCGGATCTGCCTGGAAGTTCGGCGTTACCGCGAAGCCACAGCACCACTGCATCGCCGCCCAGGATGGGAACGGTGCCGGAACGCTGTTGCTCGCCCAGGCGCCCGAGTTGCTCGCGCTGCTCTGCGCGCTGTCTTCCAACCACCCGTTCGCATTCGCGGATCGGGACGGCAAGGCAGTCAGCGTCAAGCAGGTGCTGGAGCTCGGCTCTCGCTTCGTTCCCACGGCCCTTGTGCCGTTCATCAAGAAGCGCGGCAACGCACCGCTGTCGTTCTACGTCAAAACCGTAGGCCGGCCGCAAGTGTTGTTTTGACCGCGTATCCACCCAAGCCCTGGAGGGGACCTGTGCTTTCCCCACCGGGGAAGCCATGTCCCCTCCCGTATTTTTTCCTCTGGAGGAGTCATGTCCCAGGTTTCTTACACCGACGTCTACATCGTCAACCCCGTGGTGCGCAGCATCGCCGGCCGCCACACCATCACCGAGGCCGATCTCGGTCTTCCCATCGGCACCCTGCCCCCCGAGGACGTCGCGTCCATCGGCTCGCTCATCACCGTCGACAAGGAGGTGCTGCGGCCGTTCAACGCGATCCGTAGCGCCACCAAGCGTCTGTGCGAAAGCAAGGGCGTTCGGGTTGGAATGGGAACCGCGGTGCCTGGTCCCGAGTTGCAGGCCACGATGGCTGCGCTCGAAAAGTTCAAGGACGAGTTCTACGAGGCCAAGCGGTCGTTCCTTGCGGACTTCCTGCGTCACCTCGACGAACGCGCCGAGAGCCATCCCCAGTACGCAAGCCTCATCAAGGCCCGTGCGCCGAGCTTCGACTACGTCGACCGTCGTATGCACTACGACATCGATGTCTACAAGCTCGCCGTGCCCAACGCCGACCCGAACAGCACCGTGCTGTCTCGGACCCTCGCGCGTCAGGGCAACGACATCGGCTCGCGGCTCTTCGAGGAAACGGCCGAGTTCGTCAAGGACGCTTACGAGCGCACCATGAAGGACTCTGGAACGGTCGTGCGGCGCAACCTCGCGCCGTTTCGTGACAGCCTGCTGCCGAAGCTCAGAAGCTTCCAGCTGCTCGACTCCCGCTGTCGCCCGGCTGCTGACCTGCTTGAGCAGATGCTCACCCAGGCCGAGCACGTCCTGAACCAGATCCCTCGGGGTCAGGAACGGGGTCTTGCCGGATCGGACTACGACCAGTTCATGGGCGTGTTCCGAGTGTTCCTCTCCGCCGACCTGCTCGAAGCCCACGTGGCCGCGCACAGGTCATCCACTCCCACCCTAACCGCCATGCCGACGCCGTCGCTGCCGCCGACACAGCCTGCGAACACCGTGCGCCTTACCAAGCGTCCGATGCCCGCGGCACTGCAGTCGCCCGTCAGCTCGGTGCCCCGTCGTCCGGTCATCAGCTTCTGAGGTTCTCATGTACTCAGACACCCAACTCGGCGCTGCACACCTGGTAGCTGCCGCCCTCGGACGCGCCCTTGGCATCCGTGTGGTCATCGCCAACGTCCCCACGGCCTGCACGGATGGCAACACCATCTATCTGCCGCCGCTGCCGGTCACGGTGAGTACTCAACTCATCGCGATGCTGTGGGGTTTCATCCACCACGAAGCTGGGCACTGCCGTCACTCCGACTTCTCGGTGCTGCAGGACCTCGCTTCGGAGCAAGACGCGCTGCTGCTCAATCTCGCTCGGGTGTTCGAAGACATCCGGATGGAGCGGGCACACATTGCTCTCTACCCCGGTGCTCACCGGATCCTGTGCGAGCTCGTCGAGGTGCTGGTCAAAATCGGGTTCTTCAAACCACCCGACCCGGACCACTCCCCGGCATCGCTCGCTGTCGGCCTGATCCTCAAGTCACTCCGCTCCTCGCTCCTTGGACAGACTGCGTTGTCCGAGCAGGCTCAGCTTCATCGCGAGCTTGTTGAGCAGGCACTTGGACGGGGTTCGGTCATCCGCTTGCTGGCGATCTGCCAGGAGGTGTGTGATGCGCGCTCGTCCGAGGACGCTCTGAACCTGGCCTACCGGGTTCGTGAGTATCTCGAAGAGGAGCAGAAGAAGGCCGACGAACCGCCTCCGCCATCCCCCGAGGCCTCCAAGACCTCACAGGACAGCGCATCCGGCGGCTCCCAGCAGTCCGATCCCAACGGGTCGGACGACGCGGACGCATCAGGTCAAGTCGGCAACGCCGACGACGCCGATGATTCGCTGTCTTCTCCCCCGGCGGACGATCCCGAGCAGTCGGATTCGTCGCAGCCGCCCAACGCGAGCAATGACCCGGCGTCCGATCCGACGGACGGCCAGGATCGCTCGAGCAACCCGCGCCCCGATGGTTCGCCAGCAGACGGTTCTGCGTCTGGAGCGGACGATCAGGGTGACCCCGCGCCCCATGCAAGCTCGGCCTCGAACGATCCCTCCGGGTCGGACGTTTCCGAGTTCCTCCAGTCCGTGCTCTCTGGCATCGATCTCTCCAAGGAAACTCAGGATCTCGGCGAAGCCCTCGCCGAACTGATCAACCAGGAAGTCGACCAGGTGGACGATACGGAGCGCATGGTCCTCCCCGGCACGGTTCCGGTGGGCTCGGCCCAGCGCGATGCCGAAGCCGTCCACAGCGCCTTGCAGGTCTCGGCCAAGCTCTCGATCCAGCTCAAGCGTCAGTTGGAGAGCGAGCGTCGTCTGCCGTCGATCCCGAGATCCTCGGGTCGTCGCGTCAGCCGTCGTCACCTGCATCGGGTTGCGTTCAAGGACTACCGGGTCTTCGAGCGTCGTGTCGTGCAAACCGCCGTGAACACCTCTGTCGTGTGCCTGCTGGATTCCAGCGGGAGCATGGCGTGGGATAGCGGCGCAGGCCGACCGCCGATTGAGATCGCCCGCGCCGCCTTGCTCGCGACCATGATGGCCCTCGGTTCGATCAAGAACCTCAAGGCCTGCGCCGGCGCCTTTCCCGCACGCGGTGACTCCGAGCGCGTGCTCCTCCTTGCTGACTTTGGCGAGGCGGCTCCCAATGTCAGTTCCAGGTTCGCGCTGAATGCTGCCGGCGGTACGCCGATGGCCGAAGCCATTCTCTGGGGTTGTCAGCAACTCGAGTCCCGTCCCGACGACGAGCGAAAGATCATTTTCGTCGCCACGGACGGACAGCCCGACCGACCGCAGCTCACTGCTCAGGTCATCCACAGTGCCGAGCGTTCTGGCATCGAGGTCTACGGCCTTGGTATCCAGACCGCCGCGGGTCGCGATCTCTTTCGCTCATTCGCGGAAGTCCACGATCTGTCCCGTCTCTGTGAGGCGTTTCTGGAGGTATTCCAGGGCGTCTTGACCCGCCAGCGAGCCTGACCGTTTCCACCACCACCACCCACGAGGGGACCGCGTTCCCCTCACGGGGTCGTCGTGTCCCCTCATTTCTTTTGAGGAGAACACGACATGTCCGCCCAGTTCTTTCCCATGGAGCCAGTTGCACCCTCTCGCCACCGCGAGATCTGCAGCTGGACCGATCAGGACATCGACACCCTCTACGAGGGCTTGATGTTCCGGTCGATGCAGCAGCTGTTCAACGCCCACTCGAGCGTTGAGCTGCGCTGTGATGTCAACGCGTGGATCTTCGACGACCCGCTGCTCGGCCCGAAGGGTTCGCCTCGTGCGTTCTCCTTCGAAGCCTCCTGCCGCTGGTTGCGCGTGGATCCCGTGGAAGTGCGTAGTCAGGTCCTCGACCTGATGATCCGCACGGGGATCATGGATCTCATCGACGAAAACCGCATGGCCGTCGCCGACAAGCGCCGCGCCATGCCGTCCGCCTCAAAGCCCAGCGTCATTCAGATGGGCTTCTTCGAGGACGACGACACGGTGTTCGCCCCCATGTCCCTCACCTTGCCGAAGCAGCGTCGCCCGCACGAGCGTCGCGACTTCGAGGTGTTCATCGACGTCATGCAGCAATCGCTGTTTTGACCAACGCGTTCGAACCGGCGGCTCAGCGTGGGCTAAGCCGCTGGTTCACTCCAACCTCTCCATCCAGGAGGAGCCTCATGCCCCAACCCCCCGACGTTCCCCGCTCTGCGCCATACCTGTTGGCGCAGCAGATCGGAGAACTCATCGTGCGCATCGAGAAGCTCGAACGCCGCGTCGCTCACCAGGGCGAGACGGTCAAGCGACTCGTCACCGAGAACGGGTCTCTCAGCGCGAAACTCGCGCGCCTGCAGCGGCCCGCCCTGGCGCAGACGCGTGCGCCTTCCCGTCCCACAACCGCGCCTGCCGTCGAGACCGCTCGGCCGGCGGACCCCGTCCCTGACTTCACGGGTTCGCTCCGCGAACTTCGAGGCGTCTCGCGACAGGCAAACTGAGCGGTTCCCACCTCACAAACCCCTCGGGCGTTGGCTTTCCGCCAACCCCCCGAGGGGTTTTCTTTTGGCCGCGCCAAGGTCGACCCCCGCTCTGAATATGCTTCAGGTAGAAGCCTTCCAATCGGAGACGGACGTGTTCGGTGTCTTCCGCAAAGCCTCGCGTGCGCCGGCGCCCGCCAACGCGCCGCCCCGACGCACTCTGGCGATCGACTACTTCCGCTTACCCGAATCCCCCGCTCCCGCCAACCCGGAGCCGGCGATCCGCCCGGCCGACTACTTCGACCCCAGTACCCAGCGATTCCGGCCGGTGCATCCGACTGAGCTGCTGAACGTCCATTGCGTCCTGGTTGAACAGATCTACCAGGCGATCGGCATGACTCGCGAGGAGTTCCGCAAGCGCTTCTATCCGATCCTCGAGTTCGGTGCCGCTGCCTACCAGCTCTGCCCGGCGTCGATGTCCCACCATCACCGCGAACCCGGGGGTCTTTTTCTCCACTCCATGCAGGTCTGCCGGCACGCCGTCCATCTTGGCCAGTTCGCCCGCTTCGAGCGCGATCGCACACGTCCCGTCTCGCCGGCCGACCAGAAGCTGTGGGGCGTGGCCCTGGGTTTCGCTGCGCTCACGCATGACGTCGCGAAGCCGCTCACCGATTTTCGCGTGGTGCATCCATCGTTCTTCGCGCCCGGCCGTCTGCTGCCGCGTCTCGATGATGGCCCACCGCCGGAGGACGAGCCCGCGCTGTTCGTGCCTTACGAAGACACCGTCTTCGAGTGGCTCGAGCGCAGGGGCTACACCGAATACCAGGTCCGTTGGCTGAACGACCACTACGCCAAGCACCAGCGGCATGCCCAGGCGCTGATGTCCCACTGGACTACCGCCCTCACACTCGGCTGGCTGCCGGAGAAGATCCGCTCAACCCTCGCCAGCATCGACCCGCCCGAGGGTTCCATCGAGGCCGATTTCTGGGACATCATCAAAAAGGCCGATCAGCGCTCCACCAATCAGTATTTTCCCGCCGTCTCCGGCAACGCCAGCGCCATCATCGCTGACACCCTGCGCCGGCTCGTGCGCGAAGGACGGTGGGCGCCCTCACACGAGCGGTTCCCGCTGCGGATCGGCGTCGATCAGCGGCTGCTGTTGCTTGCGCCGAATGACCTCACGCAACTCGCGGGCCAGATTGCATCCCATCCTCAGGCCTACGCACTCTCGGCCAACGGCCCTCTGTCAGCCGATCAACTGTCTGCCCACCTTCAGTTCGAGTGCCTCATCGAGGCCGACCGCGCCGGCCATGTGCTCTTCAATTCTGCCGTTGCCGGCGCTGCGCTCCCGTCGAATCAGCGGGTGCTGATCCTCAACGAGCGCCTCTCGCGCGAGCTCATGGACCTTGCGCCCTCGGCCCCCCAGGCGCCTGCAGCTGTACCGGCATCCACGGATCCCACCATGAGTGCCACGACGCCGCATCCCGCCGCCGCCACGCCCGCTACGCATGCCGGTCCCTCGACCATTCCGGTTGTGCAGTCCTCGAGCCCCGCCCCCGCCTCCCCGCCGCCCCCGCTCGATCTGCCCAGCCTTGTCTTTGAGTTTCTGGAAGACGTCCAGTCGCTCAATCCGTACGCCATTCACACCGCTGACAAGAACGGTCAACCGCGTCCTTCGCATAAGGTCACGTCCGAACACATGCAGATCGATCGTCAGCTCAAGTCCGGAATCCGCATCGGACGCCCGCTGATCCAGCGCTTTGCCAAGACTCATGCCTATCCACTCGACACCGTGTTTTCGACATTGATCGGTTGCCCTCAGGTTATTTCGCACACCGAACCGCTCCCTCCTGCAGCGACGATCTGGCTCACCATGTCACTGCCGGCCTCGAAAGCGGACTACAACCAGACGCTCTCCAAGTTCGCTAGAGCTGTCGCTGCTCCCGGTCCTTCCACTCTCATGCAAGCTCCGCCTCCGCTCTCGGCTCGAGGCGTCGTACCGTCCACCGCGCCTGGTGAGCAACCCGCCCACCACTCACCCGACTTCACCGGCTCCTTGCGGCAGCTGCGTGACGTCCCCGTGTCACCGCCGTCTGTCGCCCTCCCCCACGCGGATCTCCAACCGTTGCTCTTTCGGGTGTTCGACCACCCATCCGTCAACCGCCATTTTCGAGCATCGTCAATGATCACACCGCTCTATGTGCGCTTCGACGTTCTTGCCAACGTGCTCGACCAAGCGCGGCTCGACGGTGTCGCCGGTGCCGCCGGACTCGATCCGCCGACCGCGGCCGCGCGCTTTGTCGACGGCGGTTTCCCGGTCGAACTGCACCCGCAAGGCATCGTGCTCACAGAGAAGATCGAGCCTTATTGGGACCGGTACTCCCTGGTCGATGAGACCCGGCCATGAAGTCCACGCACGAGGTCCAGAACTTCTGGCGCCCCGCCTATGAGTTCATCGCTGCACTGGTCTGGTTCGCTGTGGCCCTCGTCTACCTCGGTATCGGGCGCCGCTTCGATGGCCTGATCGCCTATTCCGGTCTGCTCTCGATTCCGCTCACCGGGCTCGGCTTCTATCGACTGCTCCAGGCGGTGCGGATCTGGAACTTCAAGTGCCGGCTCTGGTCACCCAGCCCCGTCTTCAGCACCGTCCAGTCCGTCCTCGCCAAGCAGAAGAAGCGTGGTGCGCTCTGGCTCGGCTGGGGATTCACCTGGGAACCTCTGCACGCGAAGCGCCTGCGCGTCATCTCGTCGCTCGACGAGCAGCAGACCAAGCCGCCGCCTGCGTACCTGCGCCTCCGCCAGTGGTTGAATCTCTCGGTCCCTAACCACACGACCGATGGCTTTCATTACGTCCACGGCGTCGGCGATCGCGAGGAAGACATCTACGTTGATTACGAATCCCTGCGCGGGCACACCTACATCGTCGGCACCACCGGTGCCGGTAAGACGCGCACCTTCGAGATCCTGATCGCCGAGGCCGTCGCCCGCGGCGGCCCGGTGATCGTGCTCGACCCGAAGGGTGATATCGACCTGCGGGACCGCTGCCACGCCGAGGCGCGCCGTCACGGTCGGCAGGCGGATTTCCGGTTCTTCAGCCCCACCCTGCCGCAAGCGTCCATGCGCCTGAACCCTCTGCAGAACTACGCCCGCTCCTCGCAGATTGCCAACCGCATCGCCTCGCTGCTGCCGCGCGGCGGCAACTCCTCGGCCTTCCGCGACTTCGCTTGGCGTGCGATCAACGTCGTCGTCGACGGCCTTCTGCAGTCCGGCAGCGACCCCAATCTGATGAACCTGCGCCGCTACGTGGAGGGCGACATCGACGGACTGATTGTCAAAGCCGTCGAACGCTACTTGACCGACATCGCGCACCGGGAAGCGCGCTTCCTCGGCTGGCAATCGGAGGTCCGCACCCTGGTGGGCAGTCTCAAGCAGGGCGGCAGCGTCTCCCTCGATCGAGATACGAGTATCCGGGCGGTCGCCGTGGCGACCTACTACACCCAGTCCGTGAAGCCGAGGTATCCGGACAAGACGATCGACGCGATGCTCTCGATCATGCTGCACGATCGGGCGCACTACTCGAAGCTCATCAGCAACCTCATCCCACTGCTCGAGCAGCTCACTTCTGGGCCCCTGTCGCAGCTGCTCTCGCCCAACTGCGATGACGCCGAGGACGTGCGCACCATCGAGAACTTCCAGAAGCTCATCGACAAGAACTCGATCGTCTACATCAACCTCGACACGCTGGCCGATTCCATCGTCGGTAGCGCGGTCGGTTCCCTGTTCCTGGCCGACCTGACCAGCGTCGCCGCCGCCCGCTATGCCTCCGAGGCCACCAACCTGCCGCCCGTCAGCGTCTTCGTCGACGAGGCCGCCGAGATGATCAACGACGCCTTCATCCAGAACCTGAACAAGGGCCGGGGTGCCGGCTTCGAGCTCTACATCGCTTCCCAGACCATCGCCGATTTCGTCGCCAAGATGGGCGACCCGGCCCTGGCCATGCAGGCGCTCGGCAACACCAACACCACCATTGCGCTGCGCATCAAGGACCCCGACACCCGCAAGTTCGCCTCCTCCCTGTTCGGCGAGACGCACTTCGCCGAAACCAGCAGCGGCCACTCGGCGTCGACCATACACCCTGCCGAGAACCTCGATTTCGGAGGCACCGTCAGCAAGACGCAGCAGCGCAAGGACCTGCAGGTGGTCAGCGAAGACGCCCTCGGCAAGCTACCCAACCTGCACTTCTTCGCCTCCCTCCCCGGCGGCAAGCGCATCAAGGGCCGCATTCCAATCATGCCCATCGCGGCCGACGAGAGGTACCGTCCGACGCAACTGCGGTCGTTGCTCGTCCTCGGTCAGGCGTCTCCCCCAGCCAGTGCCAGCACCGCTTCCGCGTCCACTGCCGCTCAAACCCTGTCGTCATCGTCGCCCCCTCTCGCTCCTGCCCATGTCTCGTCATGGGACCGGGATGGCACGGGATGATTGCCCCACGTGTCGGTGTCCCGCCTGCCCTGATCTCTGCGGAGGAGTCTGCGGAGAAGCCACGCCCTCGGCGCATTCGCGACGCATGCTGCGTGTACGTTCCCAGAGCCCGCGCCACGTCATTCAGCATGCATTCGGCTCGGCCCAGGCGGCGCGGGTTGCTCCTGATCTGCTTAGTAAGCAGCGCACGAGGTTTTGGAGCGCTGTGCTTAGTAAGCAGCGCGCGAGGTTTTGGAGCGATGTGCTTAGTAAGCAGCCCACGAGGTTTTGGCGGCGCTGTGCTTAGTAAGCAGCGAGCAGAAAAAAGCACCCAAATATGGAATTCGTTCGGGCTGCTTACTAAGCATTCTAGTAAGCAGCGAGCAGAAAAAAATCAACACCCCTTCCGGTGTGTGCTGTGACTACTCACCAGACGATGCTTCAGACCTCAATGTCCGCCTCAGCGGTCCCAGCATCGAGCAGCGCAGCGCAGATCAGCCGCGCCCATATAGAGCGCCTCGGGGAGTTGCGCTCCCAGTACGATCGGCTCCTGGCTCAACGCGTGGAAGCCTGTCGCAACGAGTACACCGCGCTGTCGTCGAACGTTCTCGCTCACTTGATCAAGACCGCGCCGCGGAGCCGTCCACGCAAAGTGGGTCTCATGCCGTTCAGCGGGCGTCCCCGCTCCCCGCTTGAGTGGGTACGTTTCCCATTGCGCGACAACCAGGCGCTCTGGCGATTTGCCACGGCCCGACTTGGCGTCACGGCCGCCGCCCGCAGCGAACGCGTGCCTCGCGACAAGGCGCGCAGGCCTTCCCGTGAGCCGCACACAGACCACGGCTCCCAGGACTGGCCGTGGCTGTACGAAGACTTCCGCCGCAAAGGCGTGCAGGCACAACCGTGGGAGGCGACCCTTGCCGCCGACTTTGAACAGGCGGTGACCGGGCCGCTCCGACGCGCTCTCCGCGCGTCTGGCAATCTCGCGAACTTCGTCCGCCAGTTGCGCCCCGTCGCCGAGATCCAGTTCGACCCCGCCGAGGCCGAGACCTTCCTCTGCGAGAAATTGAACCTGCCTCGCCCGCAGGACTCGGAGACGCTGCGGGATCACTTCCCGCCGAACCTGACGGAGCCTCGCAACCGCCCTTTGGCGGACGACGACCCGAAAGCGCGGCAGCGACTGCTCGCACTGCTCGGCGCGGCCGTCGGGTCACGGCTGATCGCCTGTGCGACCGAGTACACCACCACGGCAACGATGCTCCGGGACCGACTTGATCCGAACCGGCGTCGCCTCTGGGAGGGGCCCATCCTTGCCCCGCGAGTGCTGGTGCCGCCAGGCGTCATCGACGACCCGATCATCATCTGGCAGTCCACACACCTGGACCATCCATCAGACCCGTCCGATCCTGAGGCCTCCGGGTGGAGCGATCTCCAGTGGCACAGCGCGAGACACCGTGACCGATTCAAGAGCTACACGACATCCTGCAGTGTCCGCGGCGAGCGCTCCGCCCCGGCCCACCAGTACTTCTGGTTCACCGAAGCTCCGCGTCTTGTCAGGGACTTCCGCCCCGCCCAAAGGTGGGAACGATTGTTCGCCCTGTACTACGACCAGAACGTCGTCGCCCCGCTTCGTCGCCAGTGGCTGCTCGCGCGCTGGAGCATGCGCCTGGAGCGATCGCTGCCCAATCCCGCCGAGTGCGTGCTGGCCTTCGACCTCGAAAGATACCGGCCCGGCGCCCTGTGACTGCTCCATGAACCTCAATGGTGAACAGCGGGCCGCCGGCCGCTGGTCTAAGCTGGACGACCTGTTGACAACTTGACGAATGCGCCCGACGGCATGGCGGCTACGAACTACTTCGACGACCTGTTTCTTCGCTTGAGCGATCACGGTGTGCCGCTACCGGTCGCCGTCGAGCGAGTCGCCACTGCCTATCTGGACGGAAAGCCGCTGCCGGTCGGCAAGAAGAAGCCCTCGAAGAAGGAGCGCGACAGCCTCTTCTGGTCCAGCAACGTAGTGAAGGACTGCCCAGCAGAGTCGTGGCATTCCGAGGCCATGGTGCTCGCTGTGGCGCGATACGTCGGTCAGGAGCCTGTCGCTGCTGAGGGATTCATGACCCGCGTGGCGCGCGAGGCGCCTGACGCGTTGATCCGTGCGGTCAGACACTCCGGGCTCGTTCTTAACCCGCACTCCCCACGACGAGCTGAACTGGACCAAGCCGCGGCGAAAAGCGAAGCCGTGACCGAGTTGTGCCGCGTGCTTGACCTGTTTGGCCTGGCACATCGCGAACGCGTCGCGGGCGTGGAGGCACAGAAGGCGCAGTTGGCGAAGTTGTCGGTCTTCGACCTCTTGCTCTACGCAAGCCTCTACGCCTTCGAGGTTCTGGTGCCAAGGGACTTCAAGGCAAAGGCGCCTGCTTCCCCTGCGGGCGCTGATTGCCGGCTCGCCTGGGATGCGCTCAATGATCTGCTCGCCTGGAAGCTCGCCGGCGCCAGCAGCTCGTCCCTCAATCTGACCGACGACAGCATCGGGAGGTCGATCGTTCAGCATCTTCGACCACTCCTGTTCGAATCCGGTACCGCGAATGCCCGCGAGCCCCTGCGGAATCTGCGTGCATTTCACGCGTTGATGGATGCACAGATCGAGTTGAACGAGTTCACCGCCAGGTCGGCGGATGCGTTCTGCTACGACGACGGAATTCGGTTCGAGCGGCGTGGCGATCGGCTCGAGATCGTCGAGGTGAATCCGGCAGCAAGGGCTGCGTGGGAACGCGACGGGCAGAGGCTGGAGCGGCTGCATGGCTACTGGTTCCATCGTGCGATGGACACATACGTCGAGCAGGTCGCCTCCGATCCGGACAAGTGGGCGATCGGTCGACCGGAGAACGCAGACGCGAACCGGTTGGCCTGGCTGCGGGCGCTGCAGGCGCAGCTTCGCTTGCGTGAGGCGTACGGGGTCGATGACCACGTGAGCGCCGAGTCGCGCCAGACCGTGAATCTCTTCCAGGCGCTGCTGTCGCTCAACTTGATGTCGGTCTTCTTCCAGCAGGACTTCCTGGCAGCCTTTGCGGATCGCCTTGAGGCATCGGGGGACTGGGTCACAGCGCTGCAGCGCTTGACCATGGACGGGCTGCGGGACGGTCATCAGAGCCGGTTGCCGCTCACCTGGTCGGATCGGGACGCGAAGGTGACCAACATCACTGGGTGGACCGTCACGGCAGCCGAACCCAAAGGCAACGCCAGAATGGCCTCCGCAATCCTGGACTTCTGGACCTACGACATGGTCGCGGTGGCAGCACGTCTCCAGCGCAACGAGCCGGGTCTTCAGCCCAACTTGTTCGAGCGACCGGTCCTGAAGTTCGGCGCGACGTTGGTTCAGTTGCCGTGGATCGTGGGCCTGCAGAACAACAGCTCAGCGGCGATCAACAACCTGAGGCGACTCGGCGCTCGTCGTGAACATGCGCGGGAGGAGGCGCGACGGATTGAGGCAGGTCTTGCCCGGCTGCTCGAGACGCGTGGATTCACGACGCTGCTCAACTGGCAGCCCCCGCGCGGCGAGGACGACCCCGGCGAAGTGGACCTGATTGCCACCCTCGGCCACCATCTGTTTGTCATCGAGGTGAAGTCGACGTTTATGCGGGGATCGCAGCGGGAGGCATGGCTGCACGCCACCACCACGCTTCGCAAGGCAGGCCATCAGCTTCGCCGCAAGCTCGAAGCGGTGTCGCTGGCAATCGCCTCGGATCACGAGTTCCGCGCCTTGCTGGGCTTGACCGAGGATCGGGTTCCCACTCAATGCCATGGCTGGATCGCCGATACGTCCATCGAGTGCGATCACCAGCGCTTCGGCGGCTTTCTGAAGGTCTCGGTCGAAGAGCTATTGATTGCGCTTCGCGATGATCGTCACCTCTTGAACGACCCCGAAGGTCTGCTTGCCGGGAACGACCGAGTGGACCGGTCCCGTGACGCCGATACGAGCAGAGCCACCTGGACTCTGTATCCGGACGGGTTCAGTGCCGAGCGCTTCATTGCGGTGATCGAGACGGAGGCTGTGTGGCACCACTGACGTCGGACCAGTGGGCACGCGTGAGATCCATTGAAGTGACGGATGAGGCAGAGTCGTATGAGGCGGCATGACGAACTGATTTCTGCGTGCTTCCGACAGAAATTCGGAGTGCCGCCTGCCGCTCCATGTGTCACCGTTCGCGCATGGACACTGACCTCACCGACAATGAACTGCTAGCCGACATGATCGCGGATGTGGCACTGGACGTGCTTCAGCGTATTGGTGACGATAACGAATTGCGGTTTCAGTTTTTCCGTGCGTTTGTTGAGTTGGCGAAACGAACGGTACCCCGCTAGCTCGACTTCGCCGCAGAGCCTGCAGGTCGCCATGTAGGTCGTCATGCCCGCCCCTCCATCGCGCGTTCCTCGCGCTGCCGGCGTAGCGCCTGCAGCACCTCCGCCCGCTGCTCCGGGGGCGGCTGCTTGTAGTCCCGCCCCTCGCTGCGAATGACTTTACGCACCGTCGATGCGCAGACGTTGAGTTCGCGTGCCAGCGCCTGCAGCGTCGTTCGATTGCGGTGCCAGGCCAGGATCCGCGCGATCTCCGCCTCGCCCAGTCGTCTGGGTCGTCCCATCATGCTGAATCGTTTCTGCTTCATTGCCGTTGCCCTCCGTTGGGATACGTTCAGCGTCCCACGGACTCGCGCGCCGACAAGCCCGGCCCTCAGGCCACCCGCCGCCGGCCATCCGGCAAGGCGTTGTTGTGGCAGTAGTCGGCGATCACCCGGTTCAACTCAGAACGGCGGCGGGTCCGTCTCGCCCTCGTCATCGCCCATCGCCAGCGCCGGCGTCCGGCGTTCATCGGCGCGCGGGCCGCGCGCTTCGTTGCGTGCCATCGCAGCTCCCGCATCCCGTCGACCACCGAGCAACTGCATCTCGTTGGCCACGATCTCCGTCGTGTAGCGCGTGCGTCCTTCCTTGTCTTCCCACTTGCGCGTCCGCAGCGCGCCCGCGAAGTAGACCTGCGAGCCCTTGCGCAGGTACTCCGCGGCAATCTCGGCGAGTCGGCCATACATGACGATGTTGTGCCACTCGGTCTGTTCTTTCAGCTCGCCCGTCTGCTTGTCCTTCCAGCTCTCCGACGTCGCCACGCTGACATTGGCGACCGCCGTACCGGTCGGCGTGTAGCGCACGACCGCGTCCTTCCCCGCATTGCCCAGGATGGTGACCCTGTTCACTCCACGCATTGCTTTTCTCCACGTTCGTTGCAGTTACCGGCGCAGATGTTGGTTTGCGCTGCGCCCGGCTCGTTGCGGTACGTTGCCTGACCGCGCGTTCAATCTAACCCGCCGCCGCTTCCCGACAAGCACGCGCGCGCTCGGGCGAAAACCCACGTGCGTGCAGCCATCGCGCGAGGTCCGGACTGAGCCCGCGCTGGCGAGCCACCACCCGCAAGCTCCGCGCCGACAAGCCAAGCGGCACTCCGCGCACGCCGTTGCGCGCGTAGTACGTCGCGCGCGTCATGCAATAGGCTGGATACCCGTTACGCAGGTTGCTCACGCTCACCACCAGCCCGTGGCCTTCGATCCACGCATGCTCGAATTCGTGGCCACTCGCAGGCTCCGTGAGTGTTCCTCGCATCAGGCGCCACCGCCGCGCGGTACCGCGATCGTGCTCGTCCAGATCGAGCAGCCACGCCGGGGGCACGTACAGGCAGTCCCCCGCCGCATCGGTCATCACGTATGCGCGCGCCAGGCGCAGCCACGGCCCGTTGGCCTGCAGCACGTCCACCGCGAGCGTCATCGCCGCCCTCAGTGACTGCAGCCGAGGCTCGTCCGGCTCCGCGTACAACACGTACTCAAACGGCTCCCCGCCGATGTGCCCGCGCGAGGACATCGTCACGTCGATTGCTCCGCCGCACGCCCTCAGGCGGCGGCCTGGCCCCTGCACTTGAGCTGATCCATCGTGCATTCGTGCCGCAGGATGTCCGTTCGCACCGTCAGCAGCACCGGCTGGAACAGCACCGAGGCGGTCGTCGCGTACAGGTAGCGAACCTCCACGCAGCTTCCTTCCGCCGGGATCTCCTGATTCGGCGGTACGGTCACGTTACCCACCGCAACCATCGACCCGCTCGCATTCAGCAACCCGAGCGACACCGAACGCTTGGTGCCGTTGTGGCCGGTCACGAGCGCCGTGGCCGTGGCGTAGAGCTTGAACTTGAGCGCGGGTCCGCCCGAGTTTGGTCGCCCCGTCGAGTGCGCGGCACTCCAGTCCTTGATCACGATCCCCTCGCCACCGCGTCCCCGCACCTCCTCGAGCAACGCCCGCTTGGTGGCCGCGCAATAAGCGGTCATCACCACCGCCACCGCCGGATCGGCCTCGGCCCGCAGCAACGCCGACAGCCGCGCCAGTCGTTCGCTGTACGGCAGTCCGCGCACGTCCTCGCCGTCGACCTCGAGCAGGTCGAACACGTGCAGCGTTGCACCGACCGCTTCGCCGTCCAGCACGCACGAGCGCACCGGCAGCGCGGCCACGGCCTCGGCGACCGCCACGGCGCACCCGACGTAAAGCCCGAGTTTGTTCACCCCTCGCACGCCCTCAGGCCCCTTCTCCACCAGCAACCGGCAGCCGTCGAACTTCTCCTGCGTGACGTGCTGCGTCGAGACCAGCAACGCTTCCAGGTCCGCCTCCTCGATCGGATTGAGCAACTGCACTGCGTGTCCGCTCACCCGTCCCGCGAGATCCGTTGCCCTGTACGCAGCCCCGCTCGCGTCGCGCGTGTAGCCCTTGGCTTCCTTCGAGCGCACCAGCCGAGCGAGCGCCGCTGCGGCTTCTTCCAGCGGCAACGGCGACGCGGTCTTGCGGCCCGTCTTGAGCGCGCTGCCGCGCCGCCCGTACGCGAAGTCAACGTGGAAATGTCCATCCACCTGTTCCAACCAGGCCTGGTACTCCTTGTCAGCGGTCCCCTCGGTCAGCGAGAGCCGGATTTCACTGTGTCGCGATTCGCTCATGTGTTCATATCCTTCGTGTGCTGTGTATCGTCCTGTCCAGACTACGGTCGATCGCGAAGCCGACAACCGCCTCGGCTGCGCGATCACGCCCCGTGCGTCGTCTTAGAAGCTGATTACGGTGCGGCCCGAGCGGTTCACCGGAATCGCGACCGGCGCGTTGTGGGCACTCGCGATGGCGCGCGGCCTGCGCGGCTTCGGCGCGCCTTTGGGCGGCAGCGCGTGGCCGTTCGCCGCAGCCGTTGGCGCAGTCACCCGCTTCTGCACGTAGCCGCGGCCCTCTTTCTCACGGACGATCTCGGCCCGCAGCGCGTCGGCCGTCACGCGCGCCACTGGCGCTGTCGTCTTGCGCCCCTCGCGCAGCATTGCGCCGATGCGCCCGTAGGCGAACCCGACGTGAAAGAGCGCGCCTTCGGCTTCCAGCCACACCCGGTACGCCTTGCGATGGCTGCCCTCGGTGTTGACCAGCACCACCTCATCGATTCTTTGCGCACTCATGGCCGTCTCTCGCTGCTCCGTGATACGGCCAATGTATTGCCAACTGCGAGCCTGACAATCGTTCAGCCCTACAGCGCGAACTGCGGGTGCTCTGCGCTGCGTGCTGAGCGCATTGGTACGCTGGCCACTGCGGCGCGCGCTTGTCCTGCTTCTGGTGCGGCCTCGTTCGCTCGAGCCATGCAATCACGAGCGATCGTGTGCGCGACGCCGTTCCAACGGGTGTCAGCAGTCGCTCCATGCCATCGGCACGGACACACTGCGGCTCTGTGGACCGCCGCTTGCTATAGCCACGGCCACGCCGGTGACACGAGCGCGGCCCGCAGCAGTTTGCGCGGCGTCATGCGTCCGCTGACTTCGCTGATGTTCTCGACACGGTGTGCCGCGCCGAGCGCGATTGACACACTGACCAGCAGCGCCCAGATGACCGTGCCCGCGCCCACGGTCGTCGCGCGATTGAACGTCTGCTGTCGGCTCACCGCCGTTGCGATTGCTCCGTGCTCGCTTCTCGCGAACTCTTTTCCCGTGGAGCAATGCTTGCGGCGAGCATTGCAAAGTTGTTGATCGGACGCGCTCACGGTCTTATATTCGAGGCGTTTCTCATAGGTGGAATTTTCACCTAGCTTGCTTGTCGAGCACTTCGCTCGACCCTCTTGCTGCGGCAAGACACCCTCCTCTCGTCCCCCTCGGGCATCGATGCGTCTGCGTGGCTTTTTGCTTCGCAGTCGAACTCTATTGCTCTGTTTCAACCCCACCGGGTGCACTCGTTCAAGGCACCCATCCGGGGCATTGTCCGTGCGCATCCGTTTTTCAAGGAGTGCACCTGTTGACCAAGGAAGCCCACCAGGGATTTGAGAGATCCCTGCAGACCGCCAGCGACAAGCAACTGCAGATCACGTTGCTCGAACTGCAGACGTCGTTGATGACCGTGTTCACCGAGCCCGATGTCATCGCCGATGCTCAACAGCGGGTCCGCGGAATTCGTGCTGAGCTCGCGTGCCGCCCCACGGAGCGTTTCCTCCGCGAGCAGCTCGCCTCCGTCAGCTCGATCCGCTGAGCGCTACGGTCTTTCCCACCACTCCTCGACGGCTTGTACCGAAATGCCGACCTCGTTCATCACGAACGCGGTCACCCGCATTCACGGACAAGCCTTCGAGGCTCTTTTCTTGCAGGAGAGTCAAGATGACCCCCACGCTCATTGTCGAGTGGCTCGGGTGCATCACCGGAGTCATCGGTTCAGCACTGCTCGCCGCGAACACCGCGCAGTCCCGCTGGGGATTTGTCTGGTATCTCGCGTCGAACGCATGCTGGCTGGTGTTCGCGGTGTCGACGGCTGCCTGGGGTCTTTTCACCATGCAGATCGTCTTCACCGCCGTTTCGCTCTACGGTGTGTATCGCTGGTTCGCGCGACGGCCCCTCAGGCCGATCGACGCTTCGACCACGGTCAGCGCCCCCTCCTCCCACAACGGCCCCGCAAACTGCGGCAATCCGGTGTGATCAAAACCTCAGTCAATGCAGCCCGCGCAACACGCCGTTGAAGCCTCGGCTGTGCAGCTTGATTGACTGATTCCTTCCACCCATCTCAGCGTCCGCCGTGAACGCGCCACGTCCACGCCCGCTGATCCCGACGTCCCGCCGCGCCCGACGCCCTCCGGCGCCGAGCTTGCAGGGACTCATTGCACAGGAGAAACCCATGTTTACTGCGCCCAGTATCACGCTCGCCTGCGTGTGGCCCATCGTCGAACCGAGCCGATCGCTCGTCTTCGTCGTGGTGCCCACCGATGGCGGGAATCAGTTCGCGCTCGAAGGCCCGGATCCTGCGAATCAAAACGCATGGACCCGCAAGCCTCTCACGCGCGAGCAGATCAAGAGCGCCAACGCGTTCCTTGTCACCCGCAACCCCAAGGCGAACGCCGATTTGTCCGCGCTCTCCCTCTACGCCGAGACCTGGCGGTTCGTTTGGGCCGTCGCGCGTCACGATTCGGAAGAGGGTTCGGCCGACCGCACCCACCACGCGACCCTCGCTTCAGCCCGTCGCCGTTTCGAGAATCTTGAGTCGGCCATCCGGCACAACCTCGAGCATCACGGGCCCCTGAGCTATCGCGACGTCGTCACGAGCGTTCACAGAGTGGAGAACTGAGCCATGCCTACCGTACTGGACAGTCGCAACATGTCCACTCGCGCCCGCGACAACCGCGTGCCCTTCGTCGAAGTGCGTCGCAGCATTCGCGGTCTCGGCTACGCCTCCCGTCTCACACACAAGTGGGGCAAGGCGTATGTCTACCTGAGCACCCGTGACGGCTACCTGCACATCACGCCCTGGGAGCGCCTCGAGCTTCTCGACCGGTTGCTGTGCGTCGTCGGAAACCTCACCGCTCCAGAAGCCGTCGAGCTTCTGCGCGAAGAGGTTCTTCCCGACTCGTGGCACTGACCGCCCGGCGCCCCCGCTCTCCGGCACGGACCACGCCGTCGCCATCGCCCCCTGACGCGCTCTGTCGTTACTCGCCCACCCATGCCCGATCACGTCGCAACGCCCCCCGGCTTTGCGCTCCGTGATCGGGCCATTTCCCCAGGAGACCCTTCGATGACACACCCCAGCACACCTCGCCGGCGCAAGCCTCCGAGTTCCAACGCTGTCCCCAGCGCCCTCTTCGTTCCAGTCGGTGTTGCCGATCGCAACGCGAGCTATCGCCAAGCCTCCGACGAGGAGATCCTTGCGACCGCCCGCGCGCTGCTCGCACGCCGTGTCCGCCGCGGAGTCAGCTTCGGCTCACCGCGCGTCGTGAAAGAGTACTTGCTCCACAAGTACGCGCCCCTGGACTACGAAGTCTTCGTCATGATGGCCTTGGACAACCGTCACCGCCTGATTGAGATCGTGGAGCTTTTCCGCGGGACCATCGACGGCAGTGCGTGCTACCCCCGCGAGGTCGTCAAGGAAGCCCTCAAACACCAGGCCGCGTGTGTGGTGTTTGTGCACAACCACCCCAGTGGCCAGGGCACCCCAAGCCAAGCCGATGAGTTGATCACCAAGCGTCTTTCGGATGCGCTCGCGCTTCTCGACATTCGCTGCCTGGATCATCTGATCGTGACCGCAGACGAGGTTGTTTCGTTTGCCGAACTCGGACTGATCTAGCCCCCCCACCTACGCCCGATCACGTTGCAACGCCCACCGGCTTTGCACTGCGTGATCGGGCCTTTCCCCCAGGAAGCCCCCATGCATCCGTTGCAGATTCCATTGCGCGTTGAAGCCCGCGGCGACATTGCGCTGCGGTCGTCCTTCACGCACTTCTCCCATCGCGAGGTCCCGAAGCAAATCCAGTTCTGCCACACGCAAAGTCAACGCGCCAACTGGTTCGCCCGCCGCGGCTGTGGAGCTCGTCGGATGAGCGTCTTTGATCCCGTGATCCGTCGCTTCATCGTGATGTGGTACCCCACCGTCGGAAACGCACTCGTGCGTCTCGATGGGCCCGACAGCGGACACACATCGCGTGCCGATGCGCTCGATGAAGCCCTGCGATTCCGAGCGCAGGCCGCTGCCTTTGCAAAGGGAGAACGAGATGTTCCCAGGCGACACCGTTCTTAGCGGAGCCCCGGACCCCGGCGCCGCCCGCGCGCTGCAGTTGATCGAGGAGGCCATGAAGGACGGTCCTTCCGCCCTCGCCGACCTCCCGTTCCTCCGCAGCTGACCCACCATTGTTCTAACTGAACGAACGCCCCGTCGACGAGCCATGGCCCCCAAGCCATGTGTCCCGTCCTCGGGGCGTTTTTTTATCCGGACTATCACCACCGTTACCGTGCAGAACTTGCACGATTCGGACGATTTGGATCTGCTCGCAGCCGGCGTCACGGAGCGCGTCGAGCTGGAGTCCCGGGTTCTGGTCCTGCGTGCTGACGCGGGCGTGTCCGATGATCATCAAACGTACCTTGGCCGTACGTTGATTCTCTTACGATATTTCTTGCGGCTCGACCAAAGAAACTCGTCACCGCCGGGGGTTTGCGGGCGACGTGCGCTCAGGTAGCAATGCGAAAAGAGTGTGACGCTGGTGGGGAGTGAATCTGGCCAGCCGTCGGCGCCCGTTGCAACCGGCGCCTGTGGACGACCAGCCAGATTGAGCACGCTGGAAGATGGATCTCTTTCCCCCCCCAAGCAAGAAGGAGATGCAAATGGACACCCGAGACGTATCCGGTTCCGCTTCCTGGAATAAGGGCAGGCTCATGGGGCAGAAGCTGCCGCTGAAGCCAAAGGAGATCTGGGCGATTCGCTTCAGGCTTCAACTGGGGCACCACACGCGCGACCTTGCGCTATTCAACCTGGGGATCGACAGCAAGCTCCGCGGCTGCGACCTGGTGGCGCTGCGCGTCCGTGACGTTGCGCAAGGCGATCGAGTAGTAGCGCGTGCGATCGTCATGCAGAAGAAGACGCACCATCCCGTGAAGTTTGAGATCACCGAGCAGACCAGGGAAGCCGTGGGTGCGTGGTTGAGCGAGGCGAAGCTGCGTCCCGAGGGGTTCCTTTTCCCGAGCCGAGTCTCGGCGTCGCCGCACCTCTCAACTCGGCAGTACGCGCGGATTCTGAAGGCATGGGTGCGGTCGATCGGGCTTGATGCGACCGCATACGGGACACACACGATGCGCCGGACAAAGCCGACGCTGATCTACCGGCGCACCCGGAACCTGCGGGCGGTACAGCTTCTCCTCGGGCACACCAAACTCGAGAGCACCGTCCGCTACCTAGGCATCGAGGTCGACGACGCGTTGGAGATAGCCGAGCAGACCGACGTCTAGGGAATGTTTGATGGTGGCGG
>Ga0102851_10000338_pt1 | contig 22677 bp, 18 predicted proteins | sample Mud3Dept3metaG_FD_79558 | JGI IMG/M metagenome (GOLD analysis project Ga0102851, IMG submission 79558) | Freshwater wetland microbial communities from Ohio, USA, analyzing the effect of biotic and abiotic controls - Mud 3 Core 4 Depth 3... | ecosystem: Environmental > Aquatic > Freshwater >... | reverse complement strand
GATTATATCCTCCCCCAAACGCCTCCCAAGACTTTATCCTAAGACCATTAATCCCCCTTATCCCCCTTGACCAATCAAGGGGGACCTTAAAACCGGTTGGCGTTTCGGGATTATATCCTCCCCGAAACGCCTCCCAAGACTTTATCCTAAGACCATTAATCCCCCTTATCCCCCTTGACCAATCAAGGGGGACCTGAAACATGTCGGCGTTTCGGGAAAAGGCCGCTCGTTGACGGGTCTCGGCTCCTTCTGGTAACATAAATCGGTTCCCCATGAAGATAAAGACCGTCCTTATCGGCGCGGCCATCGCGGCCGCGGTCCTCATTCCGGCCTGGCGGATTCTGGTCCATAAGCCCTCCCCCAGGCCTCACGTCGTCGTCGTGGTCATCGACACGCTGCGGTTCGACCACCTCCCGTTCTACGGCTATGCCAAGGATACCGCGCCGTTCCTCGCGAAGCTGGCCGCCCGGGGAGTCGTGTTCGAAAAAGCCTACGCCGCATCCTCCTGGACGGCTCCGGCCACGGCCTCGATCTTCACCGGCCTGTATCCCTTCCAGCACGGCGTCGTCATGGGCCTGCTGGCTCAGATGAAATTGATCAAGAAGCACCCAGAGATCGAAATCAACCGAATCCCCGAAGCCGTGACCACGCTGCCCGAGGTTTTTCGGCGGGAGGGCTACCGGACCTTCGGGGTTTCGGACAACGCCAATATCACGGAAGCGCAGGGATTCTCCCAGGGCTTCGACCGGCTTCTCGTCTCCGTCCATCGGGGCGCCGGATACATCAACGAGCAGGTCCTCGGCCTGGAAAAGGAAATCCGGGCGCAGGGCCCCTATTTCCTTTATATTCACTATAACGATCCCCATATGCCCTATAAGATTGACCTGGACAAGGATGAAGTGACGGGCGATCAGACAACGGACCTGAAGGCGATGTACGACAAGGAGGTCGCGCTTGTCGACCGCTCCCTGGAAGAACTCTACTCCCGGTTCGGATGGTCCGAAAACACACTGCTCATCGTCACCGCCGACCACGGGGAAGAGATGAATGAGAAGGGCTTCTACGGACATGGAAAATCCCTGTTCAATACGGTCATCCAAGTGCCCCTGCAATTTTACTGGCCCGAGCGGAAGCTTTTCTCCCCGAAACGTCTGGGCGTCAATGTGTCCACGATCGACATCCTGCCCACGCTGGCCTCCCTCCTGGGATTCCGCCGCGTGGACGGGCTGGCCGGGCAGGACCTCACCCCCGTGCTCAAGGGAAAGACCGGCCGGGCCGCGAAACGGTACATCTACTCCCACCTTCATCTCAAGGCGGGGACTCCCAAGGCGAGCCTGCAAAAGGCCAGCCTGAACGGCGACTTGAAATATATCTTCGAGGCCCCCGACAGCCATTTCTTTTTTGACCTCAGGCGGGACCCCGGTGAGGACCGGAACCTCTACTCTCAGGAGAGGAATGTGGCCAAGACGCTGGCGTCGAACCTTTTCGCCTTCGAAAAATCCTGCCCCCGCTACAACGCCGACTATGTGGATATCCAGCTGGATCAAAAGAGCATCGAACAGCTGCGCTCCCTCGGCTACATCCATTGAGGCCGGCGGGCCGGCACTCCGCCCTTCCCGGTCCTAAGTTCCTTCGAGCCTGAGATCGTAACGGCCGGAGCCGACCCGGATGAGAAAACCCCCGGCGTCCTTGACAACGCTCCGGACTCCAGGGGTTCCGGGCTTGTATTCCTTGCCGTCCCAGATCACCCGATCGCCCTCCCGGATCAGCGCGTTCTCCAGGTTGAACCTGGGGATGACAATTTCCGCTTCGCTGCCCACGGGGATGACGGCTTCCAGGCGCACGCCCCGGTCCTCGAGGGACCAGGACGATGAGACCTCCCCTCTGATCGTCCGCGTCGCGCCGGCGGCAAAGCGCAGGTCCCTCACCATCTGCGGCGCTATCCGGATTCTCTCGAAGGCCGCGGACCCCGGCGCCTGGTTGATCCCCGCGAGCGCTTTGTACAGCCAGGAGCCCACGCTGCCGAACATCGGGTGGTTGTGGGAATTCATCGAAGGCCCCTGGCGGAGCTGCCAGAGCTCCCAGAGGGTGGTGGCACCGTTCTCGATCATATATCCCCAGCTCGGGTAGGTTGTCTGACAGGCGATATCGTAAGCCAAGTCGGAGGCTCCCGCATCGGTCAGAAGCTCCATGATGTACTTGGTGCCGATGATGCCCGTCGTGAGATGGGAGTTGTTCTTATAGACGATGTTGTCGAACACGTTGCCCCAGACCCCTCCCCTCTCCGCCTCCGGCACCATCCCCAGGAAAAGCGGCAGCGCATTGGCCGTCTGCGTGCCGTTGGCGTAATTCCTCGTCTTGGGGTCGAAGTAGGCGCGATGAAAAGCCGCTTTGATCGCCTCCGCAAGGTCCCGATAGGCCTTTGCCTCGGCCTCTTTACCGAGCACCCGGGCGATCTCGGCCAGGATCTGGACATCATAGAAGTAATAGAATGAAGAGACCAGGCTCCCCGGCGTCTTGTCCACGGCTACCCAATCGCCGTAGGAGCTGAATTTGACCAGTCCGTCCTCTGCCCGAGTGCGCAGGAACTCGATATATTTTTTTACTCCGTCGTAGTGCTCTTCGAGAATCCTCCGGTCACCGTAGTATTGATAGACATACCAGCAGAGCAGCGGGTAGGCCGTGCCCCAGGCCGGGTCGGCCGGCCGGGATCCCCAGACATGGGGGACCGTATCCGTGATCGTCCCCTTCTCGTCCTGGACATCGCGGATGTCGCGAAGGAAGTTGGTATAAAACGCCGCCATGTCGAAGTTGTAGATCGCCTCCTCGGCCGTCCCCTGGGCGTCTCCCATCCAGCCCATGCGCTCGTCCCGCTGGCAGCAGTCGGTCGGGATGCCGTGGAGGTTCGTCTTTTGCCCCCAGACGATGATCCTCTGCAGGCTGTTCAAGATCGGCTTGGAGCAGGCGAAGCTCCCCGCCGGCTCGACGGCCGTGTGGACGACCCGTCCCCGGACGGCGTTGGGCGCCGGGACGCCCGGGTAGCCGGCAACTTCGACATACCGGAAGCCGTGATAAGTGAAACGGGGCTCCCAAATTTCCTCCCCCTCGCCTTTCAATATATAGACGTCCTCGGCCCTGGCTCCCCTCAGGTTTTCCTGGTTGATCGTCCCGTCGTCATAAACGAGCTCGGCGAACCTCAGCTTGACCGCCGCCCCCCTCCGCCCGCGCACTCGAAGCTGGACCCAGCCGCTGAAGTTCTGGCCCATGTCATAGACGTAGACTCCGGGTTTGGGGGAGGTCATCTCGAGTGGGACCAGCGTATCCACCACCTGGATGGAGGGCATCAACTGGGCCGAAAGGACGCCTTTCGGCCCGGGAACGGTTTCGGCCGGGCTCCATGAGCCGTCATCAAACCCGGGGCTGTCCCAGCCGGGCGTCTCGAGGCGGGCGTCGTATGTCTCGCCGTTATAGAGGCTGTCTGAGACGATGGGACCTTTCGCCGTTTTCCAAGTGCCGTCGCTGACCACCTCGAACCTCTCTCCTCCCTCGAGCTCGATATCGACCTGGACGAGCAGGGCTCTCGCCTTTAACCACCCCTGGCCGAGGGCGATGGCCGCGGCATTTCGGCCAGGCCGAAGATAGCGGGTCACATCGTAGGTCACGTAGAGCGCGCGTTTATCATAGGTCGTCCAGGCTGGATCGAGCACGTTACGGCCGACTTTATGGCCGTTCAGTCGAAATTCCGAGTAGCCGAGCCCGCAGACATGCGCACGCGCCCGGACGGGCTTCTTCCCGAGATCGAATTCCCTCCGCAGCTGGTTTTCGCCGCTGATCCATCGGCCCCTCCAATCCGCCGGGGAGAAAAGCCCCGTGTCGAACCGGGCAACCTGGCTGAACGGACTCGGCCGGCCGTTCCTGTCCCAATATCTGACCTTCCAATAATAGGAACGCCCGCTCAGAAGCGGCTTTCCGGAGTAAACGATATGAAAGGATTCCGCCGAATCCACTTTGCCGCTCGCCCAGATGTCGCCTTCTTCGACACCGGGCTGCGAAGAAACCAGGATTTCATACGAGGTTTGGCCCTGCCCCCGCTCGCTGTGCTCGAGGATCCAGGACAGGCGCGGCGCGGCGATATCCACACCGAGTGGGTCGACCAGGTATTCACAGCGCAGACCGCTCGGCGGCTGCGGTCCCGCTTGGTCTTCGGCGCTCGCAAGGACAGCAATGCTCATCAGGGCGGTCATGACGAGAAAGAAAATACCCCGGCCGGAATAAGAACGCATCGGCTCCCTCCTTGAACTCATGATCGAGCCGACATTGTAACAAACTTATGTCGTCAATTTAAAGCGCCTCCATCCTCGCCGGGGGAACGAGCGGGCTGACGAATCCATATCCGAGCCTTTTCCCTGAGCGTGTTTGACAAACCCGAAGCAGACGATAGAATAGGCCCGCATGCGCAAGAGCAGGCTTGTCTATATCATCCTTTCCGTCCTTGTCTCCGCCGGGCTTCTCTGGCTGCTGCTCTCGAATGTCAAGGCAGAGGACATAATCCGGACGGTGTCCCGGATCTACGTCCCGGCCCTCCTGACTTATATGGCGATGGCTCTCACGGCCGCCTGGCTCAGGGCCTGGCGATACAAGCTTCTGCTCCGGCCGCAGCCGATCAGCTGGCCGAACATGTTTCTCGTCACTTTCATCCGGAACAGCCTGATCGACCTCCTGCCCGCCCGTCTCGGCTCCCTGTCCTATATCTACGTACTGAATAAAAGACTCGGCTTTCCTTTTGAACGGGCGACCTCGAGCTTTGTCCTGGCTTTCGTCCTCGATTTCCTGACGCTCAGCCCCTTCCTCGTCGTCTCCGTCCTGGCCGTTGGGCTGGGGGCCAACTCCCTTTCGGCTCCGGCCCTCCTCCTCATCGCTTCCGTCTTTTTTCTTCTCGTGTTCCTGGTCTATTGGAAGCTCGTCCCGTTCGCCCGGTTTGTGCTGGGCGTCTTCGGGCGCGTCCTCAGGTTCCTCAATCTGGATGACCGGGCGGCGGCCAGGACCGCCGTGCGGAAATTCGAACTGACCATCCAGAGCCTGGAGGCCGTCCGTGGGCAGGGAGGAGGGGTGTCGATATTCATCCTCTCCCTTCTCATCCGGCTGGCCAAATACATTTCCGTTTTTGCCCTCTTTTTCGGCCTCCTCCGCAGCCATGGTTTCTCCGCCGGCGACCTCAACTTCTGGACGTTTATTCTGGGGCTGAGCGGCGCGGAACTGACCTCGGCCCTGCCCATCAAAGGCCTGGCCGGGTTCGGCACCTGGGAATCGGCCTGGGCGTTGACCTTCCGACTGATGGGATTCGACCCCAAGCTGGCCGTGATTTCGGGGATCGGAGTCCACCTCCTCACCAACGTCTTCGAGTACTCGCTCGGCCTGGCCAGCATCCTGATCCTCGCCTGGCCCTATCTCCGGAAAAAGAGGAAGTCGTGATCGCTTTCGAGGACCATGCGGGAATCCCCCCGGCCATGAAAAGGAGAATTCTCGCCGCGGCCCTATCCCGAGGCGGGGACTTCGCCGAGATATACGCCGAATACCGTCTGTACTCCTCGATCTTCATGGAAGAGGACATCATCAAGGAAACCGCGGAGACGATCAGCCTCGGAGTGGGAATCCGGGTGATATCGGGAGAGACGACCGGCTACGGCTACACGAACGATCCCGCCTTTGAGAGCATCCGGAAAGCCGCCCTCACGGCCGCCTCCATCGCCGATTCGGGGAAAAAGCCAACTATTCCCCGTTTCCGGAAAACCCGGCCGGCCGGAAACCTCTACCCGCTGACCCAGCCGGGCCATCGGGCCGCCCTCGAGGAAAAAATCGAAATCGTCAAGCGCGCCTACCTGGCCAGCCGAAAATCCGACCCCAAGATCAAGAAAGCGAAGGTCCTTCTCCAGGACCACGTCCAATTCGTATCCGTGGTCAATTCGGAAGGAGAGGAGGCCGAGGACGCCCGGCCGCAGATCAAGCTCGTCTGCACCGCGGTCGCCCAAAAAAAGCGGCGCAGGGAATTGGGGTATTCCGGAGGCGGCGGCCGGGTCGGACTGGAATATTTCGAACGGGTGCTCTCTCCGGAGGAGATCGGCCGGGAAGCAGCCGAGGAAGCCCTCTTTCTGCTCGAGGCGGTCGAGGCTCCGGCCGGGGAAATGCCGGTCGTCCTGGCGCCCGGGCATGCCGGTGTTCTCGTTCACGAGGCGGTCGGCCACCTTCTCGAAGCCGATTTCATCCGCCGGAAAACGTCCATTTTCTGGGACAAGCTGGGGAAGCGTGTCGGTTCTCCCCTGCTCACGATCTATGACGACCCCACCCGCGCCTCTTTCAGGGGGTCCTACAACATCGATGATGAAGGCACGCCTCCGGCGAAAACTCTCCTCATCGACCGCGGCGTTGTCCATTCGTTTCTCCAGGACAGGCTTTCGGCAAGGCTGATGGGACGGCCGCTCACCGGGCACGGCCGGAGGCAAGACTACACCTGTATCCCCATTCCGCGGATGTCGAACACCTACGTGGACGCCGGCCGGGACGATCCCGAGGATATCCTCAGGTCGGTGGCCAAGGGAATCTACGCCGAGAAATTCGAGGGCGGGCAGGTCGAAGACTCGGGCAAGTTCACCTTCTCGATCAGCGCGGGCCGTCTCATCGAAGGGGGAAGACTGACCGCCCCCATCAAGCAGGCGACGCTCATAGGCACGAACATCGACATTCTCCAGAAAATCGAGAAAGTCGGCGCCGACCTCTCCTTCGGCCTGCAAACGGGGACCTGCGGCAAGGAGGGCCAGGAAGTGCCCGTCACGGACGGCTGCCCGACTATCAAAATTTCCCGGATGACGGTTGGAGGCCAGTCATGACGGACGGAGCCAAAAGCCGTTTCCTCCTCAACCTGGCCGAGATGATCGTCGGCAGCGCCAAAGCCTGCGGCGCTGATGAGGCCGAGGCGACCGTGAGCGACGGCCGGGAGTTCGATGTCGATGTGCGCCGGGGCCGGATCGAAAACCTGGTCGAGGCCGGATCGCGGGTCGTGAGCTTTCGCATCATTAAGGACGGGAAGACGGCCCACGCCGCGACCTCCGACCTCAAGCCGGAAACCATCAGTCGGCTGGTCGGGAACGCCGTCCGCCGGGCCGAGCTCGGGAGCGCCGACGAATACGCCGGCCTTCCGCCTCTCGCTTCTGAAAGGGTCGATATCCCTTCCCTCCGGCTTTCCGATCCCGATGTCCCCAGCCTCAAACCGGACCGGAAAATCCGGCTGGCCCTCGAAACCGAACGGATCGCGCTTCAGGACAGGCGGATCACCAACTCCCACGGGGCGAGCTTCATCAGCCACGAGGTCACGACCGCCCTTGCTGCTTCCAACGGCTTCAGCGGATCCTACGACCAGACCTTCTGCAGTCTGAGCGTCGGGCTGCAGGCCGGAGATACCGACCGGAGGGTCGAGGATGACTGGGTGTCCGTGGACCGCTTCTTTAAAAATTTGGAGTCCCCGGAGACGGTGGCGAAAAAAGCCGTCGAGAGGACGGTCCGCCAGCTCAATCCCAGGAAGATCCGGACGCAGACGGTGCCCGTCGTTTTCGAGCCGGGCATGACTGATTGGCTGGTTGGATTCCTCTTTTCCTGTGTCTCAGCCGTGGCCGTCTATCAGAAGACGACTTTTCTGGCCGGCCGGCTGGGCGAGCGGATCGGGAATGATGCTCTCACGGTCATCGATGACGCGCTGCTGCCCGGGAAGCTCGGTTCCCGGCCTTTCGACAGCGAAGGCGTCCCCTGCCGAAAAACCACCGTCTTCGAGCAGGGCATCCTGCGTCAATATCTCTCCAACACCTACGCCGGCCGCAAGTTGGGGCTTCCCTCAACTGGCAATTCTGACGGAGGCGGCATCGGACCGAACAATTTTTTCCTGGTCCCCGGGACCTTTTCGCCGAAGGAGATCATCGCTTCCCTCGACAAAGGGTTCGTCCTGACCCGGACGATTGGACATGGCCTCAACCCGGTCACGGGAGATATTTCCAGGGGGGCATTCGGCCTCTGGGTGGAAGGGGGTGAGGTCGCCTTCCCGGTTTCCGAGGTGACGATCTCCGGGAACCTGGGAGAAATCCTGAGCCGGGTGGAGATGGTAGGGAACGACCTGGATTTTCGCTCCCCCGTGTGCGGCCCCACGATAAAAATCGGCGCGCTGACTGTGGCCGGAGAATAGCTTCGGCCGAAGAGGGCCGCCGGATCATCCCTCGGCCAGAACGGCCTTCAGCTTTTCCGCGTAGAGTCGGCTGGTTTCGTCCTGGGTGACAAGCTCGATCTGATGGGGCGACGAGACACCCAGCCCGAGCTCCGCGGCCCGGGCGATCTGCTCCTGGTCAAAGATCTTCCGTCCCATGATGGCGTCGTTGGACCCGAGTTCCTTCAGGATGGCCACCCCGACAGCATCGACGGCAACGCGGTCCGTGCCGGCGACGACGACATCGCCCGCCACTTTTCTCCCTGTTGACGGCCCTCCGTCGACAAAAACCTCCAGGCCGTCCATGACGATCAGCTTGGGGGAATAGGCCGTGTTGATCTCGGCGATCATCCGCCGCTGCTGGTCCGAAGAGTGGAGGTCCCGCATCAATTTTTTGGGCGTGGCGCCGACCGCCAGCTTCAGGGACATGGTGAAGACGCCTCCATACTGGTGCGTCTTCAGGCAACAGGTGGCGACGATGTACTCGGCCTCGATAAGCGGCCGGGGCGCGAAGAATCCTTCCGGCCAATGGTTTCCCGGGGGGTTGAAGTGCCGCCAGCCGTCTTCCCCCAGATCCTCGAAATTGATAACCTTGAAACCGAGCTCCCGGGACAGGGCGAATATCCCCTTGTCCTCCATCACCTTCTCAGTCGGCGGAGGGCCGCTTCTCTCCCCCAGAGCGATATCGGCCGCTCCCCGGGATTTAATATCCTGGACGAGCGCCGTCAGGGTGCCGTTGTGAGTGCCCGCCGGAAAGGGGTCGGCGGTGTTGAAATTGGGCTTGAGGAAGACGCGCTTGCCCCTCATGCTCGGAGGGTCGAGGAGGCGAACGGCGTCTTTGACCCCGGACGCCCGATCCTGCGTCTTGACGATCGCGATTTTCGTCTTCCCGTCCTCAGGCCCCGCTTGCGGCCCCGCGAAGCGAAAAGCGGGCGCCGCGGCCAGTCCGGAAAGAGATGTCTTTAGAAAACTCCTTCGGTTCATCGTCTCACCTCGTTTCCCTAATTCTCTCCTCATCCTCACCCATCCCCGCCGATCCCCCGATCAAATTTATTTTTGCTCCCGGTCAGCGCAAAGACTCGACGAGGGCCCTGGCTTTTTCGGTCAGGGCAGCCCAGTCACCGGCCGCGACGGCCTTTTTATCGAGGAGCGCCGTGCCGATGGCGACACAGCAGGCGCCGCTTCGGATGAACTCCCCGGCGTTTTCGGTGCTGACGCCTCCCGTGGGCATCAGACGAACCTGGGGCAGAGGGCCCTTGAGGTCACGGAAATATTTGGGCCCCAGCGAAGTCGCCGGAAAAACCTTGACCACATCCGCCCCGTGCTCCCAGGCGGCCAGGATCTCGGTCGGAGAGAGGGCGCCCGGCGCTACGAATATATTGTTCTTTCGGCAAACGTCCATCATGTCAAAACGGGTGACCGGGGAGACGACGAATTCCGCTCCGGCCCGGATGACGGATTCGGCCGTCGCGGCGTCCAGAACCGTGCCCGCGCCGATCAGGGTTCCGGCCGGCTTCCTTTTGACCATGTCGGCAATCGTCTCGAGCGCGGACGGGGTCGTCATGGTGATCTCGATGGCGCGGATGCCTCCTTTCTCTATCGCCTCAACGACCCGCGTCAGGTTGGCCGGGTCCGACATCCGGATGACGGCAATCACCTTGGTCGCCAGGATGGTTTCGAGGACCTCATCTTTTTTCATTTCCGCTCCTGCCGCCGACCTTGGTTTTCATCTCTTGATCCGGCCGGATCTGTCCCCTTTCATCAAGGCAAGTATCTCGCCTTCCGTGGCCAGGTTGAAATCCCCCGGCAGGGAATGCTTCAAGCAGGAAGCGGCCAGGGCGAAAGAGAGCGCCTGTTCATCATCGCCGAAGAGGTCGAGACCGTGGATCAGGCCGGCGGCAAAAGCGTCCCCTCCTCCGATCCGGTCCACGATATCCGCGATCTCATACCGTGGGCCGGAGATAAATCTTTTTTCGTTCCTGAGGACAGCCGACCAGATATTCCGGTCGGCGCTCCGGCTTTCACGAAGGGTGACGGCCACGAGCTTGAGGTTCGGAAAGCGCTCTAGGACGAGGGCCGTCAGCTTTTCATAGGAGGCGAGGAGAAGCGGCCCGGATTCCACATCCGCGTCCACCGGGATCCCCAGGGACTTCTGGAAATCCTCCTCGTTGCCGACGGCGACGTCGGCAAACGGGACGATCCCGGCCATCACCGCGGAGGCAGATTGCCCGTATTTCCAGAGCTTGGCGCGGTAGTTCAGGTCCACCGAGACCTGGACTCCCTTCTCCTTGGCTGTCCGGACGGCCCGGAGCGTCAGTTCCGCCGCCGTTGCGCTCAGAGCGGGAGTGATCCCGGTCAAATGGAGCCAGTCGACGCCCCGGAGAGCCCCCTCCCAGTCGATGGAATCGGGTCCGGCTTCGGAGATCGCGGAGTGTTCGCGGTCATAGATGACTTTTCCCGGCCTCTGGTTCGCCCCTGTTTCGGCGAAATAGATGCCCAGTCTTTTTCCCTGCCTCAGGACATGATCCGTCTCCACCCCCCATTTCCGGAGCTCCGAGATCGCGGCTTCCCCGATTTCCTGGGCAGGGACGATGGTGATATAACGGACGCGGTGGCCGAGAATGGCCAGCGAGACGGCCACATTGGCCTCTCCTCCCCCGAAGCGGGCGGACAGCCGGGGAGATTGGAGCAGTTTCTCGTATCCCGGGGGAGAAAGCCGGAGCATGATCTCTCCGAAAGCGGCGATCGTCTTCATGGGTCGTCGACCGAGCCTTGAAATGATGGGCTTTATTTACCATAGATCGAAGACAATAGCAAAAGCTTGACCATTCCTTGGTTCTGGTTTAAATTGGTTGGGAAGAACCGGAGAGACCTGATGACTCAAAGACGGATGTTCGGGATCGCCTTCCTTGTCCTGTTGGGGGTCTCTCCGCTGTCCTCGGCCGTCAAGCAGGTCCGGGTTACGGCCGATAGAGCGAGCCTCTATATCGAACCGAGCCGCACGAGCTCCCGGATCGAGATCGTCACGAAAGGGACCGTTCTCAACCTTCTCCAGGAAAGAAAAGTCAAGGATATCTGGTATTACGTCAGTTTTGTTTCGCCGCGCTACGGGTCGCGCATTTCGGGGTTCATTCTGGAGACAATGGTCGAGCCGGTCGAGGAAAGCCCTCCGCCGGCGATACCCAAGCCGGAAGAGCTCGTCCCACCGAAAAAAGAAGAGGAGCCGCCTCGTCCGGCTGAACCCGCGGCGCCGCCCAAAGCCGAAGAAAAGATTGAAACCGTAAAGGAAATCCCTGCCCCGCCGCGGACCATGGAATTTCTGTCCTTCACCGCCCTGCCCCGGAACAGAACCTTCAATTTTCCGCGCAGGGAAGTCCCCCTCCAGGAAGCGCTCTGGAAGGCTGAGGAAAAAGCGCCGGTGGCGGAAGCCAGTCCGCCGGCCACGCCGCCGGTTATTGCGCAAAAACCCGAAGTGAAGGTCGAAACTCAGCCTAAACCGCCCGAAGCCGAGAAGCCCCCGCCGGAGCCAAAGCCGGAGGCCAAGCCCCCTGAAGCCAAGGCGCTTGAGCCAGAGAAGAAACCGGCGCCCCAGCCCACCCAACAGCAGCCGGTCAAGATCCCCAGGGTCAGCCCTCCCAGAAAAGGCCCTGGTTTCATCATGCTGGGGCTGGGCTATGGATCCTCTTTCGGCGGTGCCGGCGGCTCCTTCCAATGGAACGCACAGATGGGACTTTCCCTCCACGCCGGGATCGGGCTTTATCCGACCAGCCTGATCTATTCGGAGACGGATTGGGTGAAGAACGAAATGATGTGGTCGGTCGGGCTCAAGTATTATCTTCCGTTCTCCTCCGCCTCGTTTTTCCCCTTTGTCGACCTCCAGTACGGCGGCGTGAGGGTAGAGGCGGCCCAGGTCGTCATCGGGATTTGGGATTACCAGTACGTCCTCAGTCAGGAACAGAAGTCTCTCTGGGGGCCCTCGTTTCTCGGGGGCATCGAGCTCCGCAAAGGAAGGCTCGGGATCACGGCCGCTCTCGGCGCCGCTTATGCGACAACCTCCTGGAAATACCTGCAGAACAAGGTGTCTTTGGTTTTTGATGCCGGGCTCGTGCTCCATTTCTGATGTTAAAAAGGAATCGGATTCTCGCCGGTCTGACGCTCTGGGGCTTCGTCTCCGCCGCTCAGGCCCTTGCCCCGGCCGCGGCCGCGCAGAGGTCTCTCCTCCCGGCGGCCAAGAAGGAAACCACCATCCGCAACCTGACCAAGGAGACCGTGCGCTATACGATCCGGCGGCTCGTGCGCGACCAGCAGCCGTTCGTCCGCTACCTCAAGCCGGACGCGCTGGACCGCTGGCCCTGCGAAAGTCCGCTTGATGTCGGCTTTGACCGGAGCGGCCAGCCGACCAGCTACCGTCTCGAATGCGGCCTCCCCTACACGTTCCGCTATGACGAGAGCGATATGCTCGACCTCTACAGCGGCTCTCACGGCCTGTTCGGAGTGGCCGACCTGGCCCCCTTCGTCCCGACGCCGATGGCGGTCGTGGAGAAGATGCTCGAACTGGGCGAGGTCGACAAGGACGACATCCTCTATGACCTGGGCTGCGGGGACGGCCGGATCGTCATAACGGCCGCGCAGAAGTTCGGCACCCGGGGAGTCGGCATCGACATCGACCCCCAGCGCATCGAGGAGTCCCGGAGGTCCGCCAAGGAAGCGGGCGTCGACGGCCTGCTCGAATTCCGGCTCCAGGATGTGATGAAGGCGGAAATCAGGCAGGCGACCGTCGTCACCCTCTATCTTCTTCCTGAGTCCAACGCGCTGTTGCGGCCCCTTTTGGAGGAACAGCTCCGGCCGGGCACTCCCGTGGTCTCCCATAACTATTCCATCCCGGGCTGGGCGGCTAAAGAGGTGAACTACGTCACCCTGCAGGACGGAACAGGGCAGGACCACACTATTTTTGTTTATAAGCGATGACACCCCTGGGCCGGCGGAGGGAATGAGAGCTTCGGTACTGTTCACCCCGCTGGAGATCGGCCCGATCAAGATTCCCAATCGGTTTGTCCGGTCGGCAACCCATGACTTCATGTCCGGCGAGGACGGATCGGTCACCGACCGGCAGGTCGCGCTTTTCAGGCGGCTCGCCGAGGGAGAGGTGGGACTCATCATCACCGGCCACGCTTATATCAACCCCGCCGGGAAGGCGAGCCCCCGCCAGATCGGGGTTCACGATGACCGGATGGTCGACGGCTTGAGCCGGATCCCCAGGAGCGTCCACGATTTCCCCACCCGCATTTTCCTTCAAATCGCCCATGCCGGACGGCAGACCAAGGAAAAGATCTGCGGCTGTGTCCCGGCGGCCCCTTCCGCGGTTTATGATCCGGTATTCAAGCTGCTGCCCAGGGCGATGGCTCGGGACGAGATCCGGGGCACGATCGATGAATTCGTGCAGGCCGGACGCCGGGCCAAGCAGGCCGGGTTTGACGGAGTCCAGATCCACGTCGCCCACGGCTATCTTCTCAGCAGCTTCATCTCTCCCCATACCAATCGGCGCGAGGACGAATACGGAGGCAGCCTCGAGAACAGGGCCCGCATCGTGCGCGAGATCCTCCGGGGCATAAAAAGCCTGGCCGGACCGTGCTTCCCGGTCATCGCCAAGCTCAACTCCCAGGATTTCCTTCCCGGAGGGCTCTTCGTTGAAGAAAGCATTGAAATCGCCCGGGCGCTCGAAGCCGACGGCCTTGACGGGGTCGAGGTCAGCGGCGGAATGTCCGAAGCGGGAAAGGGTTCTGTCTGGGAGGGGCTGCGGACGGAACAGGAAGAAGGCTACTTTGTCGATTCCGCTTCCCGCTTCAAAGCGGCGGTCGGGATCCCGGTATTCGGACTCGGGGGGTTGCGGACCTTCGCCGTGATGGAACGGGCGGTCGCGGAGGGCCGGGTGGACCTTATCTCCCTGAGCCGTCCGCTCATCCGGGAGCCCGGCCTGGTCAAGAAATTCAGGCTCGGAGAAGTGCCCAAGTCCGAGTGCATTTCATGCAACACGTGCTTCAACCCGCGGGGCATCGAGTGCGGGGACCTGGCTATCGCCCGCCGCAAAAAAGCCGTCCAATGAACTGCCGGGAGAGAAGATCGCGTTTCTGTTCCCAAGTTATCTAGTGTCCCGTCTCGTAAATTCCTTGCTTAAGACTTCTGCATAGACGGGACACTTCCAGGGGGGAGTCATGCTCCCCCCTCGGGCCGTTGGCGGAGACACTTACATTTTTCGTGCCCGCCCTTAATTCTAAGGGCGGAAGGTGGGATTAATGCATTAAGAATAGAGTCCGAAAAAGTGTCTCCGCAATTTAAAGAGGCTCCGCTGACCCCCTGAGGGGAACGACGCCGTCCCCCTCAAACTCCCCCGCGGTGGCGCGTCTTTTAATGATTGTCATTTATGCAGGGTACTTACGAGACGCGCCACTCGCACCGAGATTGAGATGTTTTTTAGCCGGATTGATATATCCGCCTCACTTAGTTAAAATGCTTTTTTGATCGCGCCATAAAACAAAAAAGGAGACATCATGCGAAAAAGACAATCCTTCATCCTTGTCCTGATCCTCCTGGCCTCCCTGCTGCCGTTCGGCTGCAAGGAAAAGCAGGCTTCCGTCACATACCCGATCACGGAGAAGGGCGATGTGGCGGACGACTATTTCGGCACAAAGGTCGCTGACCCCTACCGCTGGTTCGAGGACGACAAGTCTGAGGCCACCGCGAAATGGGTGGAGGCCCAGAACACGGTCACCTTCGACTACCTGGCCAAGATCCCCTTCCGCGAGCAGATCAGAACCCGGCTGACCGAGATCTATAATTACCCCCGGTATTCCGCTCCCTTCCGGATCGGCAAGTATTACTTCTTCACAAAAAACGACGGCCTCCAGAACCAGAGCGTTTACTACATCCAGGAAGGGCTCGAGGGCGAGCCCCGGGTCTTCCTCGACCCCAACGCCCTCTCCCCGGACGGCACGACGCGGGCGTTTTTGAGCGGTTTCTCAAACGACGACCGGTATGCGACCTACTCGCGCTCCGAAGGCGGGTCGGATTGGACCGAGATGAGGGTGATCGAGATCGAGACGGGCAAGGAGCTCGAGGACCGCATCCAGTGGACCAAGTTCGGCGGCTCCGCCTGGCAGGGAGACGGGTTCTATTACTCCGGGTTTGAAAAGCCCGCCGAGGGCAAGGAACTCACTGCAGCCAACGAAAACCAGAAGATCTATTTTCATAAGCTCGGGACGGCGCAAACGCAAGATACGCTGATCTACGAGGACCCCGCCCATCCGCGCCGCTACCAAGGCGTGAACATCACGGATGATGAGCGGTTCATGTTCCTGACGATTTCCGAAGGGACCTACGGGAACGAACTCTACTTCAAGGACCTCCAGGCGAAGAAACAGGAATTCATTCCCCTCGTCCAAGGGTTTGAACACAGCACCAACGTCGTCGACAACCTCGAGGACAAAATCCTGCTCATCACGGACAGGGACGCCCCAAACAACCGGGTCATGCTCGTCGACAGCAAGAAACCGGCCCTGGAGAACTGGACCGTCCTCATCCCCGAAAAGCCCGATGTCTTGAACAGCGTCAGTGTCGTCGGCGGCAAGATATTCACCTCCTACCTCAAGGACGCCAGCACACACATCTACCAGCACGACCTCGCCGGCAACCCGGAGAAGGAGATCCCGCTTCCGGCGCTCGGGACGGCCGGAGGGTTCAGCGCCAAGAAAGAGGACACGCTCGCTTTCTACACCTTCACCTCATTCACCTACCCGCCGACGATCTACAAGTATGACATTCCGACAGGAACATCGGAGGTTTTCCGCAAGACCGAGGTCAAGTTCAACCCGGATGATTTCGAGGTCAAGCAGGTCTTCTATCCGAGCAAGGACGGGACGAAGATCCCGATGTTCATCGTCCACAAGAAGGGGCTCGTCCTCGACGGCAAGCATCCGACGTTCCTTTACGCCTACGGCGGTTTCAACGCCAGCACGACGCCGTTTTTCAATGTCTCCAACCTCGTCCTGCTCGAGAACGGCGGCGTTTATGCCAACGCCAACATTCGGGGAGGCGGTGAGTACGGCGACGCCTGGCACAAGGCCGGGATGCTGGAGAAGAAGCAGAACGTCTTCGACGATTTCATCGCCGCCGCCGAGTACCTGATCCGGGAGAAATACAGCTCGTCGGCGACGTTGGCGATCTCCGGCGCGTCGAACGGCGGGCTGCTTGTGGGCGCCTGCATGACCCAGCGCCCGGAGCTTTACCGGGTTGCCTTCCCGGCCGTGGGCGTCATGGACATGCTGCGGTTCCATAAGTTCACCGTTGGATGGGGATGGTCCGTGGAGTACGGGTCGAGCGACAATCCCGACCAGTTCAAGTATCTCTATGCCTATTCGCCCCTCCACAATATCAAAGACGGCGTTTGCTATCCGGCGACGCTCGTGACCACGGCCGACCACGACGACCGGGTGGTGCCGGCCCATTCCTTCAAGTTCACGGCCGCCATGCAAGAGAAGCAGGGCTGCAAGAACCCGATTCTCATCCGGATCGACACGAAGTCGGGACACGGCGCCAGCAACGTCACCAAGGCGATCGAGCAACTGACAGACATGTGGTCCTTCATGTTCTACAATATGGGCTTGAAGGTTAAGTACTGAACTCGACGGACCGGATCATCCGCCCTTGCGAATGACTCGGTGAAGGAATAATCTCTGTCGGGGAGAGAGAGGCAGTTCCGCCTCTAAAGAGGGAGGCGGGTTCCCAAACCTTTTTCCACGGCGAGCTTGAAGACCAGGGGTGCCGTCGCCATATCGTCCAGGGCCAGGCCGAGGTTGCAGGCCATCGTTCGCTCATGCCGGTTTTGCCGGCCCGGCTTCCGTTCCGTCACCAACTCTCCAAGGTCGGCATGGACGGGCGGAATGTCCTGAAAGTAGCCGGTCGATTTTGTGTACTCCAATTGGGCGATATCGTCGGTGCAGAATTTATCGACTTCCTTGAGCGCCGCGCGATCCCAGTAGGAGTCGTAGTCGACGAGCGAAGCAAAGGCTCCTTCTCCCAGCCAGCCCGGTTGGATCGTCGCGTGCGGAATCTTAAGGATCGGCCCGGCCGTGACTACGATGTCACAGCCGGAGACGGCCTCGAGCGGAGTTTTTACGGGCCGGACATCCAGGTGATGCGCTGTGGACATCTCATCGGCGTAGCCTGCAGCGGCTTCCCAGCGAGTGTCGTAGGCCAGGGCGCGCCGAAGCGGGAATAAAACCTTGAGCGCCTCCAGGTTGCTCCTCCCCTGCACGCCGCAGCCCAGGATGCCGACGACTTGGGAATCCGGGCGGGCCAGGTATTTGGCCGCGACGGCCGTGGCCGCGCCGGTGCGCTTGGCCGTGATCCAGGTGCAGTCCATGACAGAGATAGGAAGGCCGGTATCTGGGTCGTTGAGGATGATCAGCCCGGCAATATAGGGCAGTCCCTTGCCGATATTTTCAGGAAATCCGCTCACCCACTTCATCCCCGCCGAACGGAGGCTGGGGATAAAGGCCGGCATGGCGTGGATGAAGGAATCGGGACGCGGGTGGATGCCCGGCTTGGGAGGCATTTCGGTGCGGCCCTCCCCCTTCTCACGGAACATCGCCGCTACGGCCGCGATGATCCGCTCCATGGGGACATTGACCGCCTCCACGTCCGCCCTTGATAAGTACAGGATCTTCTGCTCCATCACAAGCCTCCGGCCTTTCCTGAGACACCTTCCTGATTCCCCCTGAATTGCCTAAGGGGGCAAGGGGGATTAATACAATAAGAATAGATTCCGAAAGGGTGTCTCCGGCGGATAATATGTGGCAACATCTTTTTACCCGGCATTACAAAATTCCTCCTATCCGCTGACGACCTTCCAGCCGCGTCTGTTCAGGTCCTTAAAGATGACTGCGCCAAAGACTAAGCCGCCGGCCATAAGCACGACACCCATCACAAGCTGGCCGAAGATGATCTTTCCGACGCCGAATAAAAACGCATAAATCATGGCCACCCCTAGCAGCCAATCCATCAGGTTAAACAAACCGTCTTTTTGCGGGATGACATCGGTTGCTTCCTTGGCGATCGGTCCCCAGAGGGCCGCACTCGGCCGGACCCGCCTGTAGAAAGCGAGCAGGATTTCCTTCGGCTCCGGTTTAGTGAGGAAAGTAACGGCCAGCCAGACGGCGGTCGTCACGCCTGCCGTAATGAGGATGATATAGGCAAACTCCTTTGGATCGCTTTCGTTGAGGTGGAACCCGAACTGCACGGTCAATGAAGTCACAAAGGCGGCGATCATGGCCGCCACTTCGCTCCAGGCATTGATGCGCCACCAGAACCAGCGCAAAAGATAGACGAGCCCGGTTCCGGCGCCGAGCGCGATGATGAACTTCCAGGCGTCGGCGATCGAGCCCATGAAGAAAGTGACGACCGCAGAAAGAAACATGAGCAGCATGGTGATGTACTGGGATACGGTGACATAGTGTTTTTCGCCGCGGCCGCGAACAACGAACCGCCGATAAAAATCGTTGACCAGGTAGCTGGCTCCCCAGTTGAGCTGGGTTCCGATAGTGGACATGTAGGCGGCGGCAAAGGCGGCGATCATCAGGCCGCGAAGTGACACCGGGAGATCGGTCATGACGATCCGGATATAGCCGGACTCGGGGTCGGCGGCGAAGGCGGGGTCGGAATTGAACTTGACGACGGCGACCAGGGCGACCAGGATCCATGGCCATGGCCGGAGCGCGTAGTGGGTCAGGTTGAACCAGAGCGTGGCCAGGAGCGAGTGCTTCTCGTCCTTGGCGCAGAGGATGCGCTGGGCGATGAACCCCCCGCCTCCCGGTTCGGCTCCCGGATACCAGGAGGCCCACCAGTTGACGGCGATGTAGACAAGGAATGTGATGAGCGGCATCCAGGTGGAGTTGATATCGGGGACGAAAGACAGGAGCGATCCGGTTGCCCCGCGACTCTGTTCAATCGACCGGATCCCCGCGACGAGCCCGCTTATCCCGCCGATCGATTTGACGGCGAATATAGCAAGCAAGATGACCATACTCATTTTGAGTACAAATTGGAACAAATCGGTAACAAGGACGCCCCACAGCCCGCTGAGGGTAGAAATGGAAGCCGTGATAAACATTATCCCGACGGCGATAACGAGAGCCTGGACCTTGGTCAGCCCCAGGATCAGCATCAGGATCTTGACGATAGCCAAATTGACCCAGCCCATGATGATGAGGTTGATGGGAAGTCCGAGGTAGAGCGCTCGGAATCCCCGCAGGAACCTGGCCGGCCCGCCGCTGTAGCGGATCTCGGCGAACTCGACATCGGTCAGGACGCCGGCCCGCCGCCACAGCCGGGCATAGAAGAAAACTGTCATAATGCCGCTCAGGGCCATGCTCCACCAGATCCAATTGCCGGCGATGCCGTTCCGGGCGACAAGTCCGGTGACGGCGAGAGGCGTGTCGGCGGCGAATGTCGTGGCCACCATCGACGTCCCCGCCAGCCACCAGACGACTTTCCGGCCGCCGACAAAGAAGTCGCTGACGCTTCGGGTGGCTTTCTTGCGGTAGTAGAGGCCGATGGCCAGGTTAAAGGCGAAGTAGGCGGCGACGACCAGCCAATCTATCGGAGTGAGCCTCATCGGGACATCTCTGTCTTATTCCGCTCGGCAATCATCAGAATACGTGGCGAAGGGAGTTTTTCGTCTATGAGAAAGAGAAACTATCGCAATCCCTCTACTCTGTCAACATGATCAAAATAACAAATAATCTTGTTTGCAGAAGGGCTTAAGGAATAATGGCGAAGGCGCGGGCGGGAAATCCTGAGCCCGATTTTGGCTTGGGCCAGGAGCAGACGATGAGCGCGCCGGCCTCCGGGGTTTTGTCCAGATTGGCGAGGAGTTCGATCTGGAAGCGGTTTGTCTTCAGGACATAACTTTCGCAGGAGAAAAACCCCTCCTTCTGGGCCACGGAGGCGTCGGCATCGATGGGCTCATGGCCGATGGCGGTCACTCCGCGCTCATCAAACAGGAACTTGAGCGCATCGAGTGTCCACCCCGGATAGTGGGCCTGGCCTTTATCGTCCTTGTTATAAAAGGCATCAAAATCGGTGAATCTTTTAGACCAATCCGAGCGCATCGCGACAAAAGATCCGGCGGGAATCCGGCCGTGTTCTTCCTCCCACGCCTTAACATCTCCCAGAACCAGCTGATAATCGGGATTGGCAGCCACCTTCTGGCTGCAATCGATGACGACGAGGGGCAGCATCATCTCCTTGACCGGGATCTCATCGACCATCCGCAGACCTTTGTGAAAATGTCCCGGAGGATCACAGTGCGTGCCGTACTGCCCGACATGGGTGAATAGTTCGGCGAAAAAGCCGTCTTTTTCATATGTGTAGATGGTTTTCCGCTCCTCGGCGGGAAAGCCCGGCCAGCGAGGGATAGCGGATGAGAAGCCGTGGGTGAGGTCAACAAACTGACGCGGCTTGATCTGACTCTCATAGATTTCCCATAACGAAAGGTCGTCCGGCAGGGCCGGACGATAGGCCGCAGCCACAATGAGGGCGGCAATCACAACGACTGTAAATCCAATAAAGGCGAGCTCCGCAATCTTTTTCTTCATCATTTCCCTTTTTCTCCTTCTCTATTCATTTTTAGGTGTGCATTTTTTGTCCTATTTTGATTATTCCCCAATCGCTGATAGACACCCTTCCGGGAAAACCGATTAACGGACGCCAAAATCTTTGATCTGCTGTCTGAAAAAGGCTTTAAGGCTATCCCAGGAGAACTCTCTCAGCATTCGAGGCACGGGGTCCGGCTCCGCATCATCGAAATAGACCAGGCTCTTCAGGATGTGGTGCAGATTGAATCCAGCGTGGTGATATTTGAATTCAAAATTGCTGAAAAATTCTTTAAGGCTCAGGTGACCATGTTCCAGGATAAAATAGAGATCGATAAAATCCCTTTTTTTGCCGCGCGCCGAGATCGTGTCGATCTTCATGCTGCCAATATCTTCGAGTGACGCAACATGGAGGCTTAAAAAATCATGTGTTTCCTTGATGAGAGGGTAACCGTAATGAAAAAAACCCGTCTTTGTTGACTTGAACCTGCCCACCAGCGTTTGAGAGTCCGAGTAATCCGTAATAAAGGTCCCCCGGCCAGCGAGGCTGTCCCTGACCTCCATGTGGGAAAATGGCCGTTCAGAGAAAAAATCAAGATCCTCAGAAATCCTATGCCCCAGATGAAGAGCGCAGCCCGTTCCCCCAGCCAGGTAGAATTGGCCGATAAACGGAAGAGAGGAAATGATCTTGATGTCCTCTTGGGCTGCGGCAGTTAATACGGATTCGACCATCCCTTTAATGGCTCAGCACGATATCCCAATAATTCCGGCTTTTGGGAGAGATATTCCGGCTTTTCTTGAGAGTTTCCTTGATCTCGGACAGGGCATAGGCTGACAAAAGCCATTGGACTGCTGACGTGTCCCCAAGTTCGAGTATTCGCTCAATGATATATGTTTTGTGCAATTTCATATCCATCTTTTCCAGGTCTGTTTCCCAAAAAAAAGGCTTGAGCGTCTCTTGAAGCATAACCATTTTGAATCATTATAGCATATTTCATTCGGGGAGATTCTTCTAAACCTCAAAATGATCCCCCTCGTACTTCACCGCTCCGTGAGCCTCTTGAACCGCTCCTCGCCGCCGATGTCGGTTTAAAAGACGGCCAGCATTCTATTTCGATAGTTTCTTGATTTCGCTGGGAAGCCGCTTCCGGAGCCCGGGATAGACTTCCACTATACGGAGAATATCGGCCAAGTCTTTTTGCCTTTTGCTTCGGCGGCGCTTCTCGTCTAAGTAAGCCCAAGTCTTCCCTTTTAATACATCTTCAACTGCCGCCACTTTCATCCGATAGCCAAGGACTTTCTTAGGTTTAGCCCGAAGAATGAAATCCTGGTACCGGGAATCCGTTTGAAGCTGGATCCGGAGGTCGGACCCGGCTTTAGCTAGGTTTATGCTATGTTCATAATTCTCGATTTTGAAGCCTCTCTTAGCCGCGGCTTTGCCTACCATGTCCAAATCCTGTTCAGCGACGACGATGTCCAGGTCAAGGCTGACTACCGGCTCAACATAGGCATTGACGGCCAGACCGCCAATTACGCAATAGCTCGCTCCGGTCTTCTCAAGGAGGTTCAGGAATATTTGCAGAACATCCACTTTACTGTTGGCTACGGCATTAAAGAATTTCCAGCCGGTCATTGTCTATTTTCCTCGCCTGGGCTGTCGATTATTAAACAGAATTTCCTCACACCTCAAAATGCTCACATTCGTACTCCACCCGATCCATGAGCATCTGGCCGCGGGGCTCGCTACGGATATTGCCAAGGACAGGGTCATATTCCACCAGAAAT
>Ga0102851_10000337_pt1 | contig 22734 bp, 24 predicted proteins | sample Mud3Dept3metaG_FD_79558 | JGI IMG/M metagenome (GOLD analysis project Ga0102851, IMG submission 79558) | Freshwater wetland microbial communities from Ohio, USA, analyzing the effect of biotic and abiotic controls - Mud 3 Core 4 Depth 3... | ecosystem: Environmental > Aquatic > Freshwater >... | reverse complement strand
CCTTGTTGCATATTGGTGAATCATGGTGATTGAGCAATATGTAACCACTCCGAAATATAACTTTCCACAGCCTTCCATGGATACAAGCCTCCCACAGCGCTTCGTTGAGCTGAGCCTCAATAGCCTTCGCCAAGTTCGCGGTCAGAATTTTCAACTGAATCAACAATTAATTCAACAAGACTCCCCTCACGATTTCTCCATGACGCTGCAGCTAAGCCGCCAACCCATTTCATTGTCACCAAAGACGAAAAACACGTTAATCGCCGCTGTCGATACTTCAACAATAAAAATTGGCGAAACAAGCACCGGCATCATAATAGCAGTCCGTGGCGCAAACGTATGGAAGCAAGACCGCAGTTACCATTACAGACGCCTAGGTCCATTTATCTTCCACGTTACCGAAGACAACAAAAAAGAAGTGTACAATGCCTTAGAGAAATCCTATTTCACAACACAGTACTCTTATTGCCATCAGACAACACCGAATCTGCTTCAAATGCCCACTCGACTGGCTAGCCTTCTAGAACGTTGGCTCCAAACCATGATTGCCCGCATAGCCAAAGACGGGATATTACTATTTGATGGTAGTCTAACATCAGGAACCGCAGACACTCCAGTGCAGCGTATGTGCGATATCCTAAGCACTGCACGACTGCACGGGAACATCGTGTTAGCTTTCAGCAAGGCAACGTGCCTACGTGCCAACGGATATCTCATAACTGATCTCTTGCCTGAACGTGATCCACCATACCTGCTGGAAACAACCGGTGTTAAGTTTAAACCACCAACTGTCTTGCTCGGTGACGTGTATGTGGCACGTTTAAACAAGGCAAAGCTTGCGTTCCGACTTGACGTAGACAAAGAAATCCCCTTCAGTAACAGGGTTGAGGCCGTTGAGAGGCTGATTGGAAACGATCTGTATTTGCAAAGCTATCCTGAAACGTTGCGCTTGGCGCACATCTTATGCACGTTTACTGCCAATGAAGTCCTTGCCATCCAACATTTCATCACACGCAACCATGGTATCCAAATTGTCAATCGCCCCGACATGCACCGTTTATTGTTTGGTCCATTTGGCAGAGGGGAGGGATACGCGTGAAACTCTACAGAAAAGAAGGTAACATACTCCAAATCCTGAGTTTCCCAAACGACAACTCTGAAAAAGGAGACTACCTCCTCGTGGACGACGCAGATGCGGGCAAAGCCTTAATCGCACAGGTTATTGACGTCCAATTCGCTGCAATTCCCGGAGTACTCGAGGAACTCTTGCGAACTTTGCCAGACGGCGGCGAGCCTATTCAAGGAGAAGATATCGATCCTCTTGAGATTGCCCCTCACATCACGTACATCCAGGACGCTAGCCTACTGGTCTGCAAAATCCGCGCTACACTTGAAAACGGCATGTTAACACCCAGCAGCAGTTGGCTACCAAGCAGGTCACAATCAACAATCAAGAAACTATCAATACCCATGCTAACAAAACTCGCCAGAATGGACGGAAATTTGCCTGTTATTCTCGGAGGCACCAAAGACGGCTCCCTTCTTACGATTGACGCCTCAGCCATAGATGGCACGTTAAATATCATAACAGGTAAGAAGGGATGCGGCAAAAGTCACCTTAGCAAATTGATGATGGTGAGCATGGTCGGCTACAAAGCCACGGTTGTAGTTTTCGACCTTAACGGCGAGTACTCCAGTCTAGGCATGACGGCAGACGGAAAACGAAATATGTACTATGACAAAATTCACGCTTTGACGCCAGGGCAGAACTTCAAAGTTGCCTTGGACCAACTGCATCTTAATGTGGTTATGGGAATCCTAATCCATGCCTTACACTTACCAGGCACGAGTGCTCGCGAGTTCAGACGTTTGTGGAAGCAATTGAAGGACAACGGCAAACTCTCGCTGAGCGCGTTGGGAGACGCAATTCGCAACCTAAACTGTAACCAACACGTTCGAGACGCGTTAGCTTCACGCTTTCACTCACTTGTAAATTCAGGTTTCTTCACTGACAGTCCTGTCGAGGCAACCATGCTTGAAGAATGTCTACTAAAGGCAAAGGACAACGGAGGAGCTGTCATCGTAAATTTGAAAAACACGAATAACATCGACAGGCAAATCGTTGTAGAATACGTCCTAGGCAAACTAGTTGATAGCTTGCAGAGCTGGAAACTGAAAGCAGTTTTTCTATTTGCTGAAGAAGCTCATCTATACCTTCGCGAAACTTATTGGGATGACATAGTCACACGCATGAGACATTTTGGGATATTCACAACATTCATTACAAATCAACCAGACACCATAAAAGACGGTATCTATAGGCAGGCGGACAACATCTTCCTCTTCAATTTCACGAACGAACACGACCTGGAAGTCGTCAGCCGAGCTGCAAGAGTTGATGCGGAAACGGTAAAATCCATTGCCCGCGACCTTCCACCCCATCATTGCCTCACCCTTGGACGAGCCGTGAGCGATTTTCCAATTGTTACAAGAGTGCGAGCTTTGGATTTGAGGACTATGGGTGAGACGCGGTTGTTCTTCAAAGACGCGAAAGTTTCCGTCGGTTGCGCTTAAAGAACAAACGGAAGGAAGAGGTTAGATCATACGTCTCCACTTGGTCAAATGGAACCCACCGCAAATCTTCAGCGTCACTTGCCACTTGGAAAATTGTGTCCTTAACTCGGACCTGAAAATCGATTATGACAAAATGATACTTGACTTTTCCGTTTAGGTCGAGATCTATGTTGTCAACAACGTCAATGAGTCGAGGTCTTTCATCCTTTTTGCATTCGAGGCAGGTTTCCTCTTTAACTTCGCGAACGACGGCCTGTTCCAAGGTCTCACCAACCTCAACCAGTCCTCCTGGAATTGACCATTTGTTCTTGCTAGGCTCGTTCTTACGTTTCTCAAGCAGAATCTGGCCTTCCTCAACTATCACAGCGCCCACACCGACGACCGGTTGGTCAGGGTACAACCGCTTCAAAGGCAACTCCTCAGGTTCAATGATGCTTATCGCACCTTAAAACTTCTGCTGATTGTTAAAATTGTTTAGATTTGCTTTTATTCGAATTTTTTCGAGAATAGTCTTTTCTTCCTAGGAAAGTCGATGCATTCGTAGATTCGCAGTTGTCTTTGAGGTTCTATTCGGCATCTTTTTCGTGCTTTCTTACGTCTAATGTGTGGAGCTAATTGAAAAAAAGGACATCTTGAGCAAAGAGTACTCAGATTTTCTCACCCTGAAACCGTCTACTCATATCTCAATGCTTCTACAGGCTTTAGTTTCGATGCGCGCCAAGCTGGGTAAAGGGCAAAGATCACGCTAACACCCACGCCGAAACCGAATGCGCCCAAAAACACCAGCGGAGTCAAGACAGGGCTAATCCTCAGCATACCACCACTTGCCCCGGTACCTCCTGCCATTCCGCCGGTAAACGTGCCACTGCTCAAGATTGTTGAAACGATGTTCGCCAGCCCCCAACCTAAAGCGATGCCTATGATTGCACCTATTGCACCGATTATCACCGATTCACCCAAGAAAATCGCTAATACTGTCCGGCTTTTCATACCCAGCGCTTTAAGGATGCCAATTTCTCGTGTTCGTTCGATTAAGGAAACTATCATGATATTCATGATTCCTATACCAGCTACTAGTAATGAGATCGCGGCGATGCCAACGAGGAACAGTTCGATGATTGAGAAGACGCTTCCGAGAAGGTTTAGAACTGCTGTTGAAGAAATGACTGAGACTTCCCCAGCAAACTCGTCCGTGATAAGCTTTGAGACTTCATCTATTGTTGCGGGGTCGCTGTTTGCCAGTTTCAAGATTATTGTCTCGACTTCGGTGGTGTTGAAGAACTCTTGCGCTGTTGAAATTGGAATGTAAATGTTGTTGTCTGAAGGACCTCCGAATCCGAAGCCGCCGACCTCTTGGAGAACGGCTGCTACATTGCCCTTGTAGCTTTCGTTTCTTGGCGGACGCGCGGTTGAGTTGGTCCATATGATTTGGACATCTTCTCCAGTTGAAAAGAGCACCGTGCCGTTTTGGCGTTCGTTTACCCGCTTTCCTATGATAATCGTATTGTTTGCTGGGTTATCGGGGATTTCTCCGCTTTCAGCCACGAAAGTTGTTGGATAAACGCTTCCGTATAACGCAAATTCAACGCCTACAATTGTTGCAAAACGTTCGTGATCTGTGGAATTGATGTAAACAGAGCGTTGGATAACAGGTATTGAAGTGAGAATGTCGGCTGACAAGCCATTTATCGTTTCCGTGTCGTTGACTATCAGCCTGAATCCTGAGTCGGCTCCTCCAAACCCACCGCCCCCAAAGCCTCCACCATCTTGCCCACCGCCAAAAGCACCTCCTCCAGGCGTAACGAGTAGCGTGTCAGTTGCGAGACCCTGCTGGAGCTGTTTCGTGATGGTTTCTTGCAAGCCTGATGTGATTGAGAGTAATGCGACTATGGCGGCAATGCCGATGACCACGCCTAGAATGGTAAGTGCTGCACGTAGTTTTCTGAGTCTAATCGCGCTGAATGAATAACTAAAAACGTCTCTTGCTTTCACTCTTGATTCACCGCATCCGAAATTATTTGACCATCCAGCATCTGTAGAGTCCTTTTAGCTTCTCTTGCCAAATGTTGGTCATGTGTGACCATGATGATTGTAACGCCTTTCTCGTTTAGATGATGGATTATGGCCATCACTTCATGTGCTGTTTTAGAGTCAATGTTTCCAGTCGGTTCGTCCAAAAGCAGGAAGCTTGGATTGTTTGACAAGGCTCTTGCGATTGCTACGCGTTGTTGCTGTCCGCCGCTAAGTTCAGCAGGTTTATGTTTCATTCGGTCTTTCAATCCGACGGTCTCAAGGAGTTCTTCTGCCCGTTTTGACCTCTCGGCTCTACTTTTGTTAGCGATTTGCATAGAGAGTTCAACATTATCTTTGGCGCTGAACCTCGGGATAAGGTTGAAGAATTGGAACACGAAGCCAACTTTTAATCTGATTTCGGCAAGTTGACTATCGTTAAGCTTGGAGACGTCGACGTTGTCGATTAGTAACGTTCCAGAGGTTGGTTTGTCCAAGGCTCCTATCAGATTTAGCAAAGTGGATTTTCCGCTCCCAGATGGTCCTAGGATTGCAACGAAGTCACCCTTTTCAATTCTTAGGTTCACTCCTCGGATGGCTTCAACTGGGACTTTTCCGAGCAAGTAGGTTTTCTTTAGGTTTGATGCTTCGACAACTGCGGTCATACTCAGTTCCTGCTACTTGTTTAGATATCTCCAGGATAACACGATTCCGATAGTGGCCAAGACGGCAGCGAAGATTCCCACGTAAGCGTATTGGAGTGCTAGTAACGAATAATCTATTGTTTCATTGATAAGCAATTGTCGCATTCCATTGATTGTATGGGATAGAGGGTTAACATTTGCAACCGCCTGCAGCCAACCGGGCATTCTTTCTATCGGGAAGAAGGCACTGCTGGCGAAAGTCAACGGCAAGTTTAGCAGGTTCATCACAGCCATCGGTGTTTCGATTCTTGATGATCGTATGTTTACAGCGATGAACAGGGAGGATAGGCCTACGCATATGAGGAATAGAAACGCGAACACGCCGAGGATGTTGAGTGGGGTAAATGCAAGTCCAACTTGGAATCCCAGAGGAATCGCAATTAGTAGAATTATTCCAGCCTGGAACATAGCCCTCAGCGCTGCTGAGAAGACCTTTGACAAAATTATGACAGCTCTAGATACTGGCGTGCTGAGTACTTTGTTTAGGAATCCTAAACGTCTGTCCCAGACTATTGACATCCCACTGAACATGGTCGTGAAGAGCGCCGTGAAAGCCATCATTCCCACAGCCATGAAGGAGATGTAACTGGTAGTTCCGAACGTGTTGCCTAGAATTGAGTTGCCTAAACTCTGGAAATAGGCACCTAGTTGAGCCATTTGGAAGTCATTAAGCGGAGGAGTAATTATTGGTGGGGTGAACGAGTCAGGACTTACTAGGCTGCCTAGATTCAGAGCGTTACCGAGTAAACCAAGCCAGATGACAGGTTGAATCAATGTAAGCACAAATACAGCAGGAGCCTTGTACCACTTTTTCAATTCACGGTTGGTGAGCGCCCAAAGTCCATGTAGTTTGTTCTTTGAATTCCCGTTGGTTTCGGTCAATGTCCTCGCCTCATAGTCATCATTCGTCGCGCCATGACTGCTTCTCCCGATTCTTCAGCAGCATCACGCATAGATTTCCCTGTGTATTGAAGGTAAACTTCGTTTAATGTGGGTTTTGTGAGTGAAAGTCGTGTGACGACATGACTTGCTTTCCTCAAGGTCTCAATTATCAGCGGTGCTGCAACTTCTGCACTTTCCGCCTTTATCGTGTAGGAGCCGTTTTCCTTCTTGACTTCTTTCACATGAGCAACTCCAGCAATCAGCCCAGTTATATCACCTTCTTTCTCAACACTCAAAGTAACAATGTCCCCACCCAAACTGTCTTTCAGTTCGTTGGGTGTACCGACAACAACGATGCGCCCGTGGTCGATTATGGCAATTCGATCACAAAGCGAATCTGCTTCCTCCAAATAGTGAGTTGTCATGAAAAGCGTCATTCCAAATTCCTTCTTAAGCGTCTTAATATAATTCCATGTTGCTGCACGGGTTTGGACATCCAATCCCAAGGTTGGCTCGTCAAGAAACAATACCTTTGGTCTGTTGATCAGTCCACCCGCAAGTTCGAGTCGTCTTCGCATGCCTCCTGAGTAGGTTTGTACTTTCTTGTCTTTGAACTCAGTAAGTTCCACAAGCTGCAACAATTCCTCAGCGCGCTTCTTTGAAACACTTCTTGGGATCCCGTAGAGATCTGCACACAATAAGATGTTCTCATAACCCGTCAAGTCGTCGTCAGCCGTATACTCTTGGGGCACAAGACCAATGGAGTTTCGCACTTCATTGCTCTGATTTGCAATATCAGAGCCAAGAATTGTCGCCTTACCTTCTGTCGGCTTCAGAATCGTAATCAACATATTAATGGTAGTGGTTTTGCCCGCACCGTTTGGTCCCAGAAAACCGAAAATCTCTCCTTTTTTGACACTAAAGCTGATGTGATCAACAGCAGTTAAAGAATGGTTAAAAACTTTGGTTAAACCTTCAACTTTGATGATGTCTTCACTCATTACTTTTCAGCCTTTAGTTTTTCATTTATCTCTTCCAGACTCTTGGAAGTCTCATCAATAACGCGTAACGCATCGTTCAACGCCACCTCAGAGTACTTGTTACGAAGAGAAATGCCAAGTTGGAACATGGTGTTCGCAAAATACTTCATTGAACTGCGAATCTCATTGAGCTTCTCCTGGGGAATTTTAGTGAGGAAGCTGTCAAAGAATTGTCCGGGCATGAACCCCATTTCCTCTCTGAACTTTAACCTTATTCTCTCTTGTTCAGCGAGAAGCTCCTTGCCGCTCTCTGTTAATTCATATCTTTTCAAGCCGTTTTCTGAAGGCAATTCCTTCACATAGCTGTTGTCTTGCAACCATGCGAGGAGGGGATAAATGGAGCCTGGGCTTGGCTTCCAAAAACCGCCTGTCTGATTCTCGATTTCTTCCATGAGTTCCGAACCTGACATGGGCTTCTCGCTTAAGGCTTCAAGCACATGGTATCGTATGAAGCCTTTTGGCACCATGGCAGTGTGTCTCATCCATTTGGTGTGTCCAAACATTAAATATCACTGTCGATATCATTGGTGACTTCACATGTGATATCAAATGTGATATTTAAGCGTAACGTGCCGAAATCTCAGAAATAACTAATCTATGACCGTCCCAACTTTGTCGCCATTGACTGCAGCCCGAATATTTTCTGGATTGAAGCCATTAACCACAACAACTTTCATGCGTCTTCTTTTGAGAACCTTAATCGCTACCGGGTCAATAACCTGATGCAATCCTGCTTCATGCTTGTTCAGCTCAAGTACTTTGCACAAGTCGTCAAGAAAAAGATGGTCAAGTTTCAATGCATCCTTGTGTTTCCGAGGGTCTTTATCGTATACTCCGTCTTGGTCGGTTCCCTTCACAAGCAAGTCTGCGTTGATGTGCTCTGCAACCAATGCTGCAACCGCATCTGTGGTAATTCCAGGTTTCAGGCCGCCCATTACTATGATTTTGCCTTTTTTCAAGCATTCCGCAGCCTCTTCGAGGTTTAGAGCAACTTTCCCGCATCCTGATTTGCCTAGTTTCTTCGTAAACAGTTGAGCAAATAAACGCGATGCTGAGATAGCAAGTTCATCCTGCGAATGCATGTTTAACCCCAAACCTCTTGCAACCGTGATAAACTCGCGAGCCAGTTTGCCACCGCCGACGACTGCTGCGACCTCGTGGCCTTGTTTCCTTAGCGAAATCAACAGCTCTACGTACTTGCCTACAAGGTTCTCGTTGATTGGTGAGGCAACAACGGAGCCTCCTATCCGCAACACTAAACGCATTGGTTCACTACCTAGTTTAGTTTCTAAGTAAATACAAGAGTATGTTAAAATCTTTTGGCAGGTCACATAAGTCTATTGCTATGAGAAAGTATCCTTAAGTGGAGAAAAGAATATGTTAGCGAAGCAAAAACGAAACTGAAAAGAGGTGAATCATACGCTCGAAGAGCTCGGACTGATTGGTAATGCAATCATACTTATTGCTTCAATAGTTTTTCTTGTGGTGGGCAGTGAATTTACCATTAAAAACTCGGTTAGAATCTCTGAGATTACAGGATTCGGGAAAACAACCATCGGTTTCGTCTTGGTAGGCTTGGCAACCTCTCTACCCGAGCTCAGCGTGTCTTTGTAAGCAATCGTGAATCCTGAAGATGTTGGCGTTTCGCTGGGAAACGTTTTGGGCTCCAACATTGTAAACACCGCATTAATTTTGGGCATTTGCATTTTAATCATCGTCTTAAAGCGTCCTCGATTTCCAAGTTTTCTGTTGAGTATTGCCAAGGAGGAGATGGGCAACCTTCACTATGGCCTATTCATCGCTTCAATAATACCCTTAGCTTTGTTGTATATTGGCTATGCCAGCCGATTCATCGGGATAATCCTGGTCAGCATTTTCGTTTACTACATGATTCAATTGGCCAGAGCGAACAGATAACAAAGACGTCAGAAAAGCAATGAAGAAGAAGGTTCGGAAAGAAGCAAAATCCGCAAACACCTGCCGTTGGTTTTGGTAGGCGCAAGCATCGTAATTGCTGCAGCCTTCTTTATTGTCGAATCATCATCATTCATTGATTTGGGCGTAGGTATTCCCCGAGTCGTGATTGGTGCAACGATAGTGGCCTTCGGAACAAGCATACCTGAATTTGCCACCAGCGTGAGTTCAGCACGAGAAGGTCATTTTGACCTTGCTTTGGGTAACATTGTCGGAAGTGGCTTTGTTAATATAACACTTATACTTGGAGTGGCACTTGTAGCTTCACCTTTGACTGTAAATATCTCAGCCTTTACCAATTTGGCGCTCGTCTCACTTATCATAAACCTGTTTTTATGGTACTTTCTTGGCAGCGAAAGGATAAGCTGGAGAGAAGGCGTTCTACTATTGTCGCTTCACGCGGTATTTCTAGTAATAAGCTTTGGTGGGTCATCATCATTACCTCCAAGCGGATGAAACTAACATGACCTTCAGAGTACGCTTTCTAGTCTCTGCTGTTCCATCGCACAGAACATGGGCACTTGGAAAGGGTTATCAGCTCCTTCCTAATAATCGCCAAAATCAAGGTATAATTCATTATTTTATTAGGCGTCTTTTCATCAAGTTTATACTCAGGACAAAGAATACAAGCGTCGCTACACCAATCCAAACAACTCCTATCAGCAAGTAGTTCAAGTTTAGCATCCCTGAGACTAGACCTCTTGTTATGTTAACAACGTGAGTAAGTGGTAGGAACGCTAGTACTGCAATCTGTCCAACCTGAGGCAACGAGGAAAGCGGAAAGAAGGTGTTCCCCAAAAAAGTCATCGGTGTAACGAGAAGGAAAGAAGGATAGTTGAAAAAATCTATGTTAGGTGCAACAGCTGTGAAACACATGGCAATGCTCGCAAACATCAGCCCTCCCACAAAAGCTAGAAATATGATCAAAGGGAACATTGGGCTGAAAGCAAAACCAAAGGCAGCCATCGCAACCACAACCACACCCAACACAACTGAAGCGTTTATCATTGCACGAGTCGCTCCCCAGATGATCTCACCTGCTATGACTTCTTCCACGCTCACAGGCGTAGCGATTATGGCGTCGAAAGTCTTCTGGAAATACATCCGAACGAAAGACGCGTAAGTGCACTCAAAGAAGGACCCCGTCATAATTGCAATCGCAACCAACGCAGGTGCCAAGAACTCCACATAAGAAGAATAGCCTTCTATATTCTGCACAAAACCGCCTAATCCAAATCCGAAAGCGAACAAATAGAGAATAGGCTCAAAAAGTGAGGGAAAAAAATTCACGTAGATGGTTTTCGTGAAGACATCAAAGTTTCTCTGCCAGACCCTCCAAACTCGAGAGGATACCCGGGGGAAGGTAAAATCAGTTTTTAGCTTTGTCTTATGGGTCAATCTCTTAGCTTCCTCCCCGTAAGTTTCAGGAATACATCCTCCAGGTTTGCGCTGCGAATCGTGACGTTGGTGCCCTTGTGTCTTTCCAGGAACCGCTCAAAAACGCCATGAGCTTCGTTCGTGAAAACCCGTATGCGATCACCGAAAGTCTCTATTTCCGAACTAGGCATTTCTTTCTTCAAAACCATTAGGAGTTCGTCATCTGCGTCAAACTCCATCACATCTTCACCAACGTGCTTCTTGACAAGTTCCGCTGGACGACCTTGTTCAATGATTTTTCCATTATCCATTATCAGAATTCTATCGCAGAGCTCTGCTGCTTCCTCCATGTAATGCGTTGTAATAATCACAGTGACACCACGTTTTTTCAGCATCCGAATTTCTTCCCACACTATGTGACGGGCTTGCGGATCCAAACCTGTTGTTGGCTCATCCAACAGAAGAATGCGCGGCTCGTTGATCAAGGCTCTAGCTAGGATTAAGCGCCGTTTCATTCCAGTTGACAGCTCGACGATCTGCACGTTTTGTTTTTCCTGCAATTGAAAAAACCTTAGTAGCTCTGTAGCTCGTTTTGTTGCTTCCGGTTTCGGAATATTGAAGTATCGCGCATAGACAAGTAAGTTCTTTAATACGGTGAAATCTGGATCCAGATTATCCTCCTGAGGTGCAACGCCAACAAGGTTCTTTATTTCTCTTGAATACATTGTAACATCCATTCCGGCCACCGACAATTTGCCGTCTGTTAGTGGAAGGAAGCAGTAAATTATGCGGACGGTCGTGGTTTTTCCTGCTCCGTTCGGACCGAGGAAACCCACGCATTCGCCTTTGTAAACATTGAAGTCGATTTGATCAACAGCGATAAAACTGTCGAACTTTTTTGTTAATCCTTTTGCCTCGATTAGCACTTCAGAAGCCATGTTCATTCCAGCAAGTATGATTTCAGATGGGCAACTTAAAACTAGCTTTTCTTTTTTGCGTTTAATTGTCAAAATGTTGTAGCACCTCAAAATCGTCAAAATGCATTGCGTTAACATGGCAGCTCTTGGATTAAAGTGGTCATCTTAAAATAGCTCCGTACACTGTACGGAGGGAAACCCGCAAATATCATGGCGTACCGTGGATGACTGTAAAAACGACTTTGTTGGCTATAGGATTTGTTGTTTTAGTACTTTCAGTGACATATGCAGCGTTCCTTGCGGAGCAACATGAGCAGCTCGCGCCAGCGAAATTGCCTGTTGCCGTTGCATGTGTGGGCGATAGTATCACTGAATGGTCGGGGTATCCAACAAACTTGCAGACCGTGCTTGGTAAGGACTACGTAGTAGGCAACTTTGGCGTGGCCGAGGCAGCCATATCCGAAAATTGGTTCAAACCCTATGTGAAACAATCCGAATTCGAAGAGTCAAAAGATTTCCATCCTTCTGTCGTGGTCATAATGCTCGGTACAAATGATGCCCACACATACCAATCTGGAGTTAACATTTCCTCTGACTATAAAAAACTGGTTTCTGAATATCAGGCTCTCGAAAGCAGGCCGCGCATCATCGTTGTTAAGCCGCCTCCGATTTTTGAGAATGATCTCGAGTTAAGTAACTCGAATCTTCAAGAAGAAGTTATCCCACAAATTGAGCAGGTTGCAGATGAGCTGGATCTTCCGGTGGTCGACGTCAACAACGCTCTCTCCGACCATCCAGAGTTTTTTGAAGATGGTGTGCATCCTAATGGTGCTGGTGCGTCGGCTATAGCTGAGGAAATCAGCGAGGCCATCGAAATTGAGAGTTTTACAATTGCCAATGAAAACTGGATTGAGTTTTCGATAGACAATTGAGTTTTAAGCTATTGCATTGCAGCTTAGCGGTAATATAATTCACCAAAAGTATCGACGCGACCTGATCCAGTCAGTCGCATAATTATTAGCCAAACGTTTTCTTCAATAAGAGTATTATGTCGTAAGTCACAATATTTAAATGCTCGTTTAATCTAAGTTAACCACCCGTGGCAAGAACAAATTATCAAGAGACGTAGAGTATGGACACAAAAGCAAACATTTTAGCGCTAAACACAGCAATAACCGAAATTAAAAACACGTGTCCAGGTATTTCCAACATATTCGTTCTCGACGAAAGCACACAGCTTCTAACGAAAGACAACAGCACAACCGAAGAAATCGCGACCAGCATCGCAAAGGCGCTGGCCTCACTGATTGAGCAGACAGTCACGGACGGACGAATCGAAACCCTTACTTGTCGGGGTCCCGACAGAAAGGTCAACTTCACTCGGTGTGTTGACAACTACTTTGTAACCATGACATCTACGGAAGCTGATGAGAAGACAATTGCCAACCTTACGCGAATACTTGTTCCAACAATGATAAAACTGCAAGAAGAAAAGGGTTCTCTTCGCTGTAAACAGGTACCTGAAACTCCTGAGCCAATAAAAACGCGGCAAGCCCCATTAGATTTATCCTCGCTCATTTCCCCAGCGACTGACTTCTTAGTTGAAAATCTCTCAGGGCTTAGCATAATTTCTGGCTCGCCTGACACAATACGTGTTGACCGGGCGCTAATCGGGCAATGGAAAGAAATGTACGGCGACAGGAAAATTTCTGAGGCGACGGTTGAGGAAATAGCGACCGGCAAAAAAGTGAGGTGCAAATTCGAGCTGATCAAGGGTTCAAAGCTTGAGGGGAAGGGTTTAGTTCAAATTCCAGACAGAATCCAATCCAGTCTGGGCGTAAAGAAAGGCACTTTGGTCCGATTGAGGCCGATAGTGGAGGACTGATCGAATTTGGTGAAGAGAGGCATTAATGTCACAGAAACTCCTTTAGTAATCACCGTTGAGAGGGCGTCTTTAGGTCAGGAGCAAAAAACCAAAGACTATGCGAACCTGCATTCCATTCTTAAAGAGATTCGCGAGAAGAATGAGATTTTGGGGTTCATCTTGAAAGGCTCGGCCTACGCCGCAATCGACTTAGACCATAATGAGGATTTGGCAAAATTCGCCATCCTAGTCTCGCAGCTTGCCAATTTCTCAAAACAAGTCTTAAATCTTCATGAAGAAGATTTTGTCAGAAGTGTTGTCTTAGAAGGAAAAGAATTGAAAGTTCTTTGCTTGAACATAAGGGGAAACGAGATAGGCATCATGATGAAGAAGAGTAATGATGACAAAGAGATCCTTAATAAAATTCTCTCCTAGCCACTAGTTAAGTCGGCACACTCTACTTCTCCTTTTCCGAACTAACCATATATGTTCGTTTTTCGATGAACCCGCGGTTGATTGGGAATTGAAATTGTTGATGCCATCGCTTCTAAAATTAACTCATTAGGGATTCAAAAAAAGGAAAAGAGTTTTGAGTGCAGATTCTATTTTAGTTCCATCAGGCTTTTCTTCACTTTCTCAGCGGTTGGGATGCCTAGAGCTTGCTGAATTCCAGCGTAGCATAATAATGCGAGTCTATCAATGTCTTCAGTTTGGAGCATTGTTGGTTCTTTTTGGAGTTGTTGTCTGCACACGCGGATTAGAAAAGTTCTCGCTGCTGGTCCTAGATCTTTTGCTAACACCGCTAGACAATCTTGTTCGACTGTCATTGTGCAACAATTACCTCTGGTTCGTTGGCCAAAGCTTCAGTCATTCTGAACGCGTTGATCATTCTCTTGAATGCATCTACAAGTTCGTCGATTTCGTCGCCAGTTTTGATGTCAATGTTCTCCTTGAGGTAATGTCTTTGGTTTAGGTCTCCTAGGCTCACTTTTTGCGCTATGTCGGCTAGCTTTTTTAGGGGAATTGTAATTCGGTTTCCCATGATTATGGCCATTGCTATCGAGGCAGCGCTCATGGCTCCAATGGAGGCAACTGCTAGAATGCTGCTGAAGTTAGCGTAATTTTGTGAAGCTGCTGTGGAAGCTTCAACGTTTCCAATCGTGACGCTTCTTACATCTGCGAGCTTAAGATCGGCTTGATTGACGGCGTTCATGAGTATGCCTAGCTGCGTCCAGATCTGTGCCACTTGTTCGTCTCCAGAAAGGGTTGTGCTGCTGTATATTGCGCTAATTTCTGTGATAGCGGGGTTAATTGTGTTCCAGTCTATGTCAACAACTTCGTTGAATTTTGCCAACAACTCTGGTTTATCGGTCAACGCAGTTTTCAGGTATGTTTCTGCTTCAACGATCGTTTCTGCACTCGCAACCATTATTCGTTCTCCCTCCTGGGGATTATCCATCGTGTAAATTAGAGTGCCAAATTGTTTCTGATCAAGTCCTTGTGCATATGCGTATGCATTGTCGTTGATTTCGATCTGTTTTTCAACCGCGGTTTGGAGTTCTGCCATTTCCAATGTGTTATATGTCATTGTTGCACCTGCAGCGATGAAGAGTGCAACTATTACGAAGTAGGATATGAGTAGTTTCCGTCGGATTTTCATTCTTTTTGTTCACCTCGCTGGTCGATTTGATGTTGACTCAGCTTTTAACATGTATTGAATCTTAAGGATTAATATACCTTTAGAATTGCTAATAAACATTCTCGTCTACCTGTTCAACACAAATGCAGCTAACCAAAAACAAGAAAATGGACCAGAAATGGTATTAAACCCGCCCAAATCATAACTAAGACGAACGGAAATGCCGACCAACCTGCCTCCTGAAGCTTTGGACAAATGGGCTGAAGTTGAAGCCGCACATGGTCAAAAACAAAAGCTTCAGAAAATGCAAGAATTTCTAGCCTGCGTTCCCCAGCACAAAGGCACAATGAAACTTCGAGGGCAGATAAAGAAGAAAATGGCTATCATCCGAAACGATTTAGAAGATAAGAAACGAAAAGGCACGGGCAAAGGCGGGGGTGGTCCGAAGCTTTTCATTGAAAAGGAAGGAACTGCCCAAATCGCAATCCTCGGCGACACCAACGTCGGTAGAAGCTGCTTAATGTCGGCATTGACCAACGCGAACGTGACGGTCTCACCTACGCCATACTGCACCCGTGAACCTGTTCCAGGAATCATGAACTATCTCGACGTGCAGTTTCAGATAGTGGAGGCACCGGCGTTGATGCACGGTTCTGCCGATGGGCGCGCTTGGGGTTTGCAGACATTGGGATTGGCACGGAACGCTGACGGGTTAATCTTGATGGTGGATCTTTCCCGAGCTCCGATCGAACAACTTGAGCTTGTGCTTGGCGAGTTGGAGAAAACACGTGTCCTAGTTGCTAAGCCGAAAGGAAAAGTGGATATTGACCGAAGGTATGCTGGGGCAGCTTTGCGGATAATTTTGGTTGGGAAGCTTTTGGGCACCACAATGCGGGCGGTTGAGGATTTGTTGCGGAGTTACAAGATTAGTGATGCCATTGTGCGAATTTCGGGCGAAGTTACGTTGGAGGATGTGGAAGATGCGATTTTCGAGAGCACTATCTACAAGCCGACGTTGATCGTGGCGAATAAACTCGATGTGAAGGGTGCTGAAAGGAATCTGCGGACACTAAAGAAATACGTAAATGGCAAGTTGCCAATTATCCCTGTTTCTTGCGAGAAGCGGCAGGGTCTTCATGAGCTAGGTGGAGCCCTTTTTGAATTGTTGGGGATTATTCGGATTTATACAAAGGAGCCAGGCATGAAAGTGGATAGTGATCATCCGTTTGCGCTTCGGCGTGGCGCTACTGTGAATGATTTGGCCAAAAATATTCATAAGGATTTTGTGTCCAACTTCTTGTTTGCCATGGCATGGGCTAAACGTTTACCATTTAGTCCTAAGAAAGTTGGGTTGAACTTTATTTTAGAAGATGGGGATATTGTGGAAATTCACACGAAAACATAGACCGACTATACAAGAAAAGGAAATGGTATTGGCGTTTTAGCGTGATGATTGTGCGACGCGTTCAATTTCGTTGCGTTTAGCGACGCCTGCGCTCTTAATGTCTTTGTTAGCTGCGAGAATAAGCTCGTTTGCAATGGCTTCTTGTATACTCAATGGATTGTTTTTGACAGCGGCGCTTGCGCCCTCGGTAATATGACGTATCGCAAGATCTATTCGTCGTTGAGGTGCGACGTCTACTGATAGGTGATAAACGACGCCTCCGTAACTCAAGCGTGTAGTGTCTTCGCATGGCGCGCTGTTCTCAATGGCTTTAACAAGAACTTCGATGGGGTTCTTGCCAGTGCGGAGGTTTATAATTTCGAATGCTTGTTTCACCATGTTTGCGGCTTTTGCTTTTTTTCCGCTGTTTTTGCCCGGACGCATAAGTCCGTTTATGAGGCGTTCCACTATGTTCACGTTTGCCTTGCGAAAACGTTGATGCTCATGTCTTCCCATACTGTGTGGGGTTGTCATTGGTGTCAAGTTCAAGTATCGTTGAAGCCCGATGTCTTCGACTTTGGCGTCTTTGAAGCTCCACTTCTGGAAAAGTTTAATCTCGTTCTGAGGTATGCTCGTGGTTATCACCTTGCTGGTTTCTGTTTTCGTCCGTAAACAAGCTCGTTCAAGCTGACGCCGTTGACCGTCATGACTTTCCAGCGTACGCCCGGAATATCACCCATGGCTCCGCCGCGTGTTCCACCAATGCCTTCAACGACAACCTCATCGTGTTCATCTACAAGGTTTAGTGCACCGTCGCCTGGCAGGAATGCTGTGATTACACGTCCGTTCTTGATGAGCTGTGTGCGGACGCACTTACGGATGGCGCTGTTAGGCTGTTTGCTTTCAACGCCCACTTTTTCGAGGACAATGCCTCGGGCCATCGGCGCGCCTTGCAGAGGATCAACTTTCAAGTCTAAGCGCAGCATGCGCCTGTTAAAGTAACGGTCACTCCAACGGAAGTTTTTCCGTTTGGCTTTTAGTTGTCGAGCGGCGAATTCACCGCGTGGGGATTTGGAACCCATTCGTTGTTTTTCCTCGTTTGCACAGCATAAACACGAACACTAATATTTAAACAAAACGAACAAATTGGGCTGGTCTGTGGGGGTAAAGAAATCAAACAAAACCTATGCAAAAGATTTGGACGTTTGGATAACATGTGCACCAGATCAATGAGTTAAGTAACAATGGCAAGTGTTCGCCTGCCGAACTCTTCGTTTAGCTAAAGTTTAAACTCTAGCATGGGCAATACCTTCAGACGCTTAATCTAAAAGGGAAAGAGATGTCGCAGTCGCATCGCACTCGAGGCGTTAAGGTTCTCAAAGCAGTTTCGTCACCCCTTAGGCTGCAGTTCCTTAACCTGCTTTTTGACAGAAATGCGCTGTCTTATACCGAGTTGATGACTGCTCTAAAGATGAACCCGAGCCGCGATGCAGGGCGCTTCGCTTATCACCTCAAGTTTCTTCTTAAGACGAGTCTTGTCGAAGCAGATGTTGAGACAAAGAAGTATTTCCTTACTGATCTTGGGAAGATGATTATAGATGTCGCCGACAGGGTAGAAAAAAACGCTCAAAAAACCAAGACAATGCTTGTCCGCACCAGTCATTCAACTCTTGAAGAGTTTGACTCCAGCAAGATCACTAATGCCCTTATTAAAGAAGCTAAGATGCCACCGGATCAAGCCCAGAGAACGGCAAAAGAGACGGAGAAACTGCTTGAAAAGTCAAAGACGAAATATCTTACAGCACCGCTTATCCGAGAAATCGTGAACACTATTTTGATCCAAAAGGGACAGGAGCATTATCGGCATAAGCTAACCCGACTGGGGTTGCCAGTCCACGAAGTTACAAGTCTAATTGAGGGAAAAGATACCTCCCAAGGCGCGGACTCCATTTTAAGGCGAGCAGGACAAACAATCTTTGAAGAATACACGGTCCTAAACGTTCTCCCTCGCGACATAGCAGATGCACATGCGTCCGGAGCCATCCACATAAATAACTTGAGCACTTGGCTTTTGAAGCCAAATGAGGTAGTTCATGACGTGCGTTTCTTTCTCCAAAACGGTCTCAAAACAACCAACATGCTTATTCTCTGCGAGGGACCCCCTGAAACCTTTGAGTCAGCGCTTTCGCTTCTGTTCAGCCTTATGCTCCATTCAACTTCGGAAATTGATGATCTTCAGACATTGGATCACTTCAACCTGTTTCTTGCACCATTCATGAGAAATTTGGCCCTGTCTGCAGCAAAGGAACATTTGCGATTGTTTCTTCTTAGAATAAACCAACACGTTGAAGCAGCTATTAATCTGACATTATCACTCCCCTCCATCATTGCTGAAAAATCAGCTATTGGACCTCAGGGAAAGACAGTAGGCAAATATGCAGATTTTGCTGAAGAAAGCCTTCTCTTAGCTTCCCTAATACTAGAGATTATCCGAGAAGAAAGCATTGCGAAAATGCTGTTAAACCCTAGAATAATCCTCAAAATCAACAAAGAAACACTATCTAACGACAAGGCTAAAGCAATCGCGTTGATGGCACACGAGCTGGCTGCTGAGAGAGGCGTTGTGTACTTCTCCAACGCATATTCCGACGTGAAAAAACCAGTCTCTTTCTCTTCAACAGGCAGCAGGTTTGAGCCAGACCTGACAGGCGATTGGGAAACCGACACTCTCAGAACAGGCCGCCTGGGAATGGTAACTGTTAACTTACCTAGGATTGCACAGGAAAGCGAGAAGGACAGTACAAAATTCTTTGATCTTCTAAGAGAGAGGTATGAGCTTGCAGCAAGAGCTTTAGAGATTAAATCTCGAATGCTTAGGCAACGTGAAAAAGTAGTTCTGCCGTTTATGACACAGAACGCGAACGGTGACAAATACTTCAGACTCGAAAATTGTTCCAGTTTGGTCAACTTTGCGGGCTTGCAGGAGACCATTGATGCCTTCGGAAAGCGAGAATCTGCAACTGGATCAGGGTTCAAGTGGGAACTCCTTCAAAACATCGTGAACCTCAAGATGAAAGGCGGCAAAAGGCGTGGAAAACGGCTATTCCCAGTTATCCTTCAGAGTCGCGAAGCTTCCGAGCGTCTGGCTCAGCTGGATGTTGACAAATACGGCGTGGCCAAGGTTAAGTTTTCGGGTGTTCGCGAAAAGCCTTTCTACTCTACCGTGAAGAGGTTGCGCCTCCAAGCAGGCAACCCCTTGGGCATAAGCGCTGAATCTCTGGAGGAAATTCAAAGGCTCAAAGTGTTGAATCCGGGCGGAAACTTGAGTGTTATCGAGCTGGGGCAAACGGATTATAGATCAGAAGATCTGTTGAACCTTACTTTGCTTCTTTTCGAGAATCAGATCGCAGAGTTTATCGCGTACAATCGCGCAATAACGTACTGCTGCAACTGTGACAAGAGCTGGTTTGGGGTCTTGCACAAGTGTCCAGTGTGCGGGGCTATAAGCACTTTGACTGTTTTCGATAGGTTCAGCTTCTCGTAGCCTAGTCTATTTTACCGCTCCCAAAACTAGAGCTAAGAGTGCCATGCGTACCACGATTCCGTTCCAAACTTGTTGGAAGTACCTAGCCTGCGGTGTGTTGTCAACCTCCGGAGCGATTTCGTCCACTCGTGGAAGAGGATGCAATATGATGAGATCTTTCTTTGCGTTCTTCAAGCTGTCTATGTCGATTCGATAAACGCCTTTGACTTTGGCGTACTCTGCTACATCGGGGAATCGTTCTTTCTGTATTCTCGTAACATACAGCACATCAACTTGTGGGATCGTTTTTTCGAGGTTTGAGCTTTCAGTCACGGGCATTTTGCTTTTTATGGAACGCAAGACTTCCCGGCGCATCTTTAGAGATTCGGGTGAAACCAAGTACAGCTCCACGTCAAAGAGGGAGAGTGCATATGCAAGGGAGTGCACGGTTCTGCCATATCGCAGGTCACCAACGAACGCGATTTTTAGCCCGTCGATCCTGCCTTTTTCCTTTTGCATAGTGTATAGATCGAGGAGGGCTTGTGTTGGGTGTTCTTCCGATCCGCTTCCGCCGTTTATCACGGGAACTTTGCTGAATTCAGCTGCAAGTTTTGCGGCTCCATCTAGCGGGTGTCTGAGCGCGATGACGTCAGCATAGTTTTCGATTGTGCGGATTGTGTCCGCTAAGTTTTCTCCTTTCTTGATTGAGGCGCTTTCTATTTCGGCCATGCTTATTGTTGCCCCACCGAGTTTGTGCATAGCGGCTTCGAAGCTAAGTCGAGTGCGAGTGCTGGGTTCGAAGAACAGCGTGGAGAGGATTTTTCCTTTAAGAATCTCGGAAGTTTTTGCAGCTATGGGTTCCATGGTTCTGCTGACATTTATGATGTAGTCGACTTCGTTGCGGGTGAAATCCTCAATTGAGATTATGTCTCTTCCTTGGAACTCCAATCTTGTTACCTAAAGAAACAAGATGGTTTGTTGCTTGTAATTAACATTTTTCATGCTTTCGGGCGGTCTAAGATTAATTAGAATGTTTAGTTTACATGTTTTTGGCGGGAGGAGTGATGTGATGACCAAAGTTGAAGTTGTTGATCTGCGGAGCGACACAGTCACCTTGCCAACGGATGAAATGCTTGAAGCCATTCGACACGCAAGGCTTGGAGATGACGTGTACGGAGAAGACCCGACGGTTAATGAGCTTGAGGCTTTGGCCGCTGAGAGAATGGGCAAAGAAGCGGCGGTGTTGGTGCCAAGTGGAACGATGGCTAATCTTGTATCTTTAATGAGCAACACCAAACGCGGTGATCTTGTGATTCTTGAATCTGAGGCTCACATGTATTGGTATGAAGCAGGCGGTCTTTCTGCCATAGCTGGATTATTACCTTGGCCATTGAAGAGCGAATTTGGCGTGTTGAATCCAGACGTTGTTGAGGCTGCGATCAGGCCAAGGAATATTCATTTTCCAGAGCCGACGTTGATTTGTGTGGAGAATACACATAACAGGCACGGCGGAACTGTTGTTTCCCCAAAACAGCTTGAGGTACTCGGTTATGTTGCAAGAACTCATGGCATGCGGTTTTACATGGATGGGGCAAGGATATTCAATGCTGCTGTTGCCTTGGGAGTGGATGTTAAAGATTTCACAAGGCATGTGGATAATCTGATGTTTTGCTTGTCAAAGGGTTTGAGTTGTCCTGCTGGTTCTTTAGTAATCGGGACAAAGGATTTCGTTGAACGAGCGCGGAGGAACAGAAAAGTCTTAGGTGGCGGCATGCGTCAAGCTGGAATAATCGCAGCTGCAGGAATCGTGGCGTTGGAAAAGTTGGTTCAGAGGCTCGCGGATGACCATCGTAACGCTAGATTCTTGGCTGAGGGTTGCGCGCGTGTTGAAGGGTTGAGTGTAGATTTGGCGCGTGTTCAAACAAACATGGTTGTCTTGGATATCAGTGATTTGTGCGTTGAGGATGGGGTTTTTTGTTCTAAGCTGAAAGAACACGGCGTGTTGGCTGGTTCAATTGGACGGAGCAAGGTTAGGTTGGTGACGCATAGGGGGATTGAAAAAGAGCACGTTGAGCGTGCGATGGACGGTATCATAACTGCGGTAGGCGAATTGCGTGCTAAAGCGGACGCCTAGTGTTCTAGGTTTTTAATTGCTTGTTTGAGGGTCGCAACGGAGTAATCGAAACGGTGTTGCGATTCTTCTGAGAGTTTTAGTTCGATGATTCTTTCTACACCATTTTTTCCGAGAACAACTGGCACCCCTATGGAGATGGTTGAGCAATTGTATTCGCCTTGAGGGCATGTGGAGACGCTGATGACGCGGTTTCTTCCGTGTATGACTGCATCCGCCATGGTGGCGATTGCTGCAGCCGGCGCGTATGTTGTGGCGCCTTTGAGTTTGATGACTTCTGCACCAGAGGTTATTGTTTTTTGTATTATGTTGTCGATTTGTTCTTTTTTGAGCAGGGTGGTGACTGGTATACCTGATACGGTTGCGTATTCTATGAGTGGTACCATGGTGTCTCCGTGTTCTCCGATGACTATGGCGTTGGTGTCTTCTCTGGAGACGTTGAGTTCCTGTGCAATGTAGGTGCGGAATCGTTGAGTGTCGAGGATGTTGCCCATGCCAAACACGTGATTTGGTGGGAAACCTGACTCTTGTCGCGCGATGTGGGTCATTATGTCGACCGGGTTCGTGACAATCATCAGTTTGCAGTCTGGGGCGTATTTGGCTGTCTCTTTGACCACGGAGCGGATGACTTTGGCGTTGTTGTTCATGAGGTCGATGCGTGTCATGTCGGGTTTTCTAGCTTGTCCTGCAATGAGGATTACGAGTTCGCTGTCCT
>Ga0102851_10000335_pt1 | contig 22772 bp, 24 predicted proteins | sample Mud3Dept3metaG_FD_79558 | JGI IMG/M metagenome (GOLD analysis project Ga0102851, IMG submission 79558) | Freshwater wetland microbial communities from Ohio, USA, analyzing the effect of biotic and abiotic controls - Mud 3 Core 4 Depth 3... | ecosystem: Environmental > Aquatic > Freshwater >... | reverse complement strand
CCTGGAAGGTGGGAAAGCCCTCTCGACGCGCTGCCGCCTCGGTGGCAGCCCGTTCGTTGTCCGGAACGCGCGGGGTCCACGCGAAGGCCCGGATACTACGGTGGCGGGTCAACATCTGGGATACGAACGCGCGGAACGTGCCCCGATCGACGCTCGTCAGCGCAAACAGCGCGCGGAGGTTGTCGAGTTCCTCGACGGCATCCTTGATGCCGCTGCGGAACGCAACCGCGACCACCTCCGCCTTTCGGTCGAACTCTCCTCGGATGCGGTTCTGCTCCTGCCAGCTCACCAGAACGAACAGCGCTACGGACGCCGCCAGCCCCACGGCGAAACCGACCGCCAGAGACGCGACGGCCCGCCCGGTCAACACCGGAGACTTGGCCCCTGCCAGCAGCCCGCCGCCCAGGAACACGAACGCGGCGGCAGTCGGCAGGGCCATCGGGTTCGGGCCGCCTCCAACGACAAAGGCGACCCGACTCCAGTAGCCGAGCAGGACCAGGACGCCCACGACCGTCACGCCCGCCGCGGCACTGGCGGCAATGTCGTGCGCGGTGCGCCGGCTCGGCGAAGATCCCAAAAGGACGAGCAAGGCGAGGCTGGCCACCACGAACGCGCCTGCGGCCAGCGGGGGCATGCGCTCGATGGGGACCTGGCCAACGGCGTCCGAACTGCGGGCCAGCCAGTGGTCGAATCCGAAGTCGGCACCGCTGATGTACTGAGCGAGGACCAGCAGCCCCACGAGGAGTACGAGTGTCGCCCCGATGCACGAAAGCCGTCGAGCGCGTTGCGGCGTTGGGTGCTGACTGCCGACGAGGAGCGCCCCGCCCAGGAGAAGGAAGACGAGGGCAGTGACGGGGGCCATCGGGGTGAGGTCGTACCCGAGGCGGGCGATGATCGGGCGACCGGTTGCCCAGCCGCCCAAGGCCAGCAGGGCGATGGCAATCGTGACGACGGCGCTTCCCTGCGCGACGCGTCCGAGGAGCGCGCGCACCCCCTCCTCATTCCGTCTCGAAAGCCCCCACACGATCCTGACTCCCTTTACCCGCGGTCAATTGCCCGTAATGCTTACCACACTCCCGGCCCGCCCGCCAGCCTCCCCCTGCGCGGGAAGCCGAACCGTAAACGTGCTCCCCTTACCCTCTCCTTCCGATTCCGCCCAGATGCGCCCGCCGTGCAGCTCGACGAGCCGCTTGGTCAACGCGAGGCCCAAGCCGGCGCCCTCGTGCCGCTGATCCTTGGTGGTCTCGAGCTGGGTAAACTCCGTGAAGAGCCGCGGCAGATCCGCGGCCCGGATCCCCGCCCCGGTGTCGCTGACGGTCAGCTCCAGCCATGCGGTCGGTGTGCCGCTGGGTAGTTGGGAAATTGGGCGGCCGGCGTGCGATCCCGTGTATCCGACGGCAAGTGCGTCCGGGTGCCCTCGGACCGCACGCACCCGCACGGTGATCGTGCCCCGTTCTGGGGTGAACTTCACGGCGTTCGACAGCAGGTTGAAGAGGATCTGCTTCAGCCGGACCGGGTCGGCCAGGACGGGCGGAAGGTCATCGGGCACGTCCGTGACGACCTGCTGGCTCTTCTTGTTCGCGAGCCCCCGCGCGATGACGAGGATGTCCTCGAGGACGGCAGGCACCGCGAGCGGCTTGGGGACCAGCGTGAACTTTCCGGCCTCGACCTTGGCGAGGTCCACGATGTCCGTGATGAGTTGCAGCAGGTGCTCGCCGCTCGCGTGGACGTTGTTGAGGTAGCGCAGGTGCTTGTCCGAGAAGCGGCCCTTGCCCTGCTCCTGGAGCATCTGAGTGAAACCGAGAATGGAATTCAACGGCGTGCGGATCTCGTGGGACATGCTCGCCAGGAACTCGGATTTGTGCTGGGAGGCGGCGGCGAGCTTGGCGTTGGCGGTTTCCAGGTCGCGGGTGCGCTCGGCGACCCGCGCCTGCAGCTCCGTCGCGTGCGTCCGGACCGCGGCGTACAGCCGGGCGTTCTCGATGGCGATGGCGGCGTGCCCTGCAAAGAGGGCCAGCGTCTCGCGATCCCAGGCGTTGAAGCGGCGATCCGTGCGCTCGTGGTTCACGGTGATGACGCCGACCAGTTGGTCCCTGTACAGGAGCGGCTCCGCCAGGGTGGCCGCGATGGCCATCCGTTCGGTGAAGGCAGCGTGCGCGTATGGCGACGTGGGGTAGGCATGCACGACCATCCCCTGCTGCCGCGCGGCCGCGCGGCCTGTGATCCCCTCGCCGAGCTTGATACGGAGGTCCCGCATCCAGTCTCCGCAGCCGAGCCAGACCTGCGGGACGAGGAGTCGGCGTGCATCGTCCCAAAGGTAGACGGCCCCCGACACCGCACCCACCAGCTCCGCCGCTTTCCGCAGGACGAGGGCCAGGAGCGGCGCGAGGTCCGTCTCGCGGGCGATTTCGAGGGTTATCGCCCGGACGGCTTCCAGTTGCTGGGTCCGCAGCGCGAGGTCCGCCGCGACCGCGGCCCGCTCCCGGCGCAAGCCGCGCTGCTCGATGGCGCTTCGCACCGCCGCGCCGAGACGCGCCAGACGATCCTTCAGCACGTAGTCGTTCGCCCCGAGACGCAGACAGTCGAGCGCCACCTCCTCGCTGACGGTACCCGTCACGACAATGGCGGGAACGTCCCATCCTCGATCGCGTAGGCGCTGGAGGGCGCGGGGCCCGCTCATGTCGGGGAGGGTGTAGTCGACGAGGACGACGTCGAGCGAGGGGTCCAGCTGGCTGAGGTAATCCGGCTCGGTCTCGACCCGCCGCCAGTCGGGTTCGTAGCCGGCCTCGCGGAGATGCTGGATCATCATTTCCGCTTCGGTTGAACTATCCTCGAGGATCAACACACGCAAAGGAACCGGCATGCGACGCCTTTCCATCCGGTCGGTTCCGGCCGGAACTCATCCGGAGCCACCGGGTGCCTTATCCTCGACTCCCGCCTGGGATTGTCAAGGAAATTTCCGTATGGCGGGGCCATTCGCGTACCATTGGCGCCGTCCCCGTTCGCGCCGAACGCTCCGGGCTCGTGGCCTGGCGCCTCGCGCAACACGGTCGCGGACCGGCCGATCACACGCTGGGGCAAACAAGGGCGACAACGGTCTTGCCTTTGGCGACGAGACTTGCGAGAATGGCGTTGCGGGATGGAGGGTTGAAGCATGGCGGTGGTGACCCGATTCGGCGTGTCTCTGGAGGAGACGCTCCTCCAGCAGTTCGACCGATTGATCCATCGAAAAGGTTACACCAACAGGTCCGAGGCCCTGCGGGACCTGATCCGCGAGAGTCTCGTTCGGGAGCAGTGGGATCTCGGCACAACCGACACGGTCGGCACTTTGACCCTGGTGTATAATCACGAGGTGCGGGAATTGGCCGATAAGCTCACCGACCTTCAACACGAGTATTACCGCACGATCGTCTCGACCCTGCACGTGCACCTGGATCCCCACCATTGTTTGGAGGTGCTGGTGCTCCGGGGAAAGGCGAACCAATTGAAAACCATCGCCGATCGTCTCATCGGAACGCGGGGCGTCAAGCACGGCACCTTTTCCGCCACCGCGGAGGGCCGCATGCTCGGGTGAATTTTTTTGGCGTGACGGTGGCACGAACTGCTGACGGGTAACATCCCCTCAGCAACGCCCTGGAGGACCCATGCATATTCCTGACGGTTACCTTGGCCCGCCGACGTATCTCGCCTCGTTCGCGGCCTGCGCCCCCCTCTGGGGTGTGGCGGCCCGGAAAGTCAAAGCGACGCTGGCCGCGAAGCGCGCCCCCCTGCTCGCCATCTCGGCGGCGTTCAGCTTCGTGGTGATGATGTTCAACGTGCCGTTGCCGGGCGCCACCACCGGCCACGCCGTCGGCGGTGTCTTGATCGCCATCGCCGTCGGGCCGTGGGGCGCCGCCCTGGCCATCAGCATCGCCCTGATCATCCAGGCCCTCCTCTTCGGCGACGGAGGCATCACCGCGATCGGCGCCAACTGCCTGAACATCGCGTTCGTCATGCCGTTCGTTGGGTACGCCGTGTACCGATGGCTCTCCAGACTCCTGCCTTCCCACAAGGGGCGCGCCATGGCCGCGGCGATCGGCGCGTGGTTGGGGCTGACGGCCGCCGCCTTCACCACTTCCCTCATGTTCGGCATCCAGCCGCTGCTCCACACGGGAAGCGACGGTCGGGCCCTGTACGCGCCCTACCCGCTGTCCGTGACGGTCCCCGCCATGGTGCTGGAGCATCTTCTGCTGTTCGGCGTTGTCGAGGCGCTGCTCACGGGCCTGGTCGTGTACCATCTGCAGGGCTCGCGCTCGGCTTGGGTGCTTCAACGCACGCTGAGCGAGGTGCCCCAATGAAGGCTTACCGTCCGTTCTGGATCGCGCTGCTCGTGATGGCGCTGGCGTCGCCGCTCGGCCTGTACGTCCCGGAATGGTTGGAGGCCGGCGCGGCCTGGGGGGAGTGGAGCCTGGAGGAAGTCAAGCGCCTGGTTGGGTATGCCCCGTCCGGGATGGAGAGGCTCGCCGATCTCTGGAGGGCGCCCATCCCCGATTATGCCCTCCCGGGCCAGGAAGAGGCGCCGCTCGCCCATCGCAGCCTGTCCTACGTTCTCTCCGCCTTGCTCGGAATCGGACTGTGCAGCGGGGCGGCCTTTGTCGTGACGAGGTGGCTTACGAAGAGGGAGGGCTGACCCCCAATGGAGGATACCGCGCGCGAAGAAGAATTCCGGGAGATGGCGAGAGTCCGGGGGCTGCGCCCGCCCCGTCACGGATTTCTCGACAAGACGCTGCGCCGGCTGGCTGTCTTTTTCGCCGCCAGCCTCCTCCGGGAAGAGATCGCGAGACGGCCCGGTCTCTTGCAGCAGGTGCATCCTCGAGTCCGACTAAGCGCGGTCCTCCTTCTTCTTCTCAGCGTCAGCCTGGCATCTTCGCTCTCCGCGCTTTCGGCGCACGCCCTCCTTGTGGCCGGAGCCGTCTGCACGGCCCGCATCCGTGCGCGCGAACTGCTAGGAGCGGGCCTGCTGGTCGCCGCGGTATTTTCCCTCCTGATCGCGCTTCCCGCCACGCTCAACCTGGCAAGCGGCGGGACAATTCTCGTGCCGATCCTCCGCCTCGACGGACCGTGGCAACTCGGTCCCTACGCGATCCCGTCCGTCATCGGGATCAGCGTCGAGGGGCTTCGCACGGCGGGCACCTTTCTGCTTCGGACGCTGACCTCGACGGCTGCCGTACTTTGTCTGGCCCTGTGCACTCGCTGGACGGACCTGCTCGCCTCGCTTCGGTCGCTCCGCCTTCCCCCCCTCTTCGTGCAAACCATCGGCATGACCGTGCGTTACCTGCATCTCTTGCTCCGGCAATCGGAAGAGGTCCACCTCGGAAAAAAGAGCCGGACCATCTGCCGGAGACCCCTGGCATCCGACCAGGTGTGGGTCGGCTCCCGGATCGCCGCCGCCTGGGAAAAGAGCCTCCACTTGATGGCCGACGTCGCCGACGCGATGACGGCGCGCGGGTTCACGGGCGATTTCCGCTTCGCGCCCGGACAAGCCCTGCGAGCGCCGGATTGGGCGTTCCTGGCGCTGGCCGTGGCTCTCTGTGCGGGGGCGCATTTCGTCTGATCGCTGCCGCGAAAGGGAAAACGACCGCATGACGGCCTTGCTCGAACTGGACTCAGCCTGGTACGACTACGCTCCGGACATCCCGGCGCTGGCGGGTCTCTCGCTCACGGTTGCGCCCGGGGAGCGGGTGGTCATCCTGGGGGCCAACGGGTGCGGGAAAACGACGCTGCTCAAGCTGCTGGCGGGCCTCCTCTTCCCCCAGCGTGGGCGCTATAGGGCCTTCGGGCGGGAGATCACCGAACCCCTCCTGTCGCGGGATCCGTTCGGGTTGTTCTTCCGAAAAGAGGTCGGAGTCCTGTTCCAGAACGTTGACGCACAGCTCTTCAATCCGACGGTCGAGGACGAGATCGCCTTCGGTCCACTGCAGCTCAACGACCCCCCGGACGACGTCCGGCGGACGGTACGGGAGAGCCTGGACCGCTTCGGGTTGCGCGGCCTGGCCGGGCGCCCCCCGTTCGCCCTATCGGGCGGCGAGAAGAAGAAGGTCGCCCTGGCCGCCATGCTGGCGGTGAACCCCCAGGTGCTGCTCCTCGACGAACCCACGGCGGGGCTCGACCCCCGGAGCAGCCGGATCCTCGTAGACCTGATCCTGGAAGCGCAAGATCAAGGGAAGACGGTGGTCACGTCCACCAATGACCTCCACATCGTTCCGGAGATCGCCGGCCGGGTTGTCGTCTTCGGCGAGGACCGGCGCATCCTCGCATCCGGCACCCCCGAGGTCATCCTGCAGGACCGGGCCATCCTGCGGGCGGCCAATCTGATTCATCGCCACCGCCACGCCCACGCGGGCGTGTGGCACGAGCACGAGCACGAGCATCCGGGCGTCGTCCACAGCCATGCCCACGACGCTCCATCCGCCGAGGACGCCGGCTGATCGGCATGTGCCATCCGCCGCCTCACATCCGCTTGATCCATTCGTCCTCTTCGTCGTTCTCGGCGTCGTTGATCACCTGTCCGAAACCCGGGACCTCGTACCGCAGGAACCGCTGCACTCCGAACTGGAGCGTCTTCTGGGCGCCCGGTCACCCGTGGCAGGCGCCCTTCAGGCGAACCCGCGCATCGCGCCCTTCCACGGCCACCAGCTCGATGTCGCCGCCGTCCGCCTGCAGCGCCGGGCGGACCTTGGCCAGGGCTGCCTCGACCTGACGCACAAATTCCTCGGGTACCCGCGTCGCCTCTCCCTGCACAGGCTCCATTCGAACTCCTCCTTGCACCGGCAAGATAGACATGAGAACGCCGCATCGATAAAGATGCCGACTGCCTGTCAATCTTTGGCGACCGATCGCCTCTCGCCTGCCGTGACGTTTGGCACGTCCTCCTCCCCGGCCGGCGCATGCGGCGGCAACGGCCGCGCGAGATTCAACTGCTCCCAGAGCGGCGCCACCTCGCCCCAGGCTCTACCGAGACGCTTCTGTCTTGCCATGTCCCGCTCGAGCCCGAGAAGAGCGTTCACCACCTCGCCGCGGCCGGCCCTGGATCGGCAGGCTTCGCGCGGCGTCCGATCCGACAGAAGCGCCCACGGTCCGTCCGGCCAGCAGTCAAGCAACCGTTGGACGAACGCTGTCCCGGCCGGCGCCGAGGTCCGCTGCGCGCTCGGCTCGGTCGACGGCGTCCCGGACGGGACGGCATCCGCCGGAAGGCGTTGCACCAACCCTCGCAGGCAGGCCTCCAGAAACTCCGTGAGCTTCGCCAGGTCGTCGATCGTCTCGGCGGCGACCTCGATCTCATCGGGGTGGACCAGGACCGTTCCCAGAGCAATCGCATGCACGCGGTCCACCCAGAGGTAGCGACGTTTCCCCTCCTCCTCCTCGACCAACTCAAGAGCCGACTGGCGAGCCAGCGCGGCGCGGATCCTCGCCGCCTCGACTGCGCGGTACCGCACCAGACCGACCGCGAGGGGCGCCCATCGGCAGGTTCGGTGAGCCCGCCCGCCCAGCTCCCGTCCTCGATCCAGAAAAAAGTGGTGGTACAGGTGCGCCGCCCCGTCCACGTAATCCTCGAACGACACATGGCGCCCCGGCCGCGACACGCCGTAGGCGGCTCGCAGGTACGCCAACAACTCGCCCTGGCTGCCCGGCGGAAACCGGAGGAGGCCGATTCCGGGCCGCCTGAGCCGACCGAACGGGAGCAGCCGACCAACGCCGACGTCTGAGCGGATCAGGCCGTCGGGCAATCCGAGGCAACCCGAGACGGCCTCGGATCCGGTTAGCAGATCCTTTACCGGCATGCCCCTGGGGCCGGGCGGCTCCAGGACCTGAAAGGCGCGGACCGGTGTCAACAGCAGGGCGAAGAGCAACTGTTCCTCGCGTGCGCTCAACCCGGCCGCTGCGTCGGCAAACTCGCCGAGCAGCGAGCCGGTCCGTTTGGGCGCGACGTAGTCCTGGAGGAACCACTCGTTGAAGCAGGCATCGCTGCCCGCGCCTCGGCCGGGAGCGGCGCCCCTGCGCACGTCGGACTTCCAGAACACTTCACCCGCCCGGGCCGCCAAGCGGCGGACCGCACCTGTCGCGCTAAACGCGGCAAGCCGTGCCACCAGCCGCCGGAACTCCTCCTCCCACGGCAGGCAGCACTTGGCCAGTGCGCGGCCGCTCCCACACACACAGGGCGCGTGCCGTTGGAGTTGGGGGCCCACCACCTTCACACCGCCTTGTCCGCGTGCACATGCGCTCCGCGCCGGGATGCGCCCGACCATCATTTTTCGCGCGACGGGACAGCCGGGATCCGCGATGCACAGGCGCCGACCGCCTCGGCGACCGCCAGCCCTATGACGCCGCCAAGCACGACACCGACGGCGAGATACGCCGGCAGACCCGGCAGCGTGGTCCACCAGAGCGCCGCCAGCGCCCGGAAGAACGCCGGGGTGAACTGCTCGCCCACCGGACCACCCAGTTGATCGATAGCCCACCGGACGGCCAGGAGCACGACACCCACACCCCCGGCGCATGCGCCCCCCACCGCACCCCAGCGGAACCCGACCCAGCGGAGGCTCTGACGACTCATCGCCGTGCCGCCGAAACGGCGCTGGAACCAGGCCAGACCCAGAATGAGGCAGAGGCCCCCTCCGATGAGCACCCCCAGGGCCATGGCGGTACGATCCGTCCCGCGGTAGCGCTTGAGGAAGACGCCGAGTCCGATCAGAACCGGAGTCGCCAGAAGCACCACCAGCGGCCACAACCGCGGGATGCGCACCGCCGCCGCGCCTCGGGCTGCTGCTTCGAATGCCGGGGTTTCGTTCCGCATGGCGCGCTTACCGTAGTCGTCAGGCGGCTCAAGTGTCAACTGCTTTCCGGAACAGGACAGGAATTCCCGACAGGCCGCGCCCTCGCCGGTAGCTGCACGGGCACGGAGCCGTCAAGCCATACGCCTCCCCTCGTCACGCGGCACGTCATGGCGTGGACGCACACCCCGGCTCGAATCGCCCGTCGCAACGCGGCCGCAAAGAGGGGGTCCGTCCTGTGGTTGGGGGCGAAGGCCAGGGCGTCGCTCCGCTGAATCACGAACAGCACCACCGCCTCCAGTCCGCGCTGGCGTGCGGCGATCAGATGCGTGAGGTGCGCTCGGCCGCGCGCGGTGGGCGCATCGGGAAACAGCGCCACGCCGTCTTCAACGAGGGTCACCGACTTGACCTCGACGAGACAGCGCTGCTCGCCGCGCGCGACAAGAAAGTCGGCCCGCTTCCGCCCCATGGCCGGCTCTCGTCGCAGAAAGCGAGCACCGCGGCAGCCAGGGACGCCGCCCTCCCGCAGTGCGGCCTCCACGACCGCGTTCGGCAGGTGAGCGTCCACCGAGACGTACCCGCGAGCCAGACGGACCAGCGCCACGGTGAAACGCGTCCGCCTCCCCACGCGCCTGGCGGATTCCAGGAGCACCGTGCGGCCGGGGGTCAGGAGCTCACGCAGGCGCCCCGAGTTCCGCACATGCACCGCTTCCTCCCGCCCTCCGACACGGACGAGCGCCGCGAAGCGGTTCAGCCGCCGGACGAATCGCCCGATCACCAGAGGCGGTAGGAACCTGACGCCGGCCGTCGGCCGCGCACGGCGCATCTACCCTTTGGCTCCGGTGGAGGTCACGCTCTGGACGTAATATTTCTGGAGGACGAAGAACAGAACGACGATGGGGATGGTCGCCAGCATGGAGCCGGCCAGGAGGCGCCCCCAGTACGTGATGAACTCCGTCATGTACTTGGTGAGGGCGACCTGGATGACCGTCAACTCCAGGGATGAGGTGGCCACCAGCGGCCAGAAGAAGGCGTCCCACTGCCGGAGGAAGAGCAGCAGGCTTGCCGTGATGAGGGCGGGCTTGACGTTGGGGAGCGCAACCCGCCAGTAGAGATCCCACCACGTGGCGCCGTCCACCCTGCCAGCCTCGAACATGTCCTTGGGGAGCTTCGCCATGAACTGACGAATCAGAAAGATCGAGAACGCGTCGGGAACCGCGGGGATGATCAACGCCTTGTAACTGTCCAACCACCCCATCGAGCGGACGACCAGGTACAATGGAAGGACGATGACCTCGAACGGCACCATGAAGGTCACCAGGACCAGCGCAAACAGCAGCTTCTGGCCGCGGAAGACGAAACGGGCGAATCCAAAGGCCGCCAGGGAATTCACGAACAGCCCCAGCAGGATCGTGCTGCCGGCCACGAACACGCTGTTCCCGAAGAATCTGGCAAAGCGGTCCTCGAAGAGGATCTCGCGGAAGTTCTGGAATGTGCCGCCGATCGGCAAAAGAGTCTTCCAGGAGAGACGCGTCGTGTACCGGAAGATCTCGTCGTCCGGGCGGAGCGACGACGTGATGGCCCAGATCAGCGGAATCGCCGAGAGCAGCGCGATGCCCACCAACGCCGCATAGAAGACGCCGCCTCTGAGGAGGCGGGTCGCAGCGGGGCGGGGCGGTCCGGCCGGCACGCGCATGGGCTCAGTACTCGAATTCCACGCGCAGGAAGCGCATCTGCACGGTCACCGCCACCGCGATCACCAGGAGGAGCGTGGTGGAGATGGCCGCGGCGTACCCGAATCGCGTGTACACGAATGCGTTGCGATACACCTCAAACATCAGGAGCGTAGTGGACTCCGACGGGCCGCCCTGGGTCATGACATAGACGGGCACGAAGAGGAGGAAATTGATCACGGTGTCCGCCACCACAACGAACAGGAGCGTGGGCGACAGGAGCGGAAACGTGATGGAGAAGAAACGCCGGCTGGGTCCCGCACCGTCCACGATGGCCGCCTCCTGGATGCCCTCCGGAATGTCCTTGAGGCCCGCCAAGAGGATCACCATCCAGTAGCCCACGCCCTTCCAGACCACCATCCCCATGACCGACGCCATGGCCTGCGATGTGCTCGTGAGGAACGTCTGGGCCGGGAGGCTCACGGCGATCAAGAGACCGTTGACCAGGCCGCTGTCCGGGTTGTACATCAGCTTCCAGATGATGGAGGCCACCACCAGGGAGATCACGGCGGGCATGAAGAACAGGGAACGGAAGGCCTGTATAACCTTCCCCTTCCGATTGACGAGAACCGCCAGCGCCAGGGCCAGGACGATCTGCGTCGGCGTCACCAGCAGATTGAAAAGGAGCGTGTTCCAGGTGGCCCTGAGGATGACCGGATCGCGGACCAGCTCGAGGAAATTCGCCAGACCGATGAACTCCTGCGTCCGGGCAATCGGCTTGACGTCGTAGAACGACAGGCGCAGACCCTCCATGATGGGATAGAGCTTGAACAGCCCTAATCCCACCATGGCGGGCATGATGAAAAGATACGGGACGATGGACCACGCACGGCGACGCGTCATGTCGGCGTGCGGTCTATTTGTACCGGCGGAGCTGCGCGTTGATCTTCTCGACCGCTGCGTTCATTTCCTTGGCTGCGTCGGCGCCTTGCCGGATGTTGGCGAAGGCTTGGCGCAGCAGGTCCTCGTATTCCCGATACCCCGGCGTGCGCGGACGCGACACCGCCGTGTGGACAATCTCCCAGTAAAACAGGTTATTCGGAGCCACATTGAAGGTCTCGGGGAACGCCTTGAACGTGGACACCCGCACCGGCGTGTAGTTCATGATCTTGTAGTTCCGTTTGGCGGGTTCGGGGTCAGTGTAGGCCTTGAGGAGCGCCACCGCCAGATCGGGGTGCTTGGTCCCCGAGAACACCCCCACGTGCCAGGCACCCGTCGGTGTCACCGGCTTCTTGAAGTACGGATGCGGGGCCACGATCCAGTTCACATTGGGATACTGGCTTTTCAGGGTGTTCGCCTCGTAGGACGGCGCCAGATACATGGCGAGCTTTCCCGTGTAGAACAGATTGGGCACCTGCTCGCGCGGGGAGATCTTGTGCTTGTTGAAGGTATCGCCGTACCAGCGCGCGGCATCAATGGCCGCCGGACTGTTCAAGCATCCGTCCACGGTCGTGCCATCCTGGCTCAGATCGCATGCTCCGTTGGACTGGATCAACGGAAGCATCATGTAAGGCCGGTCGTACTGTTGGACGGCGAATCCCCACACATCCGGGATCTTGTTGCCGCTTTTGTCCGCCTGGACCTTCTTGGCGAGCTCCACGACTTGGTCCCAGGTCAGCCGCTCTTTCGGATCGATGCCGGGAACTTTGAGGCCGGCCTGCTTGAACAGGTCCACGTTCACGAAGAGGCCCACACTGGTGGAGCCCTTGGGTATCGAGATCGTCTTCCCCTTGTACTGGGTGATGCTCCGCTCGGCCGGCGTGATGTCGTCCAGGTTCTCCTTCGTGAAGTACTTGTCCAGGGCGAGGAGCGCGCCTTGGTGGCCATAGGACGCGACCAAGGGGCTGTCGACGTCGAAGACGTCGATGCCGCTGCCCGAGGAGAGTGCGATCGCCGCCTTCTGGAAGTACTGGTCGAACGGGATTTCGGACAGGACCACCTTGACGCCCGGGTTGGCCTTCTCGAAGTCGGCAACGGCCGCCAGGATGGCCTGTCGACGGGGTTCGCCGCGGGCGACGGACAAATAGTTCAGTTCGGTCGCGGCCATGGCCGGGGACGCGCCGACGGACAGACCGGCGGGAAGGTCTCCGAAACCGACCAAAAGCGCGACGCAGAGCAGGGCCGTCAGCAGTCTACGGCGAGACATGGCAGTTCTCCTTCTGTACGACAGGTTCAGTCGAGAGTCGTCAGAAACAGCTCCATGAAGCGGGGCTCGTCCAGATCCAGGGCCACGCGCGAATTCACCGGCCCCGGCGCCGGTCGCAAGAACCGGGCGGATTCAGGATAGCCCAGCAGTTGACCGGCGGTCAACTCGCCGCCGGGATCCACGGCGAGGTGCATCGGCGTGAGCCGGAGGATGGCCGGGTCGAGCGCGTAGGCCAAGGCCAGTGGGTCGTGGAGCCAGAAACCGGGCAAGCCACGCACCTCCATGGCAAAGCGCAGCCACGGCCGGCTGGTAGCAGCCAGGAAGCGATGGAGCGGCGTCCCGCCCGCGCTGATTCGATCGAGATCCCCCGGCGTCATGTGCGTCCGCGTGGTCACATCCAGGGGGACGAGGGTCACTCGCGCGCCCGAGGCGAGGACGATCGCCAACGATTCGGGGTCGTACCCGGCGTTGAACTCTACCCTCGGAGTCACCAGGCCGGGGACACCGACGGCACCGCCCATCACCACGATCTCCCGTACGGAGATCGCCACCTCCGGGTCCAGCAGCAACGCCGTCGCCACATTCGTGCAGGGACCGATGGCCACAACGGCGATCTCTCCGGGTCGTGACCGCACCGTGTCGGCAATGAATTCGGCGGCCCGGCTCTTGGCGGCGACGTGGGTAGGCGGATCGAAGGCAGGCAGATCCCAGAAGCGCTCCACCGACTGCCGACGGCGCGCCTCCATCAACTCCCGGATGGCGCTCGGATCGCGCAGGATCGGTCGCGTCGCTCCGGCAAATACGGGGACATCCGCCCGCCCCGCGATCTCCAGCAGCCGGAGCGCGTTCGGCAACCCCTCTTCGTGTGCCACGTTGCCGGCGACGATGGTCAGGCCGAGGAGGTCACATGCAGGATGCAGCAGCGCGAGGGCGATGGCCAGCCCGTCGTCAACGTCGGACCCCGGCGTGCCGATCCCGGGGTCGGTGTCCAGAATGATCGGCGTCCGCGTCAGCCCCTCAGTCATTTTCGGCTCGTTTCTCGGACCGTAACCCTCGTTCTTCGCCACCCGGCACCCGGCACTCGGCACCACCTTACCGCGGATACACCTGCACCCTGTTCGAAGGCATCACCAAACGGACGCTCCCCGCGGGCCGCGGCTCGGGGCTGTCCGCCATGACGACCACCGAGCCGAGGCGGACGTAGTGCCGATAATGGGCTCCAAGAAACAGGCTCTCCTCCAGCGAGCCCGCCAAGACCAGGTTCCCGGGCCGCGCGGCGGCCGCCGGATCGTCGAGGTGGATATCCGAGGCCCGCACGATGACGATCGCCTTCCCCCGCACCGCCCCGTCATACGGGACGGTCTGCCCCGCAATCATCAGCTTTCCACCTCCCGCCTCGCCCTCCAACTGATTGCTCACACCCAGAAACTCCGCCGCGAATGCCGTGTCCGGCTTGAGATAGATGTCCTGCGGCGTCCCGGTCTGGACGATCCGGCCCTGGTCCATGAGCACCACGGTATCGGCGAGAGCCAGCGCCTCTTCCTGGTCGTGCGTCACGTAGATCGCCGTGATCCCGACCTGTTTTTGTAGCCCTCGGAGCTCGGCCCGCAAGCGCTGTCGGACCTTGGCGTCCAGGTTGGAGAGGGGCTCGTCCATCAGGAGGACCTTTGGCTCCACCACCAGGGCGCGCGCCAACGCCACGCGCTGCTGCTGGCCGCCGGAGAGAGCGGCGGGCTTCCGCGTCTCGACGTCGGCGAGGTTTCCGATCTCGACAAGCTCCAGCACCTTGAGGACGCGCCTGCGAATTTCCGTTTCGGGGACCTTTTGCAGACGCAGGCCGTAAGCCACATTTCCAAAGATCGTCATGTGAGGCCAAAGGGCGTAGTTCTGGAAGACCATGGCCGTCCCCCGCCGCTGGGGCGGGAGCCGGGTCACCTCCTCGCCGCCGAGGAAGATGCGGCCGCCGTCCACCTGGATGAAGCCGGCGATGCTTCGCAGCAGGGTGGTCTTGCCGCAGCCGCTCGGACCCAGGATGGCCGTCATGGCCCCGCTGGCGAAGGTCAGCGAGGCTCCCTTCAGCGCTTCGACTTTGCCATACGTCTTGCGGACATCCTCGACTCGGACCTCAACCATGGCGCCTCGCATGAGCCGCGAGCCGCAAACCAACCTCACGCACTTCGGTCGTGGCTCGCCGCTCGTGGCTTGTGGCTCCAAAACGTCAAATCCGCCCAAACATGGACAGGTATTCCGACTTCATGTACCGCTCCAGCAGAACCAGCAGCAGGATTCCCGGCACCATCAGCATCAGGGCACTGATCGACGCCACCTGCAGCTCGTACCCCACCGACGTTCGATACATGTACACGGGCAGAGTCAGCACGAACGGACTTCCGACCAGGAGGGTCCCGGTGAACTCGTCCAGCGAATAGAGAAAGACCAGCAGCGTGCTGGCGATGATGCCGGGCGTCGCCAGGGGAAGCGACACGGAGTAGAAGCTCTTGAACCGAGACGCGCCCAGGTTGATCGCCGCCTCCTCCAATGTCTCGGGCACCGACTTGAACACGGCGGTCATGGTCCAGACCGCAAACACCAAAGCCCCCACCATGTGAATCAGGACGACGCCCCAGAACTTCCCCCCGAGGTTCACCCGGTACAGCAGCGTGGTCGAGTTCACGAACACCGGCAATTGGGGGAACGCCTGGGGTAGCAGGAAGACCATGAGGATCAAGGGCTTGAATGGAATCGGCAACCGCGCCAGGACGTAGGCCAGGGGGATCGTGATGACCAGCGTCAGCACCGTGACCACGACGGCGATCAGGAAGCCGTCCGTCAGCGCGCGCAGCATGTCTCCCTGGAGCACCTTGGCCCAGTAGAAGAACCCCACTTGCTGCGGGAACAGATGCGGCCAGTACCACTTCTCCGCAAAGGACCAGATGACCAGACTGGAGAGCGGGCCGAAGATGATTACGCCCGCCAGCACCACACCCGCCATCCGGAGCGTCCGTGGAATCATGTCAAAGCTCTCACGGTGAGCCCTCAGCTTTCAGCAGCCGCCAGTCTGTTTTGGCTGATCGCTGACACCTGAACGCTGATAGCTCGCCCATCGCGTTCACTTCTGTGAAATGGTCCGCAGGTAATACCCGGCAACCCCCATCGCCAGGATGTACGAGACGACACCCAGCGCGTTGGCGGTGCCATAATCCATCTGGTAGTTGATCCGGTAGTAGACGTCGATCATGACCATCTGCGGAGGCTCGCCGCTGCCGATCATGAGGGGCACGGAAAAGGACGCGAGCATGGACGTGAACATGAACGCCCCGGCCACCGCCAGAGACGCCTTGGACATCGGGAGCAGGATATCCTTGATCTGCCGGAAGCCGGAGGCGCCAAAGTTCCGCGCCGCCTCGAGAAAGGTTTCGTCCACGGAGCGGTACGCGCCGAGCACCAGGAGCACGGCGAGGGCGAGGTTCTTCCAGATGAGCGACACCGCGATGCCGATCCAACCGAACGCGATCGACGGAGGGTCGCTCATGTTGATGAGGCCCACCTGGCTCAGGACCGCATTCAGCGTCCCTTTGGGAGCCAGGAGCACCCGCATGGCGTGGCCCACCACGACGAAGGGGATGAACAGAGGGATCTTGAAGAGGAACTCGACCGCCTTGTTGCTGTACAGGCGAAGGTAGCCGCACAGGAAGACGGCGATGCCCAGGACGGCGGCCAAGCTGAAGAATGCGATCCACAGGGTGTACAGGACGTCGAACTTGTACAGTCGCCACACCAGGTAGTAGTTCCGCAGGCTCCACTGGTCTTCGCGCAGAAGGCTGAGATGGGCGGAGGACAGAAAGGGCACGAAGAACAACCAGACGACAATGGCCAGCGGAGGCAGGGCGATGATCAGGCAGGCGATTCGCGTCGAGAGTCGCATAATGAAAGGGCGAGGAGGTCCGAGTCCCTCCTCGCCCGCATCTCCGTGGTGATCGCGGTTCTCAGTTCTCCTCGTACGCGGTCAGCAGATCCTTGAAGTACTGCTGCTGCGGAAACGCCAGGCCGTTCTTCTCGAGCGTCTCCGGCGGGACATCCGCGAACAGCATCTCCTTCGCCGTCGCCGACACCACCGGAAGCACGTGCTTTGCGTCGATGCCCGGGAGCCAGCCCATCTGCTCGACGATGACTTTTGCCTGCTGCTCCGGCGAGGTAATGAACTCGACGAACTTCTTCGCCGCGTCGTAGCTGGCGGCCTTCTTGGTGACCACCAGATACATCGGCTGCCCGGGAAGGCCGGGGGAGACCAGCTTCATCTTGATCTTGGGGTCCATCCGATTCTGGTTCTTCATGCTGATCAGCATGTCCACCCAGACCGGCCCCATGGCGATCTCACCCCGGTTCAGCTTGTCCAGCGTATCGTTGTTTCCGGTGGTCATGGTCACCGGAAGGCTCTTCAGCTCCTTTATGGCAGCCGGCCAGCTCACTTCGGCGCCCTTGTCGTACGCGCCCGCCGAGTATTGGTCGTACTTCCCGCTCTTCCAGTACACCCAGCCGGTGGTGAAACCGGTCCCGCTCATTCCACCCTTGACCCCGTTGTACCCGAACTTCCGGGGATTGGCCTTGATCCAGGCCACGAGCTCCTCGAACGTGTTCGGTGGGTTCTTCACCAGTTCCGGGTTGTAGGCCAGGACCACCTGGCTCTGGAACATGGGCATCACGTAGCCTTCGACGTTGAAACCCAGAGCGTTCTTCCCGTTGGCCGCGGTCATGAGCTTGTAGGTGGAGATCTCCGGCGCGTATTTGGCCAGCAGATCGTTCTGGATCATCTGCGGCATGATGCTCTGATGCACGATCGCCACGTCGATATCGTACTTCGCGACGTTGGCATCCTTCTGGCTCTTAAGCTTCTGGAAGATCACCTGGCTGCCCGGGTCGCCGGGGCCGCTGCCAACTGCGTTGATCTCGACATTGGGAAATTGCTTGCTGAAGGCGGGGCCGAAAACGTTCTTTTGCAGCTCGTGCATATTCGTGTCGCCCGCGGTCACCACGTTCAACACAACCTTTTCACCTGCTACCGCCGAGCCAGTCACCCCCCACAACAGCAAGGCCAGCGCGAGCCCGAAAACCGTCAAACCCACCCTCAGCCGCTGCATGGACGACCTCCTTTTCCTCTTTGGGTTCATCGCATCCATCGTCCGCAACCGCCACCACGCGTTCCGCAGCCCGGACGGTCGGACCGCCACCCTGGCGCTCGCTCTCGCGTCACCGGATGGCGGAAAGGTCACGGCGCACGAAGAACCCGTCGCGGATCGCGTCAAACCGAAGCCACTCTATCCCCGCATCCATTCTGCTGTCAAGCCCTCCGCGAAACCTCCCGGCCGCCAGAATCGAACCCTAGCGGGGGCATGTGCCATCCGGAGGGCCGCCCGCGCTCCCGGGGAGCGTGACGCCCAGCTCCCTGATGCGCTTGCGCAGGGTATTGCGGTTGATCCCGAGCAGTTCGGCGGCCTTGACCTGATTCCCGCCCGTGCGTCGGAGGACGAGCGCCAGCAGCGGCCGCTCCACGCACGCCACGAAGTGCGCGTGGAGTCGGCCGTCGAGTGCGTCCCTGAGCCGGGCCATCTCTCCGCGCATCCACTCCACTGGAAACACTCCAGGTCCGACGCCCGCCTCCTCGGAGCCGGCACCCTTGCGAACCGTCTCCGACAGGTGCTCGGGAAGCACCAAGGCCGTGGGCGTCAGCGCGGCGGCGCGCTTCACCACGTTCTCCAGTTCCCGCACGTTGCCTGGCCACCGATACCGCGCCATCAGTTCCACGGCATCCGGCGAGAACACCTTGGGCGGCGCCTGCTGCTCGCGCGAGAACGCCGCAAGGAAATGCGTCATGAGAGCCGGGATGTCCTCGCGGCGGTCTCGAAGCGGCGGCAAATGGATCGTGACGACGTTCAATCGATAGAAGAGATCCTCGCGGAAGGTGCGCAGTGCGACCGCGCCCTCGAGGTCCTGATTCGTCGCCGCCACGATCCGGACATCTACCGGGAAGGAGCCCTCGCTGCCCAGCCGTTCGATGCGGCGTTCCTGCAGGACACGGAGCAGCTTCGTCTGCAGACTGAGGTCCATGTCTCCGACCTCGTCCAGGAACACCGTGCCACCGTCGGCCTGCTCGAAGCGGCCGCGCCGGGCGGCCACGGCGCCGGTGAAGGCGCCCTTCTCGTGGCCGAAGAGCTCGCTCTCCAAGAGCTCCCGCGGGATGGCCGCGCAGTTCACTGGCACGAAGGGGCACCCCTTGCGCCGGCTGTTCTCGTGGACGGCGCGCGCGATCAGTTCTTTTCCGGTACCGCTCTCCCCGCGAAGCAGCACCGTGAGATCGGTGCCCGCCACCTTCCCGACCGCTTTGAAGATCTGCTGCATGGCCGGGCTTCCGCCCACGATGCCCCCGAGGTCGAATGGCTCCTCCGCCAGCCGCCGAAGCTGGCTCACCTCGCGCACCAGGGCCTGCGCCTCCAGGGCTTTGTCCACGACGAGGAGCACCTCGTCCACATCGAATGGTTTCCCGATGTAATCGTAGGCGCCTTGCTTCATGGCCTCGACCGCCACCTGGAGCGTCCCGTAGGCGGTCATCATGATGACGGGCAAGTCCGGCCGGCGCTTGCGGAGCTCGCCGAGCACGGCCAGGCCATCTTGCCCGGGGAGGCGCACGTCGAGCAGGACGAGATCCACGTCGGGATTCTCGGCCGCCGAGGATCCGCTCGGCCCGTCGGCCGCCACGTCCACCCGGTAGCCCGCACGCTCCAGCGCTTTCGTGAGCGCCCAGCGCACGCTTTCCTCGTCATCCACGACCAGAACTCGCCTCCCCGTCATGTAGTGGCCCCTTCCCCGTCCCCTGCCAGCGGGAGCAGGACGCGAAATGTGCTCCCTTCTCCGGCGCGACTCAGGACCTCGATCGTCCCCCCGTGCTCCTCCACGATCCGGACCGAAATCGGCAGTCCAAGCCCGGTGCCGCCGTGCTTGGTCGTGAAGAACGGATTAAAGAGGTGCCGCTGCACCTCCGGCGGAATCCCCGATCCGCGGTCCGTGATTTCGGCGACGGCGGCCGCTCGGCCGCCGCACTGCGGAGCCACGCGCTCGAATCGGGTCCGCACGGTCAACTCGCCGCCATCCGCCATCGCCTCGACGCCGTTTCGCACCAGATTCAGAAACACCTGCAGCAATCGATCCGGATCGCCCGCCACGGCGGGCACCTCAGGGTCGTAGCGTCTGACCACCGCAATCCGTGTGCACGCCAGCGCGGACCCCAGGAGGTGCAGCGCCTCTTCGAGGATCTGGTTGACGTTGCACGGCCGCCGCTGGAGCGGTTGCTGGCCCGCAAAACTGAGCAGTTCGCTCACGATCCGGTTCAGCCGATCCACTTGGCGGATGATGATTCCCGTAAATTCCCGCATGCTCGCGGGGAACTCCGGCTCACCCTCCATGAGCTGTGCCGCCGCCCGGATGCCCACCAGGGGGTTCCGCACCTCGTGGGCGACCCCGGCCGCCAGCACCCCCAGGGCGGCCAGCCGATCCGACCGGCGGATCTGCTCCTCCAGGTCGTGCACCCGCGACAAATCGCGCAGGACCAGCACGACACCGCGGTTCCGGCCGGCAGGATCGCTCACCAGCGAAACAACCGTGCTGACGGTCAGCCGCGCTCCGTCCGACCGGACGACGTGCGCGTCGAAGTCGGCGTGGCTGCGGTTCATCGCCACCGTCTTCGCTGCCAGTGCCGCGAGTGGCGACGGCAAGGGAAACACATCGCCGAGAGGCCTCCCCGCCACGTTCGAGCGCGAAAACCCGGTCAGCTCTTCCGCCGCCGGATTCATCGAGACGATCCGGCCCCCGGGGTCCAGAATGATGACCCCGTCCTGCAGGCTGGAGAGGAGGTCCTCGTGGTACGCCTGCAACTCCTCCAATGCCGCCGCCAGCTCGGCCTTGGTTCGCGCCGATCGTGCGCTGCCTCGTCCTGACGTTAGGCGGTCGGCCGCCATGCCGCGCGTTGCCACGGCCCGGCGTACCGTCGGACGTTGCGTTATCATTTCGGATCCTTGATCTGGAACCGTTCGCATCCTACCATTCCGGGACCGAACCGCGGATCCTGGAGGAGGCCTGCCGACCATGACGACAACCCGGCTAGAGGCCCTGCTTCAACTGCTCGGACAAGATCCGAGCGACGGAACGAGTCATTATATGCTCGGCGACGGGGGGTTGTGTAGGGTGTTAGTGGATTTTGTACGATGTTCCGGTTTGTCAAGCACTCAGCCTCTGTTTTCGTCATGAATCACCCCTACGCGAGCGTGAGGGCTGACATTGACCGTCCCTCCCTTACCGTGGTACGTGTGATCTACCCTCCGGGGAGGGAACCGATGCCAGTCCGGACAAATAGCCTCCAGAGTCCTCCGACCCGCCCGGCGGCCATGAACCTGCTAATTCTGGCGCGGGACCAACTCAAGTTGTACGGTCGCCTTCAGCGTAGGGTCGGAGACTGCACCGGCGTCGTGCTCATCTTCGATCGCCGGGAGGAAGACCGCCGGCAGGCTGTGCAGCCCGTCCCGGTCGACCGTCGGCAAGGGGAACGCCGGAGCGCCCTGCACCCAACGAACGATCTCCGCCAGCGGAAGTACATCTTCGCCCGCCCGCACGCGCGCTGTCCCCGCGACTGAGAGGCCCCGGCGACCGCTCCCTCGCCACCCGCCGCCTGAACGTCTTCCCCAGCTTGAGCCCAGCCACGCACACGCGCTCGGGGATCATCACCACGGCGCCCTTGAGCGGGATCGCCACAAACCCGGGCGGAATGTCCATCGTGCGCCTCACCGACGCGGGAAGATTGTGGTTGACATCTGGGCTCCGTTCGTCAGGCTGTGACCGGCGTCGGCACAGGTTTCGAACGGCGTGCCACCGGAGAGAGCGGCTATGCGTTACGTGATCGTCGCTTGCCTATTTGCGCTTGCCGCCGGTGTCGCGGTCGATCTCGGCCTGCTCATCGTGACGGCGGACGACCCCGTCGAGTCCCTTGATCCCCACGACGCGGCCATCCAAGTTCGCGTTCCGGAGCACGCCCTTCGCAAACTCCAACTCGTAACGCGTGACTTCTTGCAGGATCTGGTCGACGGATTCACTGGCGCCTACCGGGAGCAACTCCAACGCCGGTTTCCCACTAAGCCACTGCCGCAATAGCCGCAGCGGCGCCCAGGGGCAGACCGGAGAATCCACCGATGGAACACCCGCTGACCATTGCCTTGCTCTTGATCATAGGCTTCAACCCCGGGTTTCTCTTGATCCGGGTGTTTGGCGCGCCGGGGGACCCTGACACGCTCGAGGACGCCTGTGTGCGTCTGCGGCGCGAGAGCGCGTAGCAGCGGTGACGCTCCGCCGCCGGCGCAGCGCGGCGAGGACTCGCGCTGGAGGGCCGCATGATGGTAGCTTGGTGGAAGCCTCTCACGCGACTCTACCTCGTCCTGTGGTTGCTCTGGGTGCTGTTCAACCTCGTGGGCGGCCCCGCCTTTGTCGCCATCCAAGAGCAGGAGCGCGCCAGGGCGGCAGTGGTCGATTACCAAGCATACGCCCAGCTGGGCGACTACTACGCGGCAGCCGACGCGGTGCGACGTATGCTGGAAGACAACCGCACAACCCTCGCCAGTCTTTACCAGGATATGGCCCACAACTGGCCCGACATGCTGGCCTCCCTGATCGGGGTCCCGCTGGCGGTGTATGGCGTCCTCTGCGGGACCATGCTGTTGCTAGCCTGCGTCATTCAGGGTTGCAGGCGGGACCGACGTCGCAGCCCCAGCACCGCACCCGCCCACACCCAGCCTCGCCACCTCGTTCCCTCTGGTACAGGATCCTTGCGGCGTAGCCGTCACTGATCGCTCAGACATGGGGTGCCGCATCCTGCAGCGCCCGCTTCATCACCCACATCCCGGTCAGCCCCGGCACCGGGGCTAACCGCACCCAGCCTTGCGCCTCGAGCTCCTGCAGCGGCGGCACGGCCCCGAAGCCGCCGGCGTGGCCGAATGCGTATGGGTACGGACCCGGCAACCAGCCTGACGCGGGACGCTCGGACGG
>Ga0102851_10000334_pt1 | contig 22810 bp, 16 predicted proteins | sample Mud3Dept3metaG_FD_79558 | JGI IMG/M metagenome (GOLD analysis project Ga0102851, IMG submission 79558) | Freshwater wetland microbial communities from Ohio, USA, analyzing the effect of biotic and abiotic controls - Mud 3 Core 4 Depth 3... | ecosystem: Environmental > Aquatic > Freshwater >... | reverse complement strand
GAGCGAGGTCGTTGTTGTATACGAGGCGGCATGTCGTTCTCGGGCCGGGTCCCCCGTCGCTGGCTGTACGCCGGCGCGATCGCGGTGGGCCTCGCCGGGCTCGCGGCGCTCGGGCTGCTCGTCGTCTATCCCAAGCTCGGCGCGCGGGTGATCCGCAGCAAGGTCACCGAACGCCTCGGCGACAAGCTCGGGCGCGAGGTCCGGATCGGGGCGATCGACGTCTCGATCGGCCACGCGGTCCTGCACGACCTCGAGATCCGCGGGCCCAACGACGGCGACACGCCGCTCGTCCACCTCAAGCGGATCGAGGTCGCGTTCGAGCCGTGGCGCTCGCTCGTCGGGTCCGTGCGGCTCGGCATCGCGTCCGTCGACGGCGTGACGGTGAACATGCGGCGCGACGACACCGGCCGCGACAACGTGCGCGACATCATCGATCGGCTGGGTGCCGAGCCCAGCGTCGGCGGGCAGACGAGCGAGGGTGGGTTGCGGCCGACGTCGATGACGATCACCGGGATCAAGGTCCTCGCGAACGACGCGGTCACCGGCACCACCGCGCTGGTCGGCGGCGGCACGGCGACCTGGCACCCCGGCGAGCTCGTCGCGCAGATCAAGAACGTCACCGCGACTACGATCAACGCACCGAAGGCCGCGGCCGCGATGATCGAGATCAAGAAGCAGACCGGCCAGCCGCCGAGCATCACCGTCGAAGGCGGAGAGCTCAGCATCTGGCCCAAGCTCGCGCTGTCTGGCATCGGCGGCACGATCGTGGCGACTCCAAACACGCCGGGCGAGTACACGCTCGATCTCTCGGGCGGGTACGGCGGTGTCCCGGGCAAGCTATGGACCGCGAAGGGCGCGATCGATCCGCGGACCAAGGTCGGCTCGATCGATCTCGTCGCCGCGAAGTTTCAGCTCGATCGGCTCGCGCCGCTGCTCGAGCACTCGCCGGTCGTCGACTACGCGTCGACCTCGGTCGACACGTCGCTCCACATCGATCTCGCCGGCGACGCCGCCAGGTTCTCCGGTTCGTTCTCGCTCCGCGGCCTCAACGTCGGGCACCCGATGATCGCGGACAAGGAGGTCCACGATCTCGACCTGTCGGCGAAGGTCGAGGGCAGCTTCGATGGCAAGCTGCGCACGCTCGAGCTGACGCGCGGTGACTTCATCGCCCGCGATCTGCCGTTCTCGGTCACCGGCAAGGCGGCGCAGGCCCTCCGTCCTGTGGCAGATCCCGCGTCGCTCGAAGCGCCGCCGCGACGCGGCCCTGGTGGTCTGACCAAGCTCGACCTCCGGATCGTGATCCCGCCGATCGACTGCCAGCGGGTGCTCGCCGCGATCCCGACCGAGATGGCGCCGTACATGGCGGGCTACCAGCTGCGCGGCGTGTTCGACACCGACGTCCAGGTCGAGATCGACTGGGCGGATCTCCAGGCGACCAAGCTCGGGGGCCACGTCGGCATCAAGCACTGCCGCGTCACCGAGGAGCCGGCGGACTCGCCGAAGCGCCTGAAGGTGGAGTTCGAGCACTACGTCGAGGTCGAGAAGGGGCAGTGGATCTCGTTCGTCGTCGGCGAGTCCAACGACGACTACGTCCCGCTCGCGGACATCTCTCCGTACCTGATCAAGTCGATCATGAGCACGGAGGACTCGGCGTTCTATCAGCACCATGGCTTCATCACGTCGGAGTTCCGCACGGCGCTGGTCAAGAACCTCGAGGCCGGCGCGTTCCGCTACGGCGCGTCGTCGATCACGATGCAGTTCGTCAAGAACGTGCTGCTGTACCGGGACAAGACGCTCGCGCGGAAGCTCCAGGAGCTGTTCCTGACCTGGCACGTCGAGAACACGCTGACCAAGGACCGGATCCTCGAGATCTACTTCAACGTGATCGAGTACGGTCCGGGCCTCTACGGTATCGGACCGGCGAGCTGGCACTACTTCAGCAAGGCGCCCAAGGATCTCAATCCCGTCGAGGCCGCCTTCTTCTCGTCGATCCTGCCGTCGCCGAAGGAGCGCTACAAGCAGTACTGCGGCGGAACGCTGACCAAGTGGACCGAGGGGAAGATCAGCCGGATCCTCGGGATCATGAGGAAGCGTGATCGGCTGACCGACACCGAGTACGAGCAGGCGAAGGTGACGCCGCTGTTGTTCGCCAAGGATCTCACCGAGACCGAGGACGAGTGCCTCAAGCGGGTCAAGAAGGCGATCAAGAACTCGCGATCGACGAACCCGATGAAACGCTGAGCCCCTGCGACAACAGGGCACGCGCGGCGCGGAGCGACCATGGTATAGGCCGGGCATGCGCGCGCTCGTGGTCAGCCTCCTCCTGTGCGTCGGAATCGCGGCCGCCCCGGCCGAGGCCGCGCCGCCGTCCACGCACGAGGTCATCTACACCAAGCCGTCGGGGTTCTGGACCTCGAACAAGCCGGCGGTCGGTGGCTCGTATCGCTGGCGGCTCCTCGGCGTCGGCGGCGTCATGCTCGGGCTCACGGGCATCATGATGCTCCGGCTCGTGCGCCGCGCGAACGCCGAGCGCGCTGCGCGTGCGGCTCGCTGACGCCCCTCACGCTCTGAAAAGTTGTCCTTCGCCGACGGTGGCGCGACCCTTTCGGCGTGCGCAGTGGATCGGCCCTGGTCGCGATGCTCGCGTTCGCGGGCACGGCGTCCGCAGACGGCAATGCGCTCCGGGCGGGTGCCGCGGTCGGTGCGGGCGGGCAGGGCGACGCGACCTACGGTGCGGTCGAGCTGCAGCTCGATGCGCTGTGGCGCGGCGTGCGGCTCGGTCTCGGTGCACGCGGCGTGTGGGAGGACGGCGTGTTCCGGCGCCGGGACTGGTCGCGCCCCTCCGACGCCGTGACGGTCCTACGCCAGCTCGAGGCGGAGCTGGTGCTCGCCGCGGATCGCGACGGTCGGACGACCTCGCAGCTCGCGGTCGCCGCAGGTGGGCTCGCGCCCGCGCGGATCGCGCGGATCGTCGATGGTCATCGCGCGACGCTCGACGATCGCCTGCGCACCGGCGTGCGCGGCGCGCTCGGAACGCCGGCACTCGACCTCGGGCTCGAGATCGATGACGTGATCGATCCCGCGCTGATCGGCGGCGCGGCGGTGTGGCAGCTCGCACCGCCGTGGGGCGTCCACGTCGCGGCGGCGATCGATCCGCGCGCTCCCGATGCGATCGGGACGCACGTCACGTCCGCGATCGAGGTCGGCGTCGCGCGGCGCTCGGACGCGATGCAGCGGCGCGCAGAGCTCGGTGCCTCGATCGTCGGCGAGCCACGCGAGGGCGTCACCGCCGTCGGGTTCGGGAGCGTCGCGATCGATCACGCGGGGGCGCGCTGGACCGCGAGCGCGGAGCTGCGCGGTGGCAACGGGACCACCGGCGCGATGTTCGGGCCGCTCTACCGGCTCGAGCGGCGCGGGTTGATCGAGCGCGCGCACGGTGGGGTCGGCGGCGGCGTCGCGGTCGGCGTCGTGGCGCCGGCCTTCTCGATGTCGATCGGAGGTCGGGTCCGTCCGGGGCTCGGGACGCTCGGCACGGTCGCGATCGCGGCGCCGATGTCGACCTGGGTGCAGGCCGGCGGCTGGATCGCGGCGTCGCGCGCAGCGACCGCCGGTGCGGCCGAGGTCCGCATCGCGTGGGCGCGGCGGCTGTCGAGCGCGCTCCAGATCGCGCGGATGTACGAGACCGAGACGGCGATGATGCCCGCGCCGGCGTGGAGCGTCACCGCATGGTTCGGCGCGTCGACGGAGTGAGCGCCTGCAGGCTGAACTGCGCGACGTCCACCGGAGTCAGGCTGCCGTCATCGAGGTAGCGGTCCTCGATCGGCAGCTGGTCGGCCAGCTCGGGCATCTCGGTGTCGATCAAGCCCTTCTTGAACCACAGCGTCTCGCGGAACCTGGCCATGCGTCGTGAGTCGGCCACGGCCCCGAGAAGTTGAGGGCTAGCCAAGACCGAGGAAGCCCAGGATCTTCCTCATCAGCCGTGAGATCCGCACGTTGTCGTCGACCCAGTCGTCGACCCGGGCGATGCCGGCGAGGACCTCGAGGCGACGCAGCCAGCTGGCGGCGCGCGCGGCGTTCCGGATCCCGAGGATCTCGAACGCGTGGCGATAGCCGTGGCGGTACAGCCAGGCATCGAGCTTCCTCGGTCGGCGGAACTGGGTCGGTTCGAGCAGTGGCCACACCCGCGCACGGGGCGACGGCGAGCCGCTGTGCTGCAGGATCGCGTTCGCCGCGCGCCGGGCGGCCTCGCTCGCACCCTCCATCGAGGCGAGGTCGGTATGGGTCCGGACGTAGTCCGACGCGAGCACGAGGTTGGGGATCCGCGTCGCGGCCTCGGGACGCAGCGTCCACGAGCCCGGCGGGTGGACGAGCAGGCGCGCGTTGTTGACCGGTGGCACGCCGGAGGAGAAGTCGAGGTCCGAGTCGAGGTGCCACGAGTGGAGCATCGCGTCGGTCAGGGTCTCTTCGCCGGAGGTCGGGCCGTTGAGGCCCGCCTTGAGCTGTTGCCAGATCTCCTGCGCGATCTCCGTCGGCGTGCACTGTTTCGCCGGCTTGGTGATGAACCTGCCCGGCGTGTCCCAGTCCGAAACGTCGACGGAGATCAGGCCGCCGACGTCGCCGGCGCCGTACCGCGTGCGAAAGATGCCGAGGTCGCGCCAGAACTGCGGCTGCGAGATCGTCGTCAGCGCCCATGGCGAGTCGGGGAAGAACGTATGGCCGCGCACGAGCGGCACGTCCTCGTAGAGGAAGTACTGGATGCCGACCATCCACGACACGAGGTCGTCGACGTTCGCGAGGCGGAGCCGCTCGAGTGCCGGATCGAGCGCGCCCATCGCCGGCGTGATGATCTGGATCGCGACATCGAGGGGTACGGCGAGGACGTAGTAGTCCGCGGTCGCGGTCGTTCCGTCGGACAGCTGCACACCGCTGATCCGGCCACCGGCGACGTCGATCGTCGTCGCGCGGAGCCCGGTATCGAGCTGCACCCCGAGCGTGGTGAGGTGCGCGATCCACGGATCGAACCACATCTCGCTCGTCGGCCCGCCCATCGTGCGGTCGTTGCTCACGCCGGTGTCGGCGTAGTCGAGGATCAGCTGCATCGAGATGGTGCCGACGGTGCGCGCGGAGCCGCGGCGCGGATCCATCGCGACCATCGTGCGCGGCACGGCGCGCAACTGGCGCTGGAAGTTCTCCGAATAGAGGTCGCCCTCGAGGAAGTCCCACCACGACATCTGCTCGTACTCGCCGAGGCGACGCTCCTCACTCGCGGTAAGGAACTCGAGGATCTTGGCCGTGAACAGGCCGATGTCGCGGCTGTCGAAGTCGAGCTCCTGGAAGAACAACTCGAGCGCCGCGATCACCTCGAACGGGCGGGTGACCGGCCGGCGATAGAACCGGTACCAGGTGCTGCTGTCGACGAGCGCGATCGCGCTCTCGGTCGTCGGCTTGAGGTGATCGAAGACGTAGCCCCCGGCCGGGCTCGGGATCCGCTTCATCGTGTCGATCACGTGCGTGTAGAACCGCGGGTAGAACCGGAAGCCATGCTCGCCGGGCAGATCGAGCCGACCGCCGCTACCGGAGCCAGGAACGGGCTGCGAGCGCGCCTTGCCTCCCCAGTCCGGACGCGACTCGAGGACGCGAACCGAGAAGCCCCGCTCGACGAGCTCGTGGGCGGCCGTGAGCCCGCCGACGCCGCCACCGATCACGATTACCGAAGGTGCCATCCGTGCTCTCCATCGATCATGCCGCCGGTGCTCCACACGATCGCGGAGCCGAGCGGACCTGGGTCGATCCCCTCGCCGCCGAGGGCGCGGATCGCGAGACGGTCGACGTTGCCACCACGTTCTCGCGCGAGCGCCGCGGCGCGCGCGAGGACCTCACGACTCTCGGCGTGATCGCCGAGCACGTGCGCCGCCTGGGCCCACAACCGCAGCCCGGTCACCGCGTAGAACGACGAGCCACCGCGGCGGTGTAGGCGACGCGCGATCGTGCGGGCGTCGTCGGCCGCCCGGCGGTTCGAGGCGGCCTGGCCGATCGCGGCGGTGCCGCCGATCACGTCGATCATCGCGGAGATCGCCGGCATCGTCGACAGCCACTGGGCGCGCGCGGAGGTCGCGAGCTCGTCGGAGATCGCGCGCGCGCGGGACCAGTCGTGCTCCGCGAGCGCGAGCTCGCCGAGGAACACCTGGCGATAGATCGACGACATGCCCTGACGCGAGGCCGGAGTCCGGTCGAGCTCCCGCGCGACCGCGCGCGCGGCCGGGAGATCGCCGGCGAGCACGAGGGCACGTCCTCGACACGATCCGAGCATCGCGCGGGTCCACAGATCCTCGCTCGTCTCGGTCAGGGCGCGGAGCAACTCGAGCGAGCGTGCGGGTTCACCCGCGTAGTACTCGCCGAGGGCCCAGTACGTGCGCAGGAAGGACGCCTCCCACGACCGCTCGAGTCCGAGGCGCTTGCACACGCGCTCGGCGTCCTCGTGAGCGGCACGCATCCCGGTCCAGTTGCCGCGCAGGGTCGCGAGCATTCCCGCGGCGCCCGCGGCAACCATCGCCGGATACGGTGCGCCACTCTCGAGCGCCAGTCGCTGCGCGTTCGCGATCGCGCGATCCCCGAACCGCCCGAGCGATCCGGTCGCCACGTAGGCGGCCAGCATCGCCATGCCCATCGCGTGACCCGCGCGATCGCCGCTGCCCTCCGCGAGGGCGACGCCGCGCATCACGTACTCGAGTGACTCGATCGGATACGGCGTCGACAAGAAGCTCGCGATCACGCGGTACGCGCCGGGCAGGACGTCATCGGCGGCGGGAGCCCGGAGCCGCAGCGGCGACAGCCAGCGCGCGGTCACGCTCACGGCGCGCGCGACCGACAGCGCACGGTTCTTCGTGCGGGGGGCGCCGCGCCGCTCGAGGACGTCGTCGAGGACGCGCAGGCCGCGCTCGAGCTCGCCGAGCTTGAGGTACGCCTCGGCGGCGCGGACGCGCCAGCGATCGCCGCCACCCTGGACAGCTGCTGTCCGGATACCGGTCAGGTTCGCAAGGCGCCCACGTTGAAACCGTCCCCGGTGGGGCGTGGAATCCTGGGAGGTTGCGGGCCCGAAGTTGACCAAGTTGAAACCGTCCCCGGCTCGGGCGAGGGCGAGGAACTCCTCGGCGGCGGCCGCGAGCTTGCCACCGAGGAAGAGGGACTCGGCGAGGCGCTCGCGCAGCGTCGCGGCGGCGCCGAGCTCGAGGGCGCGGGCGTACCAGTCGGCGGCGAGGCCCCACGCGAGCTGGGCCCGGGCAGCGTCACCGGCGGCGCTCGCCCAGTGGGCGGCGCGCGGTGCGTGGCCGGCAGCGTGCCAGTGGTATGCGAGCTGACCCGGATCGAGCGTGGTCTGCTCGAACCATGTCGCGAACCGCTCGTGCAGCGCGCGACGCGCGGGGGCGGTCATCGCTGCGGTCGCGGTCTCGCGCAGGCGCTGGTGATAGAACACGTAGACCGGATCGCCGGTGGTCGCTGGCGTCGCGCGGACGATCTTCGCGTCCTCGAGGCCGCGCAGCACCGACTGCAGCCGCTCCGATGGGAGCCCGGCGAGCGCCTTGAGCTGCTCGAAGCTCGCGGTGCCGCCGGCGAGCGCCGCGATCTGCGCGACGGCGCGCTCGCTCGGTGACAGGCGACCGAGGCGGCGGACCTCGGCCTCGTGCGGGTCCGCGACGTCGCCTTCGCCAAGCTCGCGCCCGATCAGCTCCGCGAGGTACGGGCTGCCCGCGCTCAGCAGCGCCGCGGCGGTGACCCGGGCGAGCGGCGCGGCCGGGGCGAGCTCCGCGATCATCCGCTCGAGATCGAGCGCGGTCATCGCGGGTACGTCGTGGACCTCGGCCGCGTCGCCGAGGCGTGCGAGGAGGGCGTGCGGCGGCTGCCCTATCGCGGCGTGGGGGGGCCCCGCGAGGGGGACCCTCGGCGTGCGGTGAGCTCGGCCCTCAGGACGCGGGCCGAGCTCGATCGATTCGCCTCGGGTCCAGCTCGCGATCACGGTCAGCGGCCGGCGGACCCTCTCGACGAGGACGGACAGCAGCTCGAGGCTGTCCTCGTCGGCCCACTGCAGGTCGTCGATCACGATCACCGCGCGCGGGCCAGTGATCAGCTGCTCGAACATCTGGGACAACGCGATCAATGCGCGTTCTCGCTCGACGCGGAGGTCGGTCGCTGCGGGCACGTTCCCGCGCATCGGATCGAGCAGGGGCGCGAGCACCGGGAACACGCTCGCGAGCGCGGAGGCGTGATCGATCTCGCGCGCGAGCCGCGGATCACCCGCGAGCTCGGTCGCGAGATCGTCGACGATCAGATCGAACGCGCGGTAGGGGACCCGCTCGCGCTCGTGGCAGCGTCCGCGCCAGATCAGGGTCTCGGCCTTCCGCGCGCGACCGACCGCCTCGTCGATCAGCGCGGTCTTGCCCGCACCCGAGGGACCGGTGATCAGCACGAGCCGGCCGCTCGGTGTGGGCTCCTCGATTCGCTCCGCGATCCGCGCGAGCTCGGTGGTGCGGCCCAGGAACCGGACCTCGCGCCGCCCGCGCGGTTGCGACAGGTTGCCGGTGAGCTGCGTCGCGACGTCGAACGCCGTCGGCCGCCGAGCCGGATCCTGCGCCAGCATCGCTTCGATCAGGGCGTCGAGATCGTGCGGGACGTCGGCATTGGTCTCGCTGACGCGCGGCACCTCGATCTTCACGTTCATCCGGGTCAGGAGGTGCAGCGTCCCGCCGAACGGCGGCACACCCGTGCACAGCTCGAACGCGAGCACGCCGAGCGCGTAGACGTCCATCTCCGGTCCGACGACGAGGTTCGACAGGTACTCCGGCGCGAGGTAGGCCGCCGTGCCGACGACGCGGGTCTCGCGTGCGAGGTCTTCCTGCTGGCGCCGCTGCTCGAGCGCGAGACCGAAGTCGAGCAGCTTGACCACCCCGTCGACGATCAGCACGTTCGACGGCTTCACGTCACGATGGATCACGCCGCGCGCGTGGAGGAACGCGAGGCCCTCCGCGAGCTGGGTGATCACGCCGCGGATCCGCTCGAAATCGACGATCGGCACCGGGCGTCCGAACACGCTGGTCGGCGGCATCATCGCGGGACCCTCGGTCGCCGCTGTGTGCGCCTCCTGGAGCGGCACCGCGCTGCGGGTGGTCTGGCCGGAGACCAGCGGATCCGACGGCGGCTTGCGCGGCGCCCTCACCACCGTCCGTCGGTCGACGTAGCGCCGCGGATCGACCCCGTGGAGGTACTCCATCGTGAAGTAGCAGGAGCGCTCGTGCGCGACGAGCTCGTAGAGCTCGACGAGGTTGGGGTGGCGCAGCGACGCGACCGCGCGGAACTCGCGCTTGAGCCAGAGGGTCGCGTCGGTATGCGTGATGCCGCGGAACTTGATCGCGACGTCCATGTCGAGCCGGAGGTCGCGCCCGAGGTAGACCACGCCCATCCCGCCACGCCCGAGCTCGCGGACGATGTGATACCGGTCCCCGACGAACCGGCCAGGTCCACCCTCGTTCACGACCCAGGCACGGTATCGTGTCGGCTGTGCCCGACGCAATCGACCGGGTGATCGAGCGCCACGGCGCCGACGCAGTTTGCACCACCCTCGCGACGATGATGACTCCCGAGCGGATTGCGCGCATCGACGCGGTGCTCGCCGCGAGGCTCGGCTCGGTCGTGACGATCGTCGAGGACACCTACGATCCGCATAACGCCGCGGCGACGATCCGGACGACCGAGGCGATCGGGCTCCAGGAGCTGCACGTCCTCGAGCCCGGCGATCGGTTCAGCGTCGCGGGTGGGGTCACCCGGGGCTCGCACAAGTGGATCGAGCTCACGCGCTGGAAGGATCCCGTGGCGGCGGTTCGTGCGCTCCAGGCGCGCGGCTTCCGCGTCTACGCGACGCTGCCCGGCGCCGCGCACACGATCGAGGATGTCGATGTGACCTCGCCGATCGCGGTCGCGTTCGGCAACGAGCACGCGGGCCTCGCGCAGCCGACGATCGCCGCCTGCGACGGCGCGCTCGGTGTGCCGATGTTCGGGTTCACCGAGAGCTTCAACCTCAGCGTCACGGTCGCCCTCGCGATGAGCCGGATCGCGACCCGCCGGCGTTCGGCGATCGGCACCACCGGAGATCTCGACGAGGGCCGCCGTCGCGTGCTGCGTGCGCGCTGGTTCGCGCTCAAGATCCGGGGCGCGGTCGGCATCCTCGAGCGCAAGCTCGGTTAGGCCCGGTGAACCCGCCACAGCTCCGTGTCGCGACGGACACGCAGGAGTGTGGCAATGCGGACGCAACCAGGGGATGATCCACGGGCCCGGACGCACAGGCGCGGTGAGCACGGTATCCACCTTGCACACCTCCTCGGGATGCCCCCGGGCTCGACGATCAGGATGTGGACGCCTCAGCCCCAGACGCCGCCCGCGCGTGCGCAAGCGACGCCGCCACGCCGGAGCAAGCCCAAGCTCCAGCAGCCCGCGCCCAAGCGGCGCCGGACGTGGCTCTCGGTCTTCAAGTGGGCCTCGATCATCGCGGTCTCGGGCGCGGTGCTGCTCGTCGCGACCGCCGCGTTCGTGTTCTGGATGTTCGGACGCGATCCCAGCCTGCCCGACTACAAGACGCTCGGCGACTACAGGCCGAAGCAGGTCACCACGATCCTCGACGCCAACGATCGCCGGATCGGTGAGCTCTACACCGAGCGCCGGACCTACGTTCCGTACGACAAGGTGCCGGCGATCGTGATCGAGGCGTTCGTCGCCGCCGAGGACAACAAGTTCTGGACGCACGGCGGCGTCGACTACTGGGGCATGTTCCGCGCGTTCATCACGAACCTGCGCGCCGGCCGGTCGAAGCAGGGTGCGTCGACGATCACGCAGCAGGTAGTCAAGACGTTCCTGCTCACGCCCGAGAAGACGTTCAAGCGCAAGATCCAGGAGATCATCATCGCGCGCCGTCTCGAGAAGGGGCTGAGCAAGCAGGAGATCATGGCGCTCTACGTCAACCAGATCTACTTCGGTCACGGGCGCTACGGGATCCAGGAAGCGGCGCGCTACTTCTTCGGCAAGGACGTCGGCCAGCTCAACGCCGGCGAGGCGGCGGTGCTCGCGAGCATGCCCAAGAAGCCAGAGGTCCTCGCCAACGCGCTGTACGGCCGTGGCGGAAAGCCTCAGGACGTCAAGGATCGCCAGGTCTACGTGCTGAACCAGCTCGTCGTGATCGGCAAGCTCTCCAAGGCGGAGGCGCAGAAGTGGATCGACGCTCCGATCCAGATCGTCAAGAACCCGTTCCCCGAGATGGGGAGCGCGCCGGAGTGGGTCGACCTCGCGAAGCAGGAGCTGATCGCGACGCTCGGTGACGAGAAGCTGGTCGACACACTGGGCGCCAAGGTCCGGACGACGCTCGATCCGAGCCTGCAGCTGGTCGCACAGAAGGCGCTCCAGACCGGGCTCCGCGCCGTCGACAAGCGGCACCACGTCGGCCGTGTGGCCCGGTCGCTCAAGGCCGACAAGGTCGCCGACGAGATCGCGAGCCTCGCGAAGAAGCTGCCGACCGGTGGTCCGAAGGCGAAGGAGCTCTACGACGCGGTCGTCGTCGAGGTGTTCGATGCCGATCACGAGGTCGTCGTCGATCTCGGCGACTGGAAGGCCGCGCTCGTGCTCGACACGCCCGAGGACGCGAGGTTCAACCCGCCGACGGACGGCGTGACCAAGCTGCCGAGTGAGCGGTTCAAGCCGGGCGATGTCGTCGAGGTCACCGCGCTTCACGACGATCTCGTCGCGGCGGCGACCGGCGACGAGGACGACGAGAAGCCGAAGGCGAAGCGGCCGGCCGGCGCCAAGCACGCCAAGCATCGGGTCGCGTTCCCGCCGCCGCCCGAGGGTGCGGTCGTGATCATCGACGTCAAGACGCGCAAGGTGCGCGCCCTGGTCGGCGGCTACTCGTCGAAGGTCGCGGGATTCAACCGCGCGACGATGGCGAAGCGGCAGCCGGGCAGCTCGTTCAAGCCGTTGGTCTACGGCGCCGCGATCGACTCCGGTCAGTTCACCGCGGCCTCCGTGGTCAACGACGCGCCCGAGGTGTTCCAGCTGTGGAAGCCGAAGAACTACGAGGGCGGCAAGTTCGAGGGGCCGGTGCTGCTGCGCCACGCGCTCGCGAAGTCGATCAACACGGTCGCGATCCGGCTGACCGACACGATCAAGCCGGTCAACATCGTCGCGTTCGCCAAGAAGCTCGGCATCCACAGCACGCTCCCCGCGGAGCTGTCGATCGCGCTCGGCTCCGGTGAGGTCACGCCGCTCGAGATGACGAACGCGATCGCCACGTTCGCGTACGGGGTCGCGGCGCCGCCGCGGTTCGTCGACGCGATCGACGGCAAGCTGACACCGGCGTCGAAGGGCGAGCAGGTGCTCCGCCCCGAGGTCGCCTACGTCGTGACCAACATGATGCAGTCGGTCGTCACCGAGGGCACCGGACACCTCGCCAAAGCGCTCAAGATCCCGATCGCCGGCAAGACCGGCACGTCCAACGACGGGCGTGACGTGTGGTTCATGGGCCTGACGCCCGACTACGCGATCGGCGTGTGGATCGGCTACGACGACAACCGCTCGCTCGGCCGCGGCGAGACCGGCGGCACGACCGCGGTCCCGGTGTTCGTCGATGTCGTCAAGGGGATGAACCTGACCGCGAAGTCGTTCCCGCGCCCGGCGAAGGTCGTCGAGGCATCGATCGACAAGAAGAGCGGCCTGTTGTCCCCCGAGGGCGCGCCGAAGGGCTCGATGCGGACCGAGGTGTTCATCGAGGGCACGGCACCGACCGAGTTCGCGCCGATGCCCGACGAGGTCACGACCGACAACGCCGTCACGGGGGAGTACGCGGACTGAGACCGAGCCGCTCAGATCGAGTCTTCGCCCGCAGCGCAGCAAGGGCGAAGACAACCCTGCGGCGAGGGAACCCCTTCAGCGGGATGATCCGTCGCGCCGCCGTGCTCGGCGCGGTGCTGCTGCTGGCCCTGCCCGCGCTGGCCGACCCGCGCGATGACTACTTCGCGCGCCTCGCGGCCGCCGTGCGCAGCGGGCTCGAAGACGCGGCGTCTGCGCGTGCGCCCACGCTGGTGCGACCGGTCCCGATCAAGGTCACGTGGAAGGCCGTCCGGGTCGGATCGCTCGACCTCGGCGCACCCCTGGTGGCGATGACCGCCGCCGATCTCGATCGCGACGGCAAGGGCGAGCTGTACGCCGTGACGTCGCGCGAGGTCGTCGCGTACGCGCTCGAGCCGCGCCGCGTGACGGTCCTCGGTCGCGTGGCGTTCACCGGAGCGCCGGCGGTCCCGGCACCGCGGGATGTCGTCGGCACGGCCGCGATCGAGGGCACGGAGCTCGTCGCGGGCGTGTCGGCGTGGGCGACGGAGCTGCGCGTGAGCTGGCAGGGCACGGCGCTGGTCGGGCAGCCAGGGGCCCCGGGGTTCCTGGTGTGCCCCGGGGAGCGTGCGGTGCTCGTGCCCGGTCGCAACCACTTCGGCGATCCGCTCGCGCCGCTGCTCGGCGTGCGCTGCCGCGCTGATCTCGTCGATGCCGAGGGCCACCCGCTCCGCGTCCGTGCGGCGCTGACCGCAGGTAAGCTCGCGATCACCGTCGAGCGGTGCAGCGCGAGTGGCGCGTGTCAGCCGGCGGCGACGCACGAGTACAAGGACTATGGCGTCGCGTTCGAGCTCGCGGATGTCGATCGCAACGGAACGCCCGAGGTGATCGTGTCAGGTGCGGGGGCGCCCGGCGATCCGGACGCGGTCAAGGTGATCCCGCTCGGCGGCGACGACAAGAAGGGCGCGTTTCGTTACCGGTTCAACGGCGGTGTCGCGGGCATCGCGGTGATCGACAGCGATGGGGATGGCGCGATGGAGGTGATCGCGGCGGTGCGGCTCGTCGGTGCGACACGCGTCGATGTGTGGAGGTTCAATTGATCGCGCGTGGGGTGCTCGTCGTCGTCGCGTGCACCGCGCTGGTCCACGCGGAGAGCCGCCCGCGCTACGGCGGCAGTGTCGAGGGCTCACTGCTCGGCGCGCCGGTGACGCTCGATCCGGTGCTGGCTCAGGCGCACGCCGAGCTGACCTGTGTCGAGCTCGTGTTCGACACGCTGTACCGGATCGGCCCGGCCGGCATCGTCGAGCCGCACCTCGCGATCGACGCGCCGCAGCTCGATGCGAATCGCGCGCGGATCACGATCCGCTCGGGCGTGAAGTTCCACGATGGCACCGACCTCACCGCGGCCGACGTCGCCGCGTCCCTCGAGCGCGTGCGCACGGCACCGGCCTCGCGCTGGATCGTGTCCGCGGTCTCGGCGGTCCGGGCCGACGGTGCCGTCGTCGAGCTGACGCTCAAGGCGCCCGTCCCCGAGCTCGCGACGCTGCTCGCGCTGCCACAGACGGCCGTGACCAAGGGCGGCAAGCCGCCGGGCGAGCGTCCGCTCGGCTCCGGTCCGTTCCAGGTCGGTGCGTTCGAACCCAGATCGAAGAAGCTCACGCTCGTCGCGTTCGACGAGCACTTCGCCGGGCGCCCGTACCTCGATCAGCTCGTGCTGCGCTGGTACGACACGCACGACGGCGAGGCTCGTCAGTTCGAGCGGGGTGGGGCCCACCTGTCCGCGCGTGGAGTCGCGGCGTTCACCGGTGCGCAGCCGAAGTACCGCGCCGAGGATGTCGAAGGGCCGGCCGCGCTGCTGGTGTTCGTCGGGTTCGGGCGCGCGCACATGGACGTCACCGCGGATCGCAACTTCCGCCGCTCGCTCGACTTCGCGCTCGCGCGCGGTGCGCTCGCGTCGGTCGGCTCGGGAGAGCGCGTGACCCCGTCGCGGCTGCCGGTGCCTGTCGAGGCGGGCGCCCCGGTCCTCGAGCCCGCGGGCCGCGCGGATGACCTTCCGCGGGCGAAGGCCGCGCTCGCGCTCGCAGCGAAGACGGTCAAGGCGCTCGATCCGACACGGCTCGCCGCGCTCAAGCTCGAGATCCTCGTCGAAGAGACCCGTCCCGATGACCGCGAGGTCGCGGAGCGTGTCGCGTACGCGCTCAACAAGCTCGGCATCGCGTCCGTGATCACGGCGGTGCCGGCGACGACGTTGCGCGATCGGGTGAAGCGCGGCGATTGCGATCTGTGGATCGGCCAGCTCGCGGCGCCGGTGAGCGCGGCGACTGCGTGGTGGGGCAGCGCGTTCGCGATCGCCGGCGATCCGTGGGCGGAGCAGCAGCTGTCGGTGGGGAGCCTCGATCGCGCAGCGGCGGCGAAGGCGTTCGGCGAGCGGTTGCCGATCCTCCCACTCGTGTTCCGTGCGATCCGGATCTGGCACCGCACCGACGTCCGCGGCCTCGGCTTCGATGCGAGCGGCCGGCCGAGCTACGCAGATCTGTTCCTGTTCGGCGATCCCGCGCGCACCAGGGCCCGGCCATGAAGCTGCGCGGCCGGTTCACGTTGACGCTCGCACTCGCCGCGCTGGTCCCGATCAGCGTGGCCGCGGTCGTCACGCGCCAGGTGATCGCGGCGAGCTACCGCACCGACTACGAGGAGAACCGTCGCTCCGTCGAGGCGGTGGTCCGGCGCGAGCTCGGGCGCCTGACGTTCCAGGTCTCGGAGGCCGCATCGTCGCTCGCGGATCCAGCCGATCCGTTCATCGGCGTGCTCCTCGGCGAGCTCGCGAAGGGCACGCTCGGCGACGGCAAGGTCCTCAAGAGCCTGCGCGAGCGCGGTGGCGGCCAGATGCGCGGGCTGTCGCTCCAGGTCCTCACGGTGACCGGCCCTGACGATGTCGTGCTGATCACGCCGCACTATCGCGACGCGACCGACGACGTGAACCCGCTCGTCCGCCAGCGCGCGATCAAGTCGGGCGGCACGCCCTACTTCGTCCACGATCAGGTCCGCGTCGGGCCGACCGTCGAGACCGTGCTCGTGGCACAGGCCGCACATCTCGCGCGCAAAGATGGCTACACGGTCGCGCTGTGGGCCGGCCGCAAGGTCACGGGCGACGTCCTCGACACCGTGCGGCGCCCCGGCCGCGTCGACGCGCGGCTCATCGATCCCGGTGGTCGCGTGCTGTTGCCGCCGGCCGACAAGGACTGGGCGAGCCTCGCGAAAGACCCGCCGATCCGGGTCGGGCTGCCGGGCCCCGACGGCAAGGATGTCGCCGTGATCGAGGTCGCCGTGTCCGATGGCGACATGGATCAGATCCTCCGCAACATCACGCTGACGTCGGCGGCCCTCGCGCTCGGGGCGCTCGGCGCGGTCGTGTTGATCGGCCTGCTCGTCGCGCGGCGCACCGCCCGCGATCTCGATCAGCTCGTCGAGGGATCGCTCGCCGCCGCGCGCGGCGATCTCGATCACCGCGTGCCAGTGCGCAGCAAGGACGAGATCGGCGCCGTCGCCAACGCCTTCAACTTCATGATGGAGGATCTGCGGACGTCGAAGGAGAAGCTCGTGATCGCCGAGCGGATCGCCGCGTGGCAGGAGATCGCGCGCCGGCTCGCGCACGAGATCAAGAACCCGCTGACCCCGATCCAGATGGCGATGGATACGCTGCGCAAGACCTGGAAGAAGCAGCACCCCGACTTCTCGGAGATCCTCGAAGAGTCGACGACGACCGTGCTCCAGGAGGCCGATCGCCTCAAGCACATCGTCTCCGAGTTCTCGGACTTCGCGCGGATGCCCAAGCCCGAGTTCGGGCGCGTCGATCTCAACGAGGTGGTGCGCTCGGCGGTCAGCCTGTACACCGGCGCGGCGCCGGTCACGACCAAGCTCGCCGAGAAGCTCCCCGAGCTCGACGCCGACAAGTCGCAGATCAACCAGATCGTGCTCAACCTCGTCGAGAACGCCCGCGACGCGATCAGCAAGCGCGAGGGCGGTCAGATCCTGGTGAGCACCAAGCTTGGCGAGGCCGGGGATCGCGCGTTGTTGATCGTCGAGGACAACGGGCCCGGCGTGCCCGGCGACCTCAAGGACAAGGTGTTCGCGCCGTACTTCACGACCAAGCACGCGAAGGGCGGCACGGGCCTCGGCCTCGCGATCGTCCACCGCATCGTCTCGGATCACGGGGGCCGGATCACGGTCACCGACGTCAAGGGCGGCGGCGCGCGGTTCGCGATCGAGCTGCCGCTGCGCAACGGCACCGCGCTGCTCGCGTCGCGGATCTAGCCCGCGACGCCGGGGTTCGCGACCTTACGCGCACATACGCCCGAATGCCTTCACACCGCCGGGCGTTACAGGTATGAGGACGTAACCCCGAGGTCGTCATGGCGAAGCTCGCAACCATCGAAGGCTGTCTCACCGCGATTGTCACCCCGTTCAAGGGCAGCAAGGTCGACTTCGACCAGCTCGCGAAGCTCGTCGACTGGCAGATCGAACAGGGCGTCGACGGCATCGTCGCCGTCGGCACGACCGGCGAGTCGGCCGTGCTCGACGTCGCCGAGCACGTCGCGGTGATCGCCGCGGCGGTCAAGGCCGCGAAGGGGCGCGTCCCCGTCGTCGCCGGCGCGGGAGGCAACGCGACCAGCGAGGCGCTCGAGCTGACGCGTGCCTCCGAGGAGGCCGGCGCCGATGCGCTGCTCCACGTCACGCCGTACTACAACCGGCCGAGCCAGGAGGGCCTGTTCCGGCACTTCGAGGCGATCGCGAAGTCGACGAAGCTGCCGATCATCCTCTACAACGTGCCGACGCGGACCGCGTGCGACCTGCTCACCGAGACCGTGGTTCGCCTCGCTGACTTCGACAACATCATCGGGATCAAGGACGCGACGGGCAACCTCGTGCGCGGCAGCGAGCTGATCGCCAAGGTCGGCGATCGGCTGACGATCCTGTCCGGCGACGACGGCACCGCGTTCCCGCTCTACGCGTGCGGTGCGCGCGGCGTGATCTCGGTCGTGTCCAACGTCGCGCCCCGCGCGATGAGTGACATGTGGGACGCGGTCAAGGCCGGCGACTGGGCGCGCGCGAAGCAGCGCCACTTCGAGCTGCGCGTGCTCAACCAGATGCTGTTCGCCGAGCCGAGCCCGGCGCCGACCAAGGCCGCGCTCTCGATCCTCGGCCGGTGCTCGACCGACGTTCGCCTGCCGCTCGTGCCCGCGAGCGCCGGCCTGATCGAGCAGCTGCGCGTCGAGTTGCACGCGCAGGGCATGCTGTGACGGCACGCGTCTGCGTCCTTGGCCCGTCGGGCCGGATGGGGCGCGCGCTGATCGACGCAGCGGCCGGCCGCACCGACGTCAAGATCACCGCGGCGATCGATCGCCAGGGCGCCGATGGCCTCGGCGCGCAGGTCTCCGACGGCGTGCTCGCGAGCGCGGACCTCGCGTCGGGCCTCGCCGCCGCCGACGTCTACATCGACTTCACGACGCCCGCGGGCACGCGCGCCGCCGCCGACGTCGCCCGGACGCACAATCGGCCCGCCGTGATCGGCACGACCGGGCTGTCCGCCGACGACGAGGCCGCCGTCGCGCGGCTCGCCGCCGTCGCGCCGATCGTCGTCGCGGCGAACTTCTCGCTCGGTATCAACCTCCTGCTCGGACTCGTCCAGCAGGCTGCGCGCGCGCTCGGCCCCGACTGGGATGCCGAGATCGTCGAGACGCACCACCGCGCCAAGCGCGATGCCCCATCGGGCACCGCCCTGATGATCGCCCACGCGATCGCCGCGGGGCACGGCTCGAACTACGACCAGGTCAAGCGCCACGCCCGCGATGGCGACGTCGGCGCCCGGCCGCGCGGCGAGATCGGCGTCGCGTCGGTGCGCGGCGGCGACGTGATCGGCGAGCACACCGCGACGTTCTTCGGCCCCGCCGAGCGGATCGAGATCAGCCACCGCGCGTCGTCGCGCGCGATCTTCGCGGCGGGCGCGCTGCGCGCGGCGGCGTGGGTCGTCGGCAAGCCGCCCGGGCGCTACGACATGCTCGATGTCCTCGGCCTCAAGGGATGCTAGGGTCACCCCGCCGATGACCGCGACCGAACGCATCACGATGGTCGTCCTCAACGAGGACGGCTCACGCGACAAGTTCACGCTGTCGTCGTGGGTCGGGATCCCGCGCAAGCACGAGTTGATGTGGATCGGCGACGACCCGTACATGATCATCGAGGTCGAGTACGCGGTGTCCGAGGGCTTCTTCGGCGCGCGCTCGATCGATGCCGCGGGCGTCTACGTCCGCCGCCTGACGAAGGATGAGCAAGACGCGGTCGCGCGCCGGCTCGCCAACCCGGTCCGCGGCAAAGACGAACAGCCGTTCCGCCCGTAGAACTCCTGCCACCGGCGGTCGGAACACGCCGTCCCCACGACGAGCAGAGCCAGTGCGATCCGCTCGGATGCCTTCATCGTTGATGCCTCGCGTCCACGGTACTAGATCGCCGCCAGCGGCCCTGTCCGCAAAGACGAGCAGCCCTTCCCTCCGCAACCGCGATACCCTGGCCGGGTGAAGGCACTCGTCGTCATCCTGGGCCTCGCCGCCTGCGGCTTCACCGTGTCGGCCACCGGGACCGGGGACGACGCACGGATCGATGGCGCGCCGGGTGGTGACAGCGGAGGCAGCGGTGGTGGCGGGGGCAACGGCGGCGACGGGACGCCACGCGATGTGCCGCACGTCCCGGCGTCGCACGAGAGCGACCTCGGGACGGCCGACGCGACGCTCGGCAACAACGTCGTGATCGACACGACGAACCTGACGATCACGCCCGCCGTCGCCGGCCTGCGGATCGATCCGCTCACGCCGGAGCCGACCGGACCGCAGGTGATGCTGGTCCGCGCGCACGGCATCACGATCCCCGCCGGTGCGACCGTGATCGTGCGCGGATCGCGCCCGCTCGTCCTGCTCGCCGACGTGATCCGGATCGGCGGCCTCCTCGATGCGGGCGGCAAGCTCGCCGTGCCGGGCCCCGGAGGTGCAACGCTGGTAGCGCCGGCGCCGGCGGGCAACGGCGGCGCCGGCGTCCACCGCGGGAGCTACGCCGATTCAGGCGGCGGCGGCGGCGGCCACGGCGACCTAGCGGGCGTCGGTGGCATCGGCAGCTCGGGGTGCGGTACCGCGGCCCCGAGCGGCGCCGCCGGGGCGGCGTGGGGCAGCGTGACCCTCGACGTCCTGCGGGGCGGCGCGGCGGGTGGCCAGGGCTCCGCGGCCGTGTGCACCCCGGCGGTCGTCGGCGCGGGCGGTGGTGCGGTCCAGCTCAGTGCGTTGACGATGCTCGTGATCGAGTCGACCGGCGCGGTGAACGTCGGTGGCGGTGGTGGGGGAGCGGGCGTCAACTGCGGCGGCAGCGACACCGGCGCCGGCAGCGGGGGCGGCGCGGGTGGAGCGCTCTACCTCGACGCGCCGACCGTACAACGCGATGGCGCCCTCGCCGCGAACGGCGGCGCGGGTGGCGGCGGCGGCTCGAGCCCGGGCACCACGGGTTCGCCCGGCGGCAACGCGACTGCCGCGATGACCGCCGCGCAGGGTGGGAACGGCGGCGGCTCGTACGGCACGCGCGGCGGCAACGGCGGGATCGCGAACATGGTCGCGACCAAGGGCGTCGACGAGGACTGCGATGGGAACGGCGGCGGTGGAGGTGGGGCCGTCGGACGGATCGTCCTCCACGCGGGCGCGGTCACCGGCTCGGGGATCGTGACCCCGCCGGCGATGATGCTCGCGTTCTGAGCGCGCGGCCGCGCTAGCGATACCGTGCGAGCGTGACCAGCTCCGTCGGCGCGTCGATGCCCTTGAGCGCGACGGCGGCGACGCGGACGAGGTCGTCGCGGTCGAGCAGCGCGGCGAGCTCGCTGGTGAAGAGCAGCGGCGTCTTGTGTGCCGTGCACTGACCCTGGACGCGCGCCGCCATGTTGACCGCCGGCCCGATCACCGTGAAGTCGAGCCGGTCGCGCGCGCCGATGTTGCCGTAGAACACCTCGCCGACGTGGAGCGCCAGCCCCATGCCGAGCTCGCGGCCGAGCTCCGCGCCCTTGCCCTGCGCGACGTCGGTCGCGAACCGCTCGAGCGCGTCGATCGCCGCGTTGGTCGCGCGCCGGCATGCGTCTGCGGCACCATGCGCGGCCGCCGGGAAGATCGCGAGCATCGCGTCGCCGATGAACTTGAGGATCTCGCCGCCGTGATCGACGACGGGCCCGGCGACCGCCTCGAAGTACGCGTCGAGCAGCTGGAGCATCTGATCGGGCGGCAGGGCTTGCGACAGCACGGTGAAGTCGCGCAGATCGCAGAACCAGATCACCGCGTGGATCCGCTCGCCGTGTCCGCGGCGGACCGTCCCGGCCTGCACGCTCCGCGCGGCATTCGGCCCGAGGTACGTGCGCAGCACCGAGCCGATCGTCATCCGGGTCGACCGCAGCCGGAGCACGCTCGCGACCGCCGGGTGGATCGCGTCGAGCGTCGCGACCTCGACGTCGGTGAACCCGCCGGGCCGGGCGATCGCGTACGACACGAACGAAGGGACCCCGGGGCCGAGCTCGACGGGCTGGGCCACGTAGTCGGTCGCGCCCTGGCGCACGAGCCCGTCGATCGGAGGGAACCGCGAGCCGTGCTCGAGTCGGTCGCGGATCGTGCCCGACCCGCTGTAGATCGCCTCGACCGCGCTGCCCACGTAGTGCGGCATCACCATCTCGCCGTACGGCCGCGCGCGGACCTGGATGCCGAGGTCGGCCTCCCAGGCGATGTTGCGCGTCCAGACCTCCGGATCGATCGGCCGCAGGCTCGCGCTGATGCGCACGACCGGGAGGCCCCCGTCGACGAGCAGCCGCGCGAGGCCCTCGATCAGCTCCGCGTCGGTGTCGCGGTCGCGCGCGACGTCGAGCGCCCAGTCGATCACGCGCGCGGAGGTGGTCGTCACCACTCCACGATACCGCAGCTCGAGTCGGGCTAGCACTCAGTGTGCGACGACGACGTCGTAGGCGTTGCCGCCGGCGCGATAGAACTGCCAGTAGCGATCGAAGGTGACGGCGCCGAACAGGTTGATCACGATGCCGATGACGATCAGCGTCTTCGCGAAGCCGCGGAGCGGGCGGCCGCCGATCGCGATCAGCATCACCAGGAACACGAGGTAGTCGAGGCTGAACCGGTAGCCGAACTGGAACCAGCCGCTGTTCTGGTAGAACAGCGACGGCAGGGCGACGGCGGCGACGGTGACCCACAGCGCGCGGTGCATGGGGGTCTTGTCGCGCGGCCACAGCACGTAGAGGAGCAGCGGCGTCGTCACCCACATCGCGAGCCCGTGGCCACCGATCTGGACCCACGGGGCGCGCGGCAGCACGTCGGGGAGGAGCGTCAGAGCGACGGCGAGGTTGCGGCCGAGGTAGTGGTAGCTCGCGAGGCCGTAGTTCTCGATCTGCAGCTGCTGGCGGACGTCGAGGTAGCTGTGGCCGAACTCGGTGAACGAGCCGAACCGGATGTAGTTGAAGATCATGCCCGCGATCGCAAACGCGGCGATCGGCGCCGCGAACCTCAGCAGGGGCCGCACGAGGCGGCGGCGCACCGCGAGCTTGCCGGCGCGCAGGTTGAGGCTGCCCGATGCGCTCGCCTCGGGCGACGAGCCCTCGCCCTCGGCGGCGACGACCCGCGCCGCCATCCGCCACGCCTCGAACACGAACAGCGGGAACATGAACGCCATCGGGGTCCGGGTCAGCGCGGCGGCGCCCAGCGCGAGGCCGGCGATCACCGGGTGCTTCGCCTCGATCGAGGCCCACGCGTAGGTCAGCGCGAGCGCGACCCCGACGACGTGCGCCGTGTACCAGACCTTGCCCTGGACCGCGGAGAAGTAGAGGACGCTGCCGAACGCGAGCAGCGCGACCAGCCACAGATCGTCGCGGACG
>Ga0102851_10000333_pt1 | contig 22817 bp, 27 predicted proteins | sample Mud3Dept3metaG_FD_79558 | JGI IMG/M metagenome (GOLD analysis project Ga0102851, IMG submission 79558) | Freshwater wetland microbial communities from Ohio, USA, analyzing the effect of biotic and abiotic controls - Mud 3 Core 4 Depth 3... | ecosystem: Environmental > Aquatic > Freshwater >... | reverse complement strand
TCATACTGTTCATAACAGCTTGAATATTAATTAGAATTTTAAATTATGCGGATAAATAAGGCTGGTATTGATATTGCAATAGTTAATACAGTCTTTATCACAGTCACCCTTCCATAAAGGGCCTTTATTCCCACGGCATAGTTGCGCAACTCTCCTTATATTACCAACTTATAAAACGTATAAGTATTTTTTAATTGACTCCACTATTTACACATGTATAATAATGTTATCTTTTCTTACTAAGAAGAATTCTAATCATTATAAATATTAAGATCAAAAAGGAGGGAGTAATGGAAGCTATTACACGTCATACTTGCAAAGGATTTCTATTAAGTGTATTGGTTGTAATATTAAGTATTTTTATGTTGGGGGGTGCTGTTCCGGCACAAGCAGATGATGGAAGCGCAGGAACTGAAGCTTCACCAATCGAATTTTTTGATGTAACTCCATATGGCACTTATCATGAAGACGCTGATCCTTTTAAAGGTTCATTTCAGATTTACGCAAAAAACTCAACAGCAAACACATGGATAGGATTTAATTTCACATTGACAGGGTCTAATGTGGTTTTCATTGATAATAGCCTTTGGGACCCTTATCATCCCGGTGATGAATGTTCTACTTGGCCTGATGGAACCTGTAATCCATCAAGCGGTAAAGGGATTAGCAGCTATTCAATCAGCGCTGACCAAAAAAGCATGTCTGTATACTTCAGTACAAACTGGACACCGACACAAAAGAGCTGGGTAAAAGTGTATACTGACAATACTGCATCTCAAGGAGCCTTTACTATTTCGGGAGCCCCCATTGTCCCTGAGCCAATAAGCTCCACCCTCTTTCTCGTGGGCGCTGCGACTCTGGGATTCAGAAGGTTCAGGAAGAAATAGCCCTTCAAAACAGATGTATTTTTCAAAGGCGTCTCTATAAATGAGACGCCTTTTTTTATGTACACTTTCTCTCAAACCACACTATGTAATAAATAGTTCTCCCTAACCCGCAAGTCTTTTTAATTCATCAGTATCAATCTGAAATTCCCTTGCAATGTGTTCAGCTGAGGCGCCGGTCTGCTGCATTACTTCTTTCAGGTAATCCTGAAAGCTGGTCTGTTTCTCACATGAGTTGAAATAATTTTTCATCACCATCGCAAGCCCCTCGGATGGTATCCTGTAGCCCTTCTTTGTAGCTTCCTTTTCTCCTATACTTTCAGGGATCCCCATTACTACAATACCCTCATCAATGATAATAAATCGCAAGTTATGTACCATGAGACAGCTGCTGTAGAAAATCTCCGCCCCTGCCTTCATATATTGGTGGCCCAAATGCAGTCTGTCAGGGAATTTCGGCATAAGGTATTTGATCCGAACCCCTTTCTTTGTCATCTTTTCAATGCGCTCCACGATGTCCCTTGTCATCCTCCGGTCCTCGCCTGTGGGCGGTCTGCCTGTGATACACCCTACGATCTCTTCCTTTGCATCCGTCATCGAATCAATAATCGAAAGAAAATACTCCTGACGAGTCAGAACCTTTGTGGCTTTAGCCACTTCAATAATAAGTTTATCCCGCTGCTTCCCTTCTTTAATGCTGTAAAAAAGCAGGATTATGGTAAAAACAAGCAATAAAGACTCAAGTAAAAGCAGCCCTATTTCGAGCGTCATATTATGCCCTCACCACGTTTTCCTTTGATGATACCCAAAACGGTCCATGGCCTTACATGCCCTCACTAAATTACGGACCGTCAGATGACTTCTCGATATCTAATATTCTCAAATTCTGGATATAATGCTTCGTCTTATAGCGCGTTAAATGGTTGATTTTTTCAATGATGTTATTCATCCTCATGCAGCTCTCTTTCATGGAAGCATAATCCTCTCTTATCCCGGTATCATCATGGAATTTATCACGTACAAGCGTGAGGCAGGATGTTAATATCTGGAGGGGCTGTCTCAGTTCATGGGCCATGGCTCCGGCGAGTTTACACACTGCATCAAGCTTCTCCGACGTCACGTCCTTAAAAACAATGACCTCCCATATCTCATCCCTGTCACCATGCTCGATAAAGGAAGAGAGTACGGAAATAGACTTGTCATTCATTTCCAGTTCCTTTGGTTTCTCAAGAAACTGCCTGACAGTTTTGTACTGGGCACATTGAATGCATGATTTCTGTTTATTTGACGACAATGCGTCACAGGCGTTTAAGACCCAGCATCTGCAGCTTTGAGAATTTCTTCCGGGGCAGGACGTATCCCCGGGGCACTTATTTCTTTCCCAGCAGTAAGGACCCGGAAATGCCTCGTCTGCGTGGAAAATTCCCTGCCGGACAGGATTTTCGATAGGGAGTGAAAATATCTGTATCCCTAAAAGATCTCCGTTGATGGACAACATGTTTGATAGTGCCCGGTTGTATATCCTGATGGTTCCTTTATGGTCTATGAACAGTACTCCGTCGCTGATATTGTCAAGAACAGACTCGAATTCCTTTTTCTTTCGTGTAAACAGCATAGTCCTCCCTTCCGCATATCACCTATGTATTGACCGGTTCATACTCTATACTCACATTATAATGCCAATTCGTCATTTCGTCTTATTTTTTTTTGTTTCATCGTCATCAAGCATCCTGTATTTAGGTCCCTCCATATCATCATACTGTCCGCTCTTGACCGCCCACAAAAAAATGAGCCATGCGGCCAATCCTAAACACAATGCAAGAAAAATCAGTAAAAAAACACTCCACATATTACCCGCTTTTTAATCTCACAGAGTTCCCCACTACGCTTAACGAGCTCAGGGTCATTGCTATTGCAGCGAAAATGGGATGAAGCAGTCCCATGACTGCCAGCGGGATGGCGATTATGTTGTAGATAAATGCCCAGAAAAGGTTCTGCCTGATGACCTGGTATGTTTTCCTTGATAATCGGACCGCTTCCGGCACAAGGCTGAGGGTGCTTCTCATCAGCACCATGTCGGCGCTCGCAAGGGCAATGTCAGTGGCCCGGCCCATTGCCATACCAACGTCTGCCTGCACCAGCGCAGGGGCGTCATTAATCCCGTCACCGACCATCATGACCACCCTTCCCTCTGTCTGCATCAACTTTATTGCCTTAGCCTTTTCCACGGGGGATTTCCGTGCCATCACTTTATCTTTATCCAAACCAATTTCTTCGGCAACCGCAAAGGCGGTATCATGTCCGTCACCTGTTATCATCATAACATCATACCCTGCCTTTTTCATGGCTTCAACCGATTCTTTGGCCTCATGTCGTACTTTGTCGGATATAATAAAAACACCGGCGAGGCTCCCGTCATATAAGAGGCAAATCACTGTTGAGCCTGAAATTTCCTGTGATCTTATTTGTGTGCCGATGCTACGTTCAACCAGCTCTGAAGAGACTGCTGATTCAATAAAGGCCCTGCTCCCGAGCAATGCAGGCTTTCCGTTTATTATACCGCTCACACCAAGGCCGGGGTGCGCCGTAAAATCAGATACAGGATAAGGCGCAGTTTCTAAAGGAGCGCTGATGATTGCCTTTGCAATCGAATGCTCTGAAAACCGCTCAAGAGAAAAGGCAAGGGCAAGGGCCTCATCATCATGAACACCTATCCCTGTATATAATAACAGTCGTGGTTTACCCTGAGTTATTGTGCCTGTCTTATCTAAAACGACCGTATCTATTTTTCTTGCCCTCTCTATGATGTCCCCGCCTTTAATCAGGATCCCCTTTGATGCCCCCCGGGTTGTCCCTATCAATACGGCAAGGGGTGTCGCAAGGCCCAGCGCACAGGGGCATGCTATGACAAGTACAGATACAGCGTTCATGAATGCCCTTTCCACCTCCCGCCCGTACATCAGCCAGATGATACATGTAATTAAACTCAGCAGGAGGACTGCGGGCACAAAGTATCCGATCATCCTGTCAGTCAAGGCCTGGACCGGTGCACGCCTTGCCTGGGCGTTTTCTACCGTCATGATAATCTGGGACAGCACCGTATCCTTTCCCGTCCGTTTCACATGGAAAATCAAACTGCCGTAAAGGTTTTGCGTACCGCAGAACATCTCACTCCCGGGCCCTTTGGCCACGGGTTTTGATTCCCCTGTCAGCATGGATTCATCAACCTCAGACATCCCTTCTGTAACCACACCGTCAAGAGGGATTCGCTCACCGGGCCTGATCTGAACAAGGTCACCCACCTGAATAGATGATATCGGTACAGTTTCAGTGCTCCTGACTGCTGACTCCCGGCACGAATCGATTCCGCCCTGGTCCCTGACTACTATTGCTTCCTTCGGGTTGAGCGACAGAAGTCTTGTGATAACATCAGAAGACCTGCCCTTTGCTCCTGTCTCTATATATCTGCCGAGAAGAATGAGGGTGATAATCATTGCCGCAGTATCAAAATAAACCTCGCCACCGGCGAATATCTGGTAGATACTGTAGAAATATGCTGAACCCGCGCCTGTTACAATCAGCACATCCATGTTAAATGACAGTTGTTCTATCCCTCTGATCGATCCCCTGATAAAGGGTGCGCCTGAATAAAACAGGATGGGCGTTGCAAGGGCAAATGCGATAAGTTGAAATATCAGCCTTGTTTTTTCGCCGATCCCCTGGAAATAGCCGGCATACAGGGCGACCGAATACAACATGAGCTGCATGGAAAAAAATGCTGCGGTGCCAAACCTCACCAGTAGGTCCCTCTGCTGCGCCTTCATCTCTTCTTCACGCAGCCCGGGGAGTGCAGGTTTGGGGGTATAGCCTATCGACCGTATTCTCGTGAGCACATTTTTCACATCCGTTGCCTTCGGGTCCCATCGTATCAGCGCCTTGTGGGTCGCATAATTGACCCTCGCGTAATGCACCCCGTCTGTCCTGAGCATTAATTTTTCTATAAGCCAGATACAGGAAGCACACCTGATCCCGTCAATCACGACGCCGATCTCCATCTCATCACCCTCCGGCCTGAGGCTGTCGGAGAAGGCTGAAAATTCTATTGGACGTTCATCAGGCGGGCCCGGTGTCCACGAAGATTCCCTTCTGTCATAAAAATCAGAGAGACCCTCACTGCTGATGAATCTGAATACCCCTCTGCATCCATTACAGCAGAATATTTTTTTCTCCCCGTTTATCTCGTCGGTGACTGCCGTTTTGTCCGGGACCTGAAGAGAACAGTGATCACATTTCAGCATAGTGCCTGATTCCCCTTACAAGAAAGAGTATCCCCATAATGACAAGAATGCCACCAGCGGTCTTATATAAAAAACCCCTTAATGCACCCCCTATGTATGCGCTCGCAGCGCTCACCAGCAGGAGTGAGGGCACAGTGCCTAAACCGAAGAGCAATGATACAAACATACCTGACAGAAAATCCCCTGTCCCGGCAGAGGCAATAAATACAGAATAGGAGAGACCGCACGGGATGAAACCAAAAAGCGCGCCGAGCGGGAAATACCTCCATCGCGATTTCTCCATCATGACATAGGCCCCTGCTTTGAAGATTATGCCGGAATGCCCCTCCAGCGATAAAGCATGTCCCATAAAACCGGAGATGTTCAGTCCCATAATTATCATGAACAGGCCTGCCACGACCGCCACGATTCCCTGAAAACCGGCCATGCTGCCTGCGACGTTCACAAAGGACCCCGTTAGTCCCATCAGCGCTCCTATAAACATATATGTAGTAATTCTTCCCGCGTTGTAAAGGACAGCAGAAAGCAGGCGGTCAAAGAGTGAAGCAGTACTGTAAAGTGTATACGAGGCGACAATGGGGCCGCACATGCCTGTACAGTGGCCGAACCCTCCGAGAAGACCTGTAGTAAAGGCTGCAAGATAGCCGGCCTCCATTATTCGACACCGAATATAAAGCTCACCGACGCGGTTTTATCCTGCCGTGTTATCCTGACCTCAGCCCTCCATGTCTTCCCACCGTGAGAACACGCCTGAATAACGCCCCTGCCTTCATACTCTCCCCTTCCTGTATGAGTAAGCACGGGCCTGTTGGTCCCCATAAACATGCCCGGCATGGTCAAATCTACCATAACAGAAGCATCCGTAACAGGGCCTCCCTTGTCTGTCAGGGTGACATGAAAGACAATATCTTTCATAGCGGATACAGGTTTCGGATACATATCAAGTATGACCTTGATGCCGTCATTTTTAATTTCCCTGATGCACGGTCCGGAGTTAATCATACAATCCTCCTGAAGGTCCATGCCGGCATACGTACGTTCTGCCGCGAACCACAACGACAGGATAATCAACCGCAGGATCAATAAACTCTTACTTTTCACGATGACTCCTTATTAACATAAATTCTCTTTTCAAATAACAGGGTATCTCCTCCGCTCGACACATGAATGCCGATGTCCCAGTAGCCGAATAGAGGGAAATTCAGACGGGATGAGAACAGCCCCTTTCTTACCTGAATAATATCAAAGTCTCTGTTGAATGCGGCCGCAGACGGTCTGCTGATGCCCAGGGAAACTTCCGTGCAGGCGAGCGGCAGACTGTGTTTATCAAGGACCGATATGAACACATCATTGTCACCCGTAACGAATTCCCTGTTCTGAATCTCAACTCTCCATCCGAGTTCATTCTCTCTGCCCCTGATTTCATCCCACTTCAGACCCTTTTCATAAGGATGTTCCGTCACAATACCGTCAAAGCTTTTCACGCCGACCAATATTGCGCCTGCTACGGCTGTAAGGCCTGTGATAATGACGATGGCAATTATCGTTTTCATTTATCTTCCGGAATAATGAAAGGGATCTTCCTTTCTATGAACTCAGTATCCTGTACCGACTCGATTATTATATCCACATCACGCATTGATTCCTGCCTTTTTACATCACGGACAGAAATATACACGGGAAACTTCTTTATTTCCCCTCTCCTTACGTGTATTGCCTTGTCCGGGACTATTTTTACCTTGCCGCCAATTCCCTTTACATTGACACGCAGGTCGGCATCTTCCCTCCCCCTGTTCCTGACTGATATGATATACGAATTTATTATCCTTCCGTCACTGAGCATGCGCGGCTGATACGTATGATTGGGAAGCACGGTCATGTCCAGAGGGCCCCTGATAAAGAGGAGCGAAATGAAAAATACAAGAAATGCCGCGGGTATCGTCCCGATCAGGACAACATTCTGCCTCAGTATCCTGCCTCCTTCGCCGGGAAGTCCGAAGAAATAATCTATCAGTGTCTTCTTCTGTCTGTGCTCCATCACCATGGCACATGCGTCAATGCATTCCGCACAGTGAATGCAGGCGTTATTCTGCCCCTTTCTGATATCAATGCCGACGGGGCATGTTTTTGTGCAAGACATGCAATCGATACACTCTTCTTCCCGGCGCGTGTCAAAGGCAACAGTGAGGGTCCTGTTATCAAACAGGGTGCCCTGCAATTTTGCATATGGGCACACAGTGGCGCAAAACTTTTGCCTTAGCAGTACGACATCCAGAAATACTATCACCGTCAACACAATCCAGAAACCCCACAGAATGTCTCCAAGACCTCCTTCCAGGAAACGGGGAATAAATTCGTAGGGAGAGACAAAATACCATATAAGATTGGCAGCGATGATAATGCTTACCATGAACATTGCAGTCAAGGCAAGGACTTTATAGAGAACTCCCCTGCCTGCGGCTTTGTCCATACATGAAGTAAAGTCAGCGATTACCGTCTGGGGACACATCCAGCCGCACCATATCCGTCCCAGCAGGAGTGTTATGAAGATGACAAGGAGAGAGACGAAAATCAGCGCAATAAGGACAATGAAAAACTCTTCGATCCAGAGCTCCAGCCCGAAGAAATGAAGCCGGAGCGAGGGGACATCGAACCTTAGTGCGCTCTCCCCCTTTATCTTTATAAAGGGGAGTCCGATGATGATTAGTGTCTGTATGGTCTCTGCAAGGCGTCTCCACGGCTGTATCTTTCTAGTCTTCGTCATCTAGCATTTTGTATTTCGGTTCTTCCACTTTTTTATGCCTCTTCCTTGCGTAATAGAAGACGATTATCACAATAAAAATAACAACCAGGGTGAGACCGAATATAAAATATGCCGCAGCCTGTCCGTTCATTTTCTCCCTTGAGGTCCCGTCCTCATAGCCTCATTTGTTTCAATTCCTGCAAGTCAGTGGATGTTAAATTTTAAAATATATCTCGATACCTTAAGTGCAGCTTTCAAAGAGCATGATAATATTTTATGCAGCGGCAAAAATATGTAACAGCCTGATTTGCTTTCCAAGGATCATATCGAATTATGTATTTTTTAATTTAACATCCACTGATTTATACAAACATTCACTTTCCCTTTGATGAAATAAAGAAAAGGACAAGTATCCCGATTAATGCAACCGTCGTAAAACCTATCGTTGCGACAATTGATATGTCCATGGTTCCATCCTTTCGGGTATCGTTTGTCCTGTCCGCGTATCGAACGCTAATGGTGTCATCATCGTCATTACAACTCCTGGTGCACCGCCTCGCCCCTGCATTGACTCATAGCTCATAGGCCATCACTTTCTTATCGATTCCTCATAGGCCTTTTCCTGGGACCAGCCGCTGATTGAAGGCATATAAGTAATAAAGTAGTAAACCCCCCAGATGATCAGTCCCCAGAAAAGTATCAGCCAGCCGACGGGGAGTTTCCTTGATGTCTCTTTTGCCTCAAATTCTTCCATGGTGTCCATTTCTTCAACCATAATTTCCCCCTTATTTATTTTTCAGTGACCTGATATATGCAATAACAGACCATATCTCGTCCCTGCTCAGATCTTCTCCAAAATCCGGCATTCCTCCCTTCATCATGCGGCCCGCTTCCACTTTCCCTTCTTCTGACCCGTTATAAATCATCTCGAAGTAGTCCTCATCTTCCAGGTCGCCCTCTTGATAGAGGAACACATTGTCTATGACACTCGGTCCAATGTCCCCTTCGCCGTTGCTGCCATGACAGACAGCGCAGTTTTCTGCAAATAAATCTTGCCCGGCTGCAATCGCGGCCGGATCGCCTGCAAATGGATTATGAAGCTCCGGGGCCCTGAACCTCTGCTTCACTTCAGCAGCGGTTTTTCCGGTCACGGCAGTTCCAATGACCTGCACATATGCTACAAGGGCGTCGAGTTCATTTTTATCTTTCAAAGAAGAAATGTCTTCTTCCGTATAAGGGAAGCCGAGCGTGTCCATATGACTTCTCACGCTCCCGGGATCAAGTGGGTAGTCCTTGAGCCAGCCGTAATCAGGCATGTTGGATTTCGGGAATAACTTCCGGGGGTCTTCAAAGTGTCGGTAATGCCATTGATCGGGATACTTCTTCCCGATCCTTGCAAGGTCCGGGCCTGTCCGCTTGGATCCCCACAGAAACGGATAGTCATAGGCAAACTCACCGGCCTTTGAATATTCACCGTATCTCATTACCTCGGTTTTCAGGGGCCGGACTGTCTGGGTGTGGCAATTATTGCATCCCTCTCTCTGATAGATGTCTCTTCCTGCAAGCTGAATGGCTGTATAAGGTTTCAGGTTTTCGAGCTTCGGATGCATCTGGGCGGTCATCATAGGGATAAACATGGTCACTGCCGTTCCGATCAGTATCACGACCGCCGAGACTATTGCAAACATGACGGGTTTTCTATATAGTTCTCCGGCCATTATCTCACCCCCTTAGCAGCTGGGGAGGCAGGCATGCTGCCGCGGCGCATTGTCATGAAGATATTATAGATGAAGAAAAGCATGCCGATGGTAAAAATGACTCCGCCTATGGTTCTCATATGCCAGAAGGGATAGTTCTTCTCAAGACCCTCCATAAATGTATATTTAAGCGTTCCGTCGGCGTTTACTGCCTTCCAGAGCGCGCCCTGCTGGATCCCCGTGGCCCACATGGTCAGGGAAAAGATTAACTGTCCGATAAGAACAAGATAGAAATGAGTATTTGCGACCTTCACACTGTAAATCTCAGTGTTATATATTTTGGGGACAATGTAATAAATGGAAGCGGCCACCGTCATGGTGACCCATCCCATCGTGCCCATATGTACATGACCGGGCACCCAGTCGGTGTAATGAATAAGCTGGCTGACGACCCTTAAACCCTGGGTCGGGCCCTGCACTGTCTGCAGGCCGTAGAAGGTTATGCCGAAGATGAAGAATTTTGTGAGATAGTTCGTTCTCATCTTTGACCAGTCAGGAGCGATCGTATAGAATCCGTTCACAACAGAGCCCCAGGACGGGGCAATGAGAAATATGGTGAATACAATGCCCAGCGTCTGTATCCAGTCGGGAAGCGGCGTATAAATGAGATGGTGCGCCCCTGTCCACAGGTATGCAAAAACCAGAGACCAGAAGGCGATGATGGAAAGCCTGTGGCTGAATATCGGAAGCCCCGTGGATTTCGGGAGGAAGTAATAGAACATCGCCAAAATCGGTGTAGTAAAAACAAAGCCGACCGCATTATGACCATACCACCACTGGACATTGGCGCTGTTTACGCCTGCAAATACGGAATACGATTTGAACAGCCCCGCAGGGGAAGCGAGGTTATTTACAATATAAAGAACAGCTACCGCAATGACTGTCGCGATGATAAACCACAGGGAGATATACATCTGCTCCTCTTTCCTCTTTATGATGGTGCCGAAGATATTGACCGCAAAGATCACCCAGAGGATGACGACGCCGATATCCAGCGGCCATTCAAGCTCCGCGTACTCAAGAGACTGGTTCATTCCCGCAAAGAGGCTTAGCGCGGCAAGGGTTATGGCTGCATTAAATAAATAGAGATGAAATCTCGCGAGCTTTGGAAACATCAGCGGCCGTTTCGTCAGCCGCATTACAATATAATACGAAATGCCGAAGATCGCCCCAACTCCAAGGCCAAAGGTAAGACCGTTTGTGTGGACCACCCTCAATCTGCCGAATGTAAAAAAGGGTGCAATGTTCCATGATGGCACCCACATCTGGACCGATATCCAGAGTCCGATAAGGATGCCTACCACCCCCCAGAAGATAGAGGAGACGATAAATCCGTTTACCGTCCGGTTGTCAAACTGATAATCATTCATGATCGAATCCCCCCTTAAACAGGTTCATAACACAGCGCTAATAATTACTTATTAGCACGAATTCAGCTGCTTTGCAATAAAATTTATTACCATTTAAATAAGGCAGATGTTGGTCTTGTTTTAAGACCTTGTCAAGAGGAGCAGGAAAGTAGTTGCCGATTTCATTAAATTGCCGGGGGGGACATCGTGATGAATGAACTATCCGGAAGAACTCTTCGAGGAATTTGTCTGATTAAATGGCAGCGAAGGTACGCCTACTCCGCTTTGACCTCTTCCATTATCTTATTTAACCTCTCCTCCACCAGACTTCGTATTTCCCGGAGGCGGGAATCGCTCTGTGCCTCAAAACGAAGCACCAGGACCGGCTGGGTGTTGGACGCCCTGATAAGCGCCCAGCCGTCGTCAAATTTGATCCTGATGCCGTCAATCGTAATTGATTCGAATTCATTAAATGCCGTTTGGGCTTTCCCGACGATCCTGAACTTAATGTCGTCAGTGCAGTCAAACCTTATCTCCGGTGTAGCTACGACATGAGGCACATCTTTCAACAGCGCCTTTGTGCTGTATGGCCTCCCGTTTTTCCTGATGATCTCCATAAGCCTCAGACTTGCATAAACAGCATCATCATATCCAAAATATCTGTGTTTAAAAAAGATATGTCCGCTCATCTCCCCTGCAAGCAGTGCCCCTTCTTTCTTCATTTTCTCCTTGATCAGTGAATGGCCCGTCTTCCACATAATGGGCACCCCTCCATGAGCGGCAATATCATCGTAAAGGGTCTGCGAACATTTGACCTCACCAATGACTTTCGCGCCGCGGTTATCATTCAATATATCTCTTGAGAAAATAATCATGAGCCTGTCGCCCCAGATAACATTGCCTTCCTCGTCAACAACGCCGATCCTGTCGGCGTCACCATCATATCCGATCCCCACATGGGCCTTTACCTCTTTCACCTTGGCTATTAAATCTGCAAGGCTTTCCTCCAGCGTAGGATCCGGGTGATGGTTCGGGAAATTGCCGTCAGGTTCACAGTAGAGTTCAACAACGTCTGCTCCAAGGGCCCTCATGATTTTGGGCGCAACAATTCCCCCGGTGCCATTACCGGCGTCCACGACCACCTTTATTCCCGACATGCTGCCAAATTTATCCTTAATAAAATCGATGTATGGCTCGATTATAGGATAGTGTTCAACCGTACCGGCCCCTTTTCTGAATGCCTGAGCATCTATGATCTTTTTTATTTCCTGAATCGCATCTCCGAAAATCGTGCCTTTCCCCACACTCAATTTAAAACCATTGAACTCCGGAGGGTTGTGGCTCCCGGTAATCATTACGCCCCCGTCAAGCGGGAGTGCGTGGAGAGAATAATATTGAAGAGGAGTCGGACACATTCCAAGGTCCATTACGTCAATCCCGGAGCCAGTTATCCCCTTTATCAAACTGTCTCTTATTACTGGCGAATGCAAACGCGCATCCCATCCGACACTTATCTTTGCCTTGTCCCTGGCTATAGTTTTAAGAAGATAAGAAGAATATCCCCTGCCGATAAGCTCTACAACCTCCGGGGTCAAATCCTTTTCCCATGTTCCTCTGATATCGTACTGCCTGAAAATAGCAGGGTTAATCATGCCACCTCCAATGAATTGAATTCCCGTAAATCATAATAATATACAACATTCATGAATAAGATAAACACACAGCAAAATGGGGCGCAGGCAAAATGCTATAATTCAATATATTCGGAGCAAATTGACTGTGCGTCATTTCAGGGATATTTAGGAGAATGTTACCAAGGAGAACCTGATGAAATATAACTTCAGAGCCGGCTTGTTTATTCTCTCATTCTTAATGCTGATTGCCTGTTCTTCAGAAAAGGAGCGTTTAATTGCAGGGAAGTGGTCTCTCACGCATACCGTGGTAGGCGGCTCGCCTTCATCATTCTGGTTTAAAACTACCGGCACGGTGATAGCCCCATGGGAGACACATAACTACGCGATGCAGTCAGAGGGCACATACGATTTTATTGATGATACTCACATCAAGATTACAATGAGCAAGGGATATTATCAGGGGAATGTTTATGTATTTGAAATCATCAAGCTGGACAAAAAAGAATTACATCTGGGCGGACCGTATGAAGTATTGCATTTGATCAGGAGCACGGAATAAGAATATGTATTGAACCTCCACGCGCCCCTCGTACACACTTCCGGGCTTGCGTATCTATTTCTGCTTAACCTCAATAAGGTTGCCGGAAAAATCACGGACAAAGCAGACCGTCTTGTCTATTGTTTTTCCGATGATCAGTTTTACGCCGGCCTGCGGTGCTTTATCTACGATTTCCTCTAAATTATCCAGCAGGAATCCCAAGTGGTTAATATCAGGGTCAGGCAGGGTATAGGCAGGAGAAATGAACACCTCTATTTTTATCCCATCCTTTTCAAAGACAAGCATACGGAGATCGGATGAAACAGAGAACAGCTGCTCCGCCAGACCGGCTGGGACAACAGATTTTCTTGTTAATGCAAAGCCCAGAAAATCCCTGTAAAACCGGACAGCATCCTCTTCGCTTTTATTGGTCAGGCCTACATGATTTAACAGCATGGGATATTGTAACAGAAACAGCTGTCAAACATCCCCGCCGTCAAGGGCAATTGTAGGGGCGTATTGCAATACGCCCCTACTACAACCACGCCCCCTCCGCCTAGAGAATGTTTATCCCCCAGCCACAATCAAAGAGCCCCTGATTTTTTCCAGAGTTTTCTTGCCTATCCCCTCAATCTTCAATAAATCCTCCACACTGCTGAAATTACCTTTTTCATTTCTGTAAGCAACAATGGCCTCTGCCTTCTTCTTACCTAAACCGGGTAGTTTTGCCAGCTCCTGTACTGTGGCCTGATTGATGTCGACCTTTCCTTTCATATCCTGACTGTCGGCAAATACTAATCCGCTTAACATGAAACTCAATAAAAGTGTAATCAGCACAACCCTGCAAAGCCTGAATGCAATTTTCATTTTTTATTCTCTCCTTTCATAATTTAAAGTTTGTTTTCCCAGCTGCTCTCTATTCACCTCCTTTCGATCTTTACGAGAATCTTTCCGTATTCATCACCCATCCAGGACTTGTTCGCATATCCGGACGAAACGTACATGATGCGCTTTGCAGATATAAACATGGGCATGTCAACTCCCCGGGACTTATGGTTCATGCTATTGCTGTCTTGTATTTATTATTTGCCGTCCCCTGAAAACTGTTCAAACAAACCGAAGCGTAAAATAAGTTTAGCAATTCTGCAGGCCAAAATATACTGTCATTTCTGACAGGCGACTTCTGCATTTATCAGACAGTTGCATCGTGTATCCTGCATCCTGTATCATGTTGTAATCATGAAGAGCAGGGTTGTCATTTCCGGTGCAGGACTGGTATCCGCTCTCGGGCCTACCGCCACGGAGACGTGGGAGGCCCTGCTTGCAGGCAAGTGCGGGATTCAGCAAATAGACGGTTTCGATACGCAGGGATTTGACTGCCATTCGGCTGCACAGGTACACGGCCTGGGCCCTGCAGAACTGGGCATCCATCCGCGGGACTCCCGGATCATGGACAAGCATTCTTATATGCTTATGAAAAGCAGCCGTGACGCATTCATACAGTCCCGCCTCAACGGCGGGGTCATTGCGCCTGAAGACATAGGATATTTCGCAGGGATGGGAATGGTGGATTATAACATTGAAGACCTGATTCCCGCAGTCGTGCAGTCTCTTGATGAAAAGGGCAGGTTCGATTATGATACATTCTATTCAGGCGCCTACCAGCATATCCATCCTCTCTGGCCCCTTTCCATGCTGAACAATATAAACTTCTGTCAGGTGGCCATCGATCTGGGGATAAAAGGTGATAATGCAACCTTCTGTCCACATTCCGATTCCGGGCTCCATAGCATAATTGAAGCTTACGACAGCGTTCTTGCGGGAAGAACAAAGGTCTCTCTTGCTGGAGGGGTGAGCGAAAAGGTCTCCCACCTGAGTATCGCCCGTGCGTTATCGTTCGGCATATTAAATACGTCCGGTAATAAAAATGAAAATAGATGCAGCCCCTTCGGCAGAAACAGAAGAGGAACCGTACTTGGGGAAGGCTGCGGAATCATATCTCTGGAATTGCAGTCCAATGCCGAACAGCGAGGTGTCCGTTCTTTGGCAGCGGTAACCGGTTACGGTGTTTCGTTTGGACTCTATGAAAATTCCCATTGCCCTACTTCAAATGCTATTTCCCTTGCCATGGAACAAGCGATCGCCAGGGCAAATCTCAGCCCCTCTGACATTCATTTAATCATTGCACATGGGGATGGCACGTTTATGGGGGACAAACATGAAATGGAAGCGATACACACTACCTTCTCAGGCTGTATTGATAAAGTTAATGTGTATGCCTCAAAGGGTGCGCTTGGACACATGCTCGGGGGAGCTGCTGCGGCAGATGCGGTACTGGGAATTTACGTCCTTCAGCATGGTATAATTCCGGCAGTTTATAATTCCCTTCAGCAGGATGAAACCATTACGTTCAGGCTTGTAAGCAAAATGCCGGTCAAGGCACATCCCCGGCGGGTGCTGATAAATTCCTGCAGCTATGAAGGACAGTGTGCCTCTTTAATAATAGAAGCGGTTGAGTAGTAACTTTATAATAGGTCCTAATGTGTTAATTCCGTCTTGCTGTCATTCCGAACGGGAGTGAGGAATCTTAAGATTTCTCCTTTCAGTCGAAATGACAACAATAAAAATATAATTCGAGTATACAAAATGCGATTTCTTTATTACGACAAGATAGACAGCATCGAAAAGGGCAAATCCATTGTCGGGGCCAAGACGTTTACCCTCTCAGAAGAGTTCTTCAGGAGACATTTCAAAAAGCAGGCACTGGTCCCGGGAGTAATATATATCGAGGCCATGGCACAGCTGCTCGGCTGGCTTGTCATCTATTCCCATGACTTCAAATTGTCCGCAGTCATGTCCCTGGTGGAAGATGCCTCTATAATGCCGAAGCTTAGGCCGGGATTCACTGCCGAAATCCACGGGGAAATAATCTCCACTTCAAAAAGGGACTCTCTCGGCAGGGCATGGATTATAGTCAACGGAGAAACCGTAGCTTCAATGGAGCGCATTATTTACGCTCATGTGCTCAGGGTAAATTCAGAAGACCTCATGAACCTCTTCTATTATTACAGCGGGATCAGGGTTAACTTATAGCAGGAAAAGTGAAGCTCCCCGATTACAAAGCGGGCTATACGGTCAAAACCACCGGACCTTTCTCAATCGTCGCTGAATCCCCGGCGAGGCCTGCAACATTTCTTTCAACATCAATTATTATTGCACCCTGGAAAATGTATGCTTAAAGGGCGTTAGCCTTTTCCCCCTTATTCCCGTAAAGAATTATTGCATAAAGACAGGACAGGGCCGCCAATCTTATTCCATTGATTTTCCTGCATAATCCGATCACTAAACGCTTTGGCATCTGACTTGCTTTACATCCGTCTGACTCTCTTAAAAAAACCTAAACCTATTATAGTCTGACTGCTGATGGCAGACCGTTTAACGCTGATAGCTTACAGCTAAACAATTTGAAAGGAGGAAGTATATGAAAGAGACAAAGCAAATCAAAAACAGTACCCTGAGCGTCATGAAGGCGGATGTCACCGATACGGAGATTGATGCCTTCGTATTCTATGCCCGCAATGACCTGAAACTCGGTTCCGGGTTCGGAAACGCTATCGCACTAAGGGGCGGCCCCTCAATCCGGAAGGAACTCGAAAATCTCGGCCCGCTGAAAGTCACTGAGGTGGTAGTAACAACAGCCGGTAACATGAAGGCCAAACATATCATCCATGCATGCGGCCCCAAATTCCAGGAAGAGAATATCGAACAGAAACTGAAGACCACTATTGTCAATGTGCTGAAGGCTGCAGAAGCAAACGGCATGGAAAGCATCGCATTTCCCCCGATGGGCGCAGGGTTCTACGGTGTACCCATTGACGTCAGCGCGAAAATCACGATTGATACGATAGCTGACTATCTGAACAAAGGATCGGAAATTAAGGATGTTGTTGTATGTGCAAACGACACAAGAGAGTACAAGGCCCTGGAGCCGAAACTTAAAGACGCGCTGAAAAAAGCAGCGTAAGACCAGAAAGGAGATACTATGAGTAACTTATTACATTTTTCAGAACATACGTTGCAGGAAGTTGCCCTTGTGATTATGGCAACGGTTTATTTTCTCAGGATCAGATGGTTCATGAAATGGCCCCTTGGAAAGGAACGTCAGCCCGCCACCGGACTGGGAGACACCAATCCGAAAAAAGGCGCGCGGTATTCTCTCGCAAATGTCGCCATGCCGTGGGCAATGGAGAGCACCCGGTCAAAGCCATTTATGTACGTCCAGTTTGTCGTGTTTCATTTAGGAGTCGTTGCTGCGATCACCCTGTCTTTCATCATCCCGTACGGGCCGGGGCTTCTCGAGTCTTCTGCATTTGTCTCGGTCATTCAGGTCCTGACCGGGGCGGCATTTATCGTGGGAGTTACGCGTATCATCCGCAGGATATCAAACCCGTATATCCGGGCGATAAGCTCCCCTGACGATCATTTCTCACTCATACTTCTGACATCATGGTTCGCCTTCGCGTTCCTTGCAGCCCCGAATGATATTTCAGGGGGAGAAGGAGTCATGCTCACCTATTTTCTCCTGACCGCGTTCTTCCTTATATATGTACCGTTCAGCAAGATCTCGCATTACCTGTATTACCCGTTTACCCGGACATACCTTGGCAGAACGTTCGGACGCAGGGGTGTATTCCCGATCAGAAGAAAACCTGCTTATCAGGTGAGTAAATAAATAATATATAGCTGATCGCTCAAAGCTGACAGCTAATCAAAAAGGAGGCTTACATGAGCAGCACAAAAACTGAAAGATCATATAAAGCTCAAAAAGTAATAGACAGGATGGGCCAGAAACTGACCCGCCAGATGGTAGGCTCACTGACCGCATGCGTACATTGCGGCATGTGCACCGATTCCTGTCACTATGTCCTCTCAAACCCGGGAGACCCGACCTTTGCCCCGGCTTACAAGGCGGACAAAATCAGAAAACTCTTCAAGCACCATTACGACTGGACAGGGAAGGTGTTTCCCAAGTGGGTGAAGGCAGGCAGTGTCTTCACCGATGAGGAACTGCATGAACTGAAGGACATCGTGTTCGGGAAATGCACAAACTGCCGCAGATGCACAGTCAATTGCCCGATGGGCGTGGACCTGGCCACCTTCAATCGCATGGCCAGGGGCCTGCTCTGTCATGTCGGTATCATGCCGGAGGGCGTTGAATACGTGGCCAAGGAACAGTGGGAAATCGGTAACCAGATGGGCGTCCTGAAAGAAGACTACATCGAGACCATCGAATGGCAGGAAGAGGAGCTTCAGTCAGAGATGGAAGACCCGACCGCAAAGATACCGATTGACAAGCCGGACTCAAATATCGTCTATGTTATTAATCCGCGTGAAATCAAGCATGACCCGAGGTCCATACTGGACGCCGCAAAGATCTTCTACGCAGCAGGAGAAGACTATACCATGCCGAGCGAAGGATGGGACATGACGAATTTCGGACTGTTTAACGGAGATGACGAGCTCGGCGGAGCAGTTGCGGGCCGCGTGTATGACAAGGTTGAAGAACTCCGGGGAAAGAAACTTGTTATATCCGAGTGCGGCCATGGCTACCGTTCGACCCGGTGTGAAGGACCGAACTGGGCCAAAAAAGATATCGGTTTTGAGGCGGAAAGTTCCGTCATCACCATGCTGAGATACATCAAAGAGGGAAAGATTAAAGTCGACAAGACGAAAAATCCCGGCAGCTTTACCTTTCACGATTCGTGTAACAACGCCAGGAGCTGCGGTCTGACTGAAGAGCCCCGTGAACTCCTGAGCCTTGTAGTGGAAGACTTCAGGGAAATGTACCCGAACCGCGCTGAAAACTATTGCTGCACCGGCGGCGGCGGTGCCATGTCCATGGCGGAATACAGGCCGAGCCGTCTTAAATCAGCCAAGATCAAGGCAGACCAGCTATCTGCCACCGGCGCAAAAACAGTTGTTACATCCTGCCACAACTGTGTGGACGGGCTCACCGATCTCATCGGACACTACAAGCTCGGAATGGACGTAACTCAGCTTGTAAACCTTGTGGCAAATGCGCTCGTTACTGATGATATCGTAGAAGAGAACAAGAACAAGTATGCTGAAAAAGAAGAGGTGTCTTCCGGCGCATCACAGTAACAAAAAGTCACGATAATGAGACCACTTTAAATAAATCAAGAGAGGTGATAAAGATGGAAACAACGGATATCAAAGGAGACGGCAAGGGGACCTTCCATTGCGAGGACTTCCTGAGTGACATTAACTTCTGGTCAATGGACATCGCCGAAGTACTTGCTAAGGACAATAAAATAGCCGACGGCCTTACAGCAGACCACTGGAAGGTCATCATGTACGTCAGAGAGCACTATCTTAAATATGAGAGGGGCCCGGAGGTCGTCAGGGTGGTAAAAGACTGCGGTATATCTCTCAAGGAATTGTGCAATCTCTTCCCCTGCGGTCTTGTAAGAGGAGCTTATAAGGTAGCGGGGCTTCCCAGGCCGCACGGATGTATATAATTTAAATCGGGATTAACCGATCCCGACCTCCCGGGAGGGAGGGGACAGCCTTGTGCCTTCCCCTCTCTCCTCCCACTCACAGGCACTGGACATAGGGAGCAGGGAGAAATTATAATATTTCAGCCATAAACCTCTATAGCAGCGGCAGGTTTAAAGCAACTGACTGTCCTGAACTGCTTTTCATTATTCATTTCAAAATTACAGCATGCATGGCACGGCCGCAGCAGGCATCTTTATGGCTTGAGAACTGTTTTCCACTCACGTGGAAAATAATATTCATTATCTTAAGGAGGTCTTTTTCAATGAGCGAAGAGGAACAGACAATGCTGTCAGAGTCTTTAAAGGGATACAAGGAGAAAATCAATCCCGAAATAAAGGCGACCCTGACCTGGGACAAGGACCTGATTTTTAACGGAAGGACCCAGGAGGGATATGAGATTGATTTTGACGCTCATGTCCAGTGGGGATGCAAACCCACAGACTCTCTGCTTCTGAGCATTGCAGGCTGTATGGGAATAGACACGGTAATGTTTTTGCAGAAAATGAAAGTGGAATTGTCCGATTTCAGAATGGACATCAGGGCCGAACGGAACCCCACACCTCCGCAGTACTTTAAGGCTGTAGAGGTCGTCCTGCATATTGCAGGCAGAAACCTCAGTCATAAAAAGGTCGACCGCGCAGTAGCGCTATCGCATGAGAAGTACTGTTCCGTATATAATTCGCTGAGAAAAGACATGGACATGAAAGTACGTTATGTGCTCGAGCAGTCAGAACCGGAAGAGGAATTCGTTACATAGGAGAAAAAACTCTGTGTTAAGATATCAATGTGAAGATCATTGATGTCCACACCCACGGTATCGGCTGCTTTGATACCCGGACAGTGTCTGAAGAACATATCCTTAAGTTCGCCGAAATACAGGGAAGTCATGGAGTTTCTGAAATTGTCCCCACTGTATACCCATCCTCCATAGAAACAATGCGTGGAAACATGCGTGCAATTAAAGAGGCAATGGAAATTCAAAAGGCGGATGGCGAAAAGCAAAAGACAGAAGCAAAAATCATAGGGGTTCATCTTGAAGGGCCGTTTCTTAATCCTTCCAAACGCGGAGCGCTCGATCCGGACTCATTTATTAATCCGACAGACCATCATCTCAAACAAATAATTGAAGGATTCGAAGACATTGTTAAAATAATAACTATTGCGCCCGAACTGGACGGATCATTTGCCATCATTAAAGAAATTTCGGACAAAGGCATTATGGCAAGCATGGGGCATTCAGATGCTACGTATGCAGAAGCAGAAGCCGGGTTCCATGCGGGCGCCCGTTGCATCACTCATATCTTCAATGCCATGAGGGGGATCCACCACCGAGAACCGGGGCTTGCAGGGTTTGGGCTCATGAATCAGGACATTTATATTGAAGTCATTGCTGATCCCTTCCATCTCGATAAAAAAATAATCGATTTTATCTTCTCAGTAAAAAATCCCGGGAGGATCATCATTGTTTCAGATTCGGTGAAGGCTGCGGATATGCCGCATCCTTCACATGGAATATGCAATGAAGACAACAGACTCCTCGGAGGTTCGCTGACAATAAAGGTAGCAGCGGAACGGATGATTCAGGCAGGAATAGAAAGCACGCTTGTATTTAAAGCTATATCCGAAAACCCCCGGGAATATTTACGCCCCTGTTTTATTTAATAACAACCGGCAAAAAACAATCCTGCTGTTTGATGACAATGCGGTAGAAATATAAAAAACGTGTCCCCTGAGGCACTGCTTTGCGTAGTCCATTTCAGCTGTTTGGATGCATTCAAATATATGCGGTAATCATATGCCATGGACTGGTAGTACATCCAGTCCCGGTTTTGCCATAATGCGCAATTATGCTGATTTAATATTTTTATAATCGTAAAAAAACCTTGATTAATTTTATTCTTTCATATATACAAATAGCATGGGTTTCTTTATTGTTAAGAGAAGGAACGAATTTAAGCAGGCCAGAAATTTTTAAATATTTTAATTATGAAAAAAAGGGCCGTCGAGAGAATCCCCGCAAATCTGAAAGCGGAATTTTCCTGGGGTGATAAGGTAGTCGCCGGGGATATAGTGAATCTGTCAGAAAACGGATTCCTCGTAAAGACAGACTCATGTCCTGTCATAAAGGCAAAGTTTGATCTTAACATTAGCCTCCAGGACAATGTATTGAAGGTCCCCGTTAAAGTCCGCAGGATAGTAAAGAATGATAATAACTATGATGCCATAGGAGTGGAAATAATAAACCCTCCCCAGGAGTATCTTGAATATGTTGATGCGCTCAGGTGGGAACGGCTCAAGGGGATCAAAACCAGCGGACAATTGATAAAACTGTATACCTGCCGGGTATGCCACCATATTGCATTTGATCACGCCCCTGTTCATTGCCCTATCTGCACCACAACAATTGAGCACTTTGAAAAGGCCCCTGTTGCCATAAAAAAACCGGACAACTTTTCCGAGCTTTCCGAATTCGAAAAGAAACATATCCCCGTAATTAAAATCCTAAAGGAAAATGGATATATTAATGCTCACATAACAGTCGGCGAGATAGATCATGAGATGAATATTGATGACCATATTTCACACATTGATTTTTATTACAATGCACCCTATATTCACAAGAAATGCATCTCAAGGCTCAGCTTTAATTGCGAGCAAATTCATCCTTCAGCTTCTCTCCGCTTCGCTAATGTGACCCAGGGGGTACTTACCGTTATCAGTAACTGCAGTGCCCACGGAAACTGGCTGGCCAAAATCACCTTATAGAAAATTTACCGCAGCCTCCCGTAACCAAAACAGGACCCACGAGAAGACCTCTGCACGCATTTCCTCTTATGGTTTTTTAATAAATTTCCGGTTCTTTCGTAAAAAAGATGAAAAGACGATAAAAGTTTCTTCTAAGGTATAAAACATGCAACTCGGTGTCATTCCGGCTTGTCCGGAATCCTCTTGCAGCACTGTAATTTATAAAGGATAGATTCCAGACAGGCTGGAATGACGTTTCAAAAAAGTGTATGCCTTGTATTTGACGATCG
>Ga0102851_10000332_pt1 | contig 22864 bp, 22 predicted proteins | sample Mud3Dept3metaG_FD_79558 | JGI IMG/M metagenome (GOLD analysis project Ga0102851, IMG submission 79558) | Freshwater wetland microbial communities from Ohio, USA, analyzing the effect of biotic and abiotic controls - Mud 3 Core 4 Depth 3... | ecosystem: Environmental > Aquatic > Freshwater >... | reverse complement strand
GGCATACTCCTTCGTAGACGGGATGTACATCACGCCGCCGCGCTCCTTCTGGATGCGGAGCAGCATGATGACGTCCTTGTCAGCGACCGCCTTGTCCAAACGGTACTCCACATTCACGCCCAAGTCTTCCAGGTACGGAGGGATCATGGTGGGAGGTCCGCAGACGGTGACATCGATATCAAACTTTTTCATCGCGAAGATGTTGGAGCGCGCGACCCTGCTGTGAGCAATGTCGCCGACGATGGCGACCTTTAGCCCGTCGAGGGCCTCTTTCTTCTGGCGTATGGTGAAGAGGTCGAGAAGGGCCTGTGTCGGATGCTCGTGTGCGCCGTCTCCGCCATTGATGATACATGACGCCAGAGCCTTGGCCAGGATGTGCGGGGAGCCGGGCATGCTGTGCCTGATGACCACCACGTCAGGCTGCATCGCCTCCAGGTTTTTTCCCGTATCTTTCAACGTCTCACCCTTGGTGGCGCTGCTCGTGCTCTGAGAGATGCTCACGGTATCGGCGCTGAGGCGTTTTGCCGCCAGCTCGAACGAGACGCGCGTGCGTGTACTCGGCTCGTAGAAAGCCGTGATGATGGTCTTTCCACGGAGGGTAGGGACTTTCTTGATGTCGCGGCGGGAGATCTCTTTGAAAGACTCTGCCGTATCGAGAATGAGGAGTATCTCTTCTCTCGTGAGTTCTCTCGTCCCCAGCAGGTCTTTGTACGGCCAGTTCATTGCGGCTTAGCCAGAATTACCTCGTCTTGACCATCTACCTCGCGGAGTTTGACGAATATCTCCTCGTCCGACGTGGCGGGATGAAAGATGCCCGCATAATCAGGATGTATGGGCAGTTCCCGCATGCCCCTGTCGACAAGGACCGCAAGTTGTATCTTTCTGGGTCGACCCAGGTCCATGATCGCATCGATGGCTGCGCGGGTGGTTCTTCCCGTATGCATCACGTCGTCCACCAGTATTACGGTTATGTTGTTGACATCGAAGGGGATCTCAGTTTTCTTGATCTCGGGTGTCTTGAGCTTGAAGATATCGTCGCGGTACATGGTGATGTCAAGGACTCCTACCGGGAGTTCCCGCTTCTCGATCGTATTGATCTTCTCCTGAATTCGTTTTGCCAGGTAGATGCCGCGAGTCCTGATGCCGATGAGGCTCAGGTTCTTGGACCCACCGTTCTTTTCAAGAATCTCATGGCTGATCCTCGTGATGGTCCTGTCGATTGCCTTTTCGTCGAGTACCGTGGTCGGGCCCATCAGTTATCCATAGAGATGGCCTGCTGCGGACATGAGTCGATGCAGGCCGTACATTCAACACAGTCCTGGGGGTTTACCACCGAAACCAGCCCCTCCAGGTCCCCGAACACATCATACGGGCAGATGTCTATACATTCGCCGCAATTTTCGCACCGCTCATTGGAGATGGCCGGTCGCATCGGAGTTAGCATAATGGGTTTGCCAAGAAAAATCAATGTGAAAAATGATCCCCGCGTACGTTACTTTCTTCTCAAGCCACTGGGCCGCGCGTCTGTTTTGAGGCGTAAGCCTTTGTGAGGCTTGTGATAAATTTCTCTTGACAAAGGAGAAGCGGAGTTATATCGTTGTTAGGTTTTGACGTCAGTTCAGAGCAGTATTCAAGTTCACAGTCTTTTCAGGAGGTAGGTATGGTCAAGATGGACAACGTGACGTTCGGTGTTACCATGCTCATCGTGGGCATGGGCGGGACGCTCCTGACGCTGGGAATCATGAGCCTTATCATGGCCGCGCTCAAGAGAGTGTTTCCATACAGAAAAGAGGAAGAAGAGAAATCCTAAACATTTAAAAGGGAGGAACAACTCATGGTAGATGCAATGCTGAACGGGTTCCTCGGGCTTGGTGCAGGGTTTGCGAATTTGCACTGGTCCAACCCGATCATGATAGCCGTAGGCTGTGTGCTCTTGTATCTGGGCATCAAGAAAGACTTTGAGCCCTTGCTCCTTGTCCCGATCGGGTTTGGGTGTATTATCGTTAATATACCCCTGGCCGGGCTTATGGAAAAACATGGATTCCTCAGGACTATTTATGATGCCGGGGTCATGACTGAATTGTTTCCGCTCTTCATTTTCGTGGGTATAGGGGCTATGACCGATTTCGGCCCTGTGCTGGAGAACCCGTACACGTTTCTTCTGGGTGCTGCCGGCCAGTTCGGCATCTTTTTGACCCTGCTTCTAGCTCTTGCCCTGGGCTTCACCCAGCTCGAGGCGGTCTCCGTGGGCATCATCGGTGCCTGCGATGGCCCGACTGCGATATACGTCACCTCGAAGTACGCACCTCATTTACTCGGTGCGGTTTCGGTGGCGGCCTATTCATACATGTCCCTGGTGCCGGTGTTCCAGCCTCCTATAATGCGGGCGCTCACAACGAAGAAGGAGCGCGAGATCGTCATGAAGACCCACCAGAAAACCGTCTCCAGGACGACGAAACTCATGTTCCCACTCGTCATTACGGTAATTGGCGGTCTGATTGCTCCGATGGGCTTGCCTCTCATCGCCACCCTCATGCTGGGGAACCTGATGAAGGAGTCCGGTGCGGTAGCCAGGTTGACGCGGGCGGCCGAAAACGAGATAGCGAACATAGTGACACTACTTCTGGCCATCTCCATCGGTGCCACCATGGACGGCAGGGCCTTTCTGCGGAAGGAAACACTGATTATCCTGTGCCTCGGGTTCGTTGCCATATGCCTTGACACAGTCTGTGGTGTGCTGTTCGGTAAGGTACTGAAGGTGCTTACAGGCGGAAAAGTCAATCCTCTTATTGGTGCAGCCGGCATATCAGCATTTCCCATGTCTGCACGCGTTGTCCAGAAGGAGGGGCATAACTACAATAAGAAAAGCTATTTGCTCATGCACGCAATGGGTGCCAATGCGGGCGGGCAGGTGGGATCGGTTTTGGCGGCTGCGGTCATGCTTGCAGTCTTGAAGGGCATGGGCGTGATCTAAAGGTACCTCTGATAGGTAGTATACATAGTTGGAAACAGACAGGAGCGGGGGACACCCCGCTCCTGTCTGTTTAGAGATTCGAGCTTGATTTCCGAGGAGGGAACTCCTCTTAATGTTCGGCCCAAAGAAGAGGGTTCCCTGGAATACGGCCTGGTTGTTAGAGGTATTGTCTATAACCGGGATGACATTGAGGAGATAAAGGAAGCTGCCAGAAGGAGCGTGGGGGTCTTCCTGCAGAGTTCGAGTTACTATGTAGATGGTACGGTCATATTGGGGCCCCACGAGTTCACGTAGAAGCCTATACGTAGCAGGTTCCACCATATTTCTCTTGACAATCAGGCGCAATGATTATAGTTTTATAGACTTTTGCGCGCTTCAGTGCCGCTTAACACGACGAGGATATAAGTGCTAAAATCTCTGAAGATCCGTTTCGTCCTCATAGGTCTGTTTCTGCTCATATCCGTGGTCTTTCTTGCGCCCAACTTCGTTGATCTGAAGGGCGTCTGGAAACGCTACCTCCCCTCTGACAAGATCAGCCTTGGGCTGGACCTCCGGGGAGGCATGCACCTGCTCCTTGCCCTCGACACGGACAAGATGATGGGGCAGCTCCTTGACAGAAAGTTTGACAGCCTGAAGCAAAGCATGATGCTTGAAGGGGTTAGGTTCCTCGCTCTCGACAAGAAGGCAAACAGCATACTTGTGACGGTAAGGGCAGACCAGAAGGAAAAGCTCAATAATCTTCTGGCAAAACAGTTTCCGGAAATGAAGGTTACCGAGACCAAAGCAGAGGGAGACCTCATATCGGTTGACCTTACTATTCTGGAGAAAGGCCTTGCTGAGATTAAAGAGAACGCAGTTCGGCAGGCGCTGGAGACCATCCGCAACCGGATTGACCAGTTCGGCGTATCAGAACCTGAAATTCGCCAACAGGGTGAAAATAGAATTCTCGTCCAGCTGCCCGGGGTAAAGGACCCGGCCAGGGCGCTCGAGCTGATCGGTCGCACAGCACAGCTTGAATTCAAGCTGGTGGACGAGGATAACATGGCGCGTGTTACGTCGGGGTCCGTTCCTGAGGGCAGTGAGATTCTCACCATGAAGGTGCGGAACAGGGAAACAGGGGTCGAGTCGACTTCACAAATCCTCCTGAAAAAACAGACCTTGCTGACCGGCGAACTCCTCACCGACGCACGCATGAGGTTTGGTGGCGACATAGGCGGTGAGACGTACGTTGCGCTTGAGTTCAACAGCGAAGGCGCGCGCATCTTCGACAGGGTCACGGGTGAGAATGTCGGAAAAAGGATTGCCATAGTCCTTGACAACACGGTTTACTCGGCCCCGGTGGTGAGGGAGCGAATATCGGGCGGTAAAGCCTCCATCACAGGAGGGTTTACGGTGGACGAGGCAAAAGACCTGGCTATCGTGTTACGCGCTGGCGCCTTGCCAGCGCCGGTGAACGTCATCTACCAGGTTACCATAGGACCTACCCTGGGCCAGGACTCGATCAACAAAGGGATTCAGGCTACGGTCCTCGGTGGGCTGCTCGTAATCATCTTCATGGTTGTCTACTACAGAATGTCCGGCGTGATTGCCAATTTCGCTCTTTTCCTCAACCTGATTTACCTGCTTGGTGCCTTCAGTGCGCTCAGGGCCACCATGACCCTGCCGGGCATTGCCGGTATAGCGCTGACGATCGGCATGGGGGTTGACTCAAATGTGCTTATCTTTGAAAGGATCAGGGAAGAGCTAAGGCTGGGAAAGACGGTGAGGGCAGCCGTTGACGGTGGGTATGCGAAGGCATGGGTGGCGATCTTTGACTCCCACATAACGACGCTCATCACCGCGTGCGTTCTCTTTGGCTTTGGCACAGGCCCGATCAAAGGCTTCGCGATCACCTTGATCATTGGCATGATCATCAACCTGTTCACTGCTGTGTTTGGCTCCAAGGCGATATTTGACTGGATACTCCAGAAGTACAAGCCGAGAACATTGAGCATCTGAGGTGCCATGCTAGAGCTGCTGAAGGATACCAAAATAGATTTTATCGGGTTCCGCAAGAAGGCCTTCATACTGTCCGCGTGCCTGGTAGTCCTGGGGGTCATTGCTTTTATCATGGTGTCCTTGGGCAAAGCGAACCTCAGTGTCGATTTCACCGGTGGCACCGCGCTTCGTATCCAGTTTACGAACAAGATTGCAATAGGAGACCTGAGAAAGGCACTTGTGGCAGGTGGCATTGAGGACGTGCAGGTTCAGGAGCTGAGTGGTGTCGGTGAGTTTTTCATCAAGACCAAGGTTTCGGACACGGCAAGCCAGAAGGTGGGGGAAAAGGTTGCCTCCATACTCTCCAGCCAGTTCCCGGGCACGAAGTTCCAGGTCCTTGAAAGCAACATGGTGGGCCCCGGCATCGGCAAGGAACTGAAGAACTATGCCATTCTGGCGGTCTGTCTTGCGCTCCTTGGCATCATTGGGTATATCTGGTGGCGGTTTACCTTCATATCCGGCATTGCGGCTACCATAGCGACGTTCCACGATGTCGTGGCGATACTCGGCGTCTTCTACCTGATGAACAAGGAATTGAACCTCTTGATCATCACAGCCCTGCTGACCGTCGCGGGATATTCCCTTCAGGATACGGTGGTCGTGTTCGACCGGATCCGCGAGAATGCCGCTAAGATGAAATCGAAGGATGATTTTGGAGTTGTGATCAACCGAAGCATCAACGAAGTGTTGAGCAGAACCATCGTCACCGGTATCAGCACCCTGCTGGCATTGGGCGCAATCATGGTGCTGGGTGGTGATGTGCTTTTTGATTTTGCGTTTGCCCTGTTCATAGGGTTGATTGTGGGAACGTACTCCTCCATCTTTGTCGCAAGTCCTTTGGTATACATGTGGAGACAAAAGAAGCTCTAGTACCAATTCAACATCGAATATCTAAATCCTAAACAATTTGACATTTTCGAATAACCCAAAGTGAGGGCTTGGTTCCAGCCCCGTTTTGGATTTTAGGGCATCCGATATTGATTGTATTTGAGATATTCGATATTAGGATCTTTCCCCTCTTGTCGTTACGTGGGTGGAATCCGGGTCATGTTATACATGTAAGGCCGAAGTGCCTCGGGCACGCCAATGGAACCATCCGCCTGCTGATAGTTTTCCATCACAGCCATCACGGTTCTGCCGATGGCAAGCCCTGACCCGTTGAGCGTGTGGACGAACTCGTTCTTGCCCGCTGCTGTGCGAAAGCGTATGCGTGCCCTGCGTGCCTGGAAGTCAGAGAAATTGCTGCAGGAGGAGATCTCCCTGTAGATGTCCTGGCCGGGAAGCCAGACCTCTATGTCATACGTCTTCGAGGACGAGAATCCCAGGTCACCCGTGCAGAGCGCAGAGACGCGATAGTGGATGTTCAGTTTTCGCAGCACATCTTCCGCGTTCAAAAGCAGACCTTCCAGCTCATCGTAAGAATTCGCGGGTGAAGCGAATTTCACCAGCTCGACCTTGTTGAACTGGTGCTGGCGGGTCAAGCCCCTCGTGTCCTTTCCGTGGGCGCCCGCCTCTGCCCTGAAGCACGGCGTGTATGCGACGAACTTGATGGGGAGGTCATTTTCTTTCAAAATCTCGTCCTTGAAAATATTCGTCACCGGCACCTCTGCCGTCGGTATCAGGAAGTAATCGAAACCCTGCAGCTTGAAGAGTTCCTCTTCGAACTTTGGAAGCTGCCCCGTGCCTGTCATGGTGTCGCGATTTACCATGAACGGCGGGAGCACCTCCGTGTATCCATGTTCGCGCACGTGGAGGTCAAGCATGAAGTTTATGAGAGCACGTTCCAGTAGCGCTCCGTACGATTTATACAGGGTGAACCTTGTGCCGGTTATTTTGGCAGCCCTCTTGAAGTCGAGTATGTCGAGCTTTTCACCCAGGTCCCAATGCGCCTGCGGTGCAAACTCGAACGAAGGCTTCTCTCCCCACACCCGTACGACCTGGTTGTCCGCCTCGCCTGAGCCCACGGGCACCGATTCATGAGGCATATTTGGAATAACGAGGAGAAGATTTTCCCACTGTGCTTCTACCTCCTTCAGCTCCTTCTCCAGGGTCTCTATGGTTTTCCCCAGCTCACGCAAACGTTCTATCTTGTCTGTTGCATCGGAACCTGCTTTTCGAAGCTTTGCTATCTCGTCAGAGGTCTTGTTGCGGTCGCTTTTCATGGCCTCGCTTTGCTTGATCAGATCGCGTCTCCTCTCGTCGAGAGTGGCGACTGCCCCCAAATCGAACTGCGTACCTCTTTTTGTGAGACCTTGCCTCACAATCTCCGGTCTCTCACGAATCAATCTTGGATCGAGCATTTAATCCTCCAGCAGCTCCCTGTTAAATTCGAGGGGCATATACGTGTAGACCACACCCCGTATAGTGTTAGCCGGCTGCCCCTCGACAAGAAGTTGCACCTTACGCGTGTCTTTGAAGCTGGTGATGAACGAGTTTACGAGACTGTAAACCATCACGATTTCGGAAGGCACACCGGCCTGAGTCTCCATGAGGCCCCTGGAGAGGTTCAGGTACAGGACACCGTCGACGCCGACTGCTACCTCGCGCAGCTGTACTCCTGGGGGCAGGATCTTTTCTTTCTTCAGTTCACGTATAATGAGTTCGGCTCGTTCCTTGTCGGGCGCATCTGCCCGGACTTCGAGCGTCCGCCTCCCCAGCTTGGTCGCACTGAGGGGAAAGAAGAGGTGGAGAACCTCTTTCTGCACAATCACACTGCCCGTCTGCTTTTGAACCGGGTCTATGAGGAACCAGAAATACCAAGTTGCCGCGGCAGCGACTGCCATGACCAGGACGATGCAACCGACAATGATGAGTATCTTATGCTTTCTTTGCATGGTCGTAAATTGCCAGGAATTCTCCGGACGTCATCACCCGAAGCAACGGGTAGAGCGATGATTTCCGGTGGGCCTCCATCGTTGCCTCATGTATCTCCCTTTTGTAGGCCGCGCACATATCCTCAAGGATGATGGTCTGGAAGTCGTGACAGATTGCATCGAGTACCGTGTGTATCACACAGACGTGTGAGTTGATGCCTCCAATAGCCACCGTATCGATCCCATACGTGCGCAAGGTCTGATCCAGGTCGGTCTTGAAGAAGGCGCTGAAGCGGCGCTTGGAGAGCGTGATGTCGGTCGGCTCAGGTTCCAGGTCGGGAAGTACGCGCTCGCCGGTTGTCCCCCTGATCGCGTACGGTTTCAGCCTGCCCTTGAAAATAAAATCCTCCCTGAGGAAGCTGTCATTGCCAAAAATGATGGGAATGGAAATCGCGCGGCATTTTTTCAGGAAATCGCGCATGGGCGCTACTATCTTTTCTTCCTCCCGTTGCGGGTTCCGTGGCTCGGTGAAGCTGTCCTGCAGCATGTCTATGATGATGACGGCCGGCCTCACGCGGTTGCCTTTCGGTTGAGAAAAAGGTTCACGAAGTTGCTGCAGAGCGTCTCAGAGACCTCTTCCACGGGCTTGCCCACAGCCTGTGCGATCGCCTTGACCACAAGGCTGACATAGGCCGGCTCATTGCGTTTGCCCCGATGCGGAAGCGGGGTCAGGAATGGTGCGTCCGTCTCGGAGAGAATGCGGTCGAGCGGTGCGGAGCGAAGTGTCTCGAGAAGCAGTGAAGCACTCTTGTACGTGATGGTGCCCGGGACGGAAAGGTGAAAACCCAGGTCGAGCAACGTCCGGGCCGTCGCAATATCGTAGGAGTAGCAGTGCATAACGCCGCCGTTCACGCCTGCATTCATCTCTTTTAGGATGGCCAGTGTCTCATCTTTCGCATCCCTGGAATGAACGATGATGGGCAACTCGAGCTCTATTGCCAGCTCGATCTGAGCGCGGAACGCCCTGACCTGCGTCTCTCTGGGTGCGTAATTCCGGTAGAAATCGAGACCGATCTCGCCGTACGCCACGAACTTCTCCCCGGCAGCATATCTCGTGATTTCCGCGGAAGCCCTCTCGTTATACTCTTTGCTGTTGTGGGGATGGATGCCGAGCGCGCCATAGACCATCGGGTATGTATCGACCAGCTCCTGTGCTTTGGCAAAGTAGCGCTCTTCAGTCGCAACGGTGAGGATGTACCGGACACCTTCCTTAATACTCCGCTCTATGACGCGGTTCCGGTCTGCGTCATACTCTTCCATCTCTAAGTGGCAGTGGGAATCGACAAGCATGCATGTATATAGCATATCGGGGGCGCTTCGTACCACCCCAAATGTGTGACATCGAGCTAGGCTGCCTGGGAATAGGGTCGACTCCTATTCTTTGACAACGAGCGAGGGTCATGGTACGTTCCGTTTGGGCGCCGAGGCTGCGAATGGCCCGCACGGCGCGATTACTGAGCAGAAGGAGAGTGTCATGGAGTACGAAGCTTTTCTGGACCTGGTGCGAAGACGACGGAGTATTCGGAGTTTTAAGGCCGACCCCGTTCCCGGTGAGTACGTGGAACAGATTATTGAGGCAGCTCGTTTCGCTCCGTCAGGCGCCAATTCTCAGCCGTGGGAGTTTGTCGTGGTCAAGGACAAGGAGATCAAAGAGAAGGTTGTTGGTCTCATTACCGATCAAGCCGTGTACAGTCGCAAGGCGGAACTCGCGAGAGACGAAGACCTGAGATTCCCTGGTATGCAGGGACCGGTACATGAGCCCGGCTTCAAGAATGCACCTGTTTTCATACTGCTGTGCGGAGACCCCAGAACCAAAGAGGCGTACCCCTTACTCACCACCTTAACCCGAGGAGATTCCCATTTTGTTTCAGGTCTGGCGAGTGCGTTCCTTTACATGACCCTCGCCGCCACCGTGCTCGGGCTTGGCTCGCAATGGGTCAGTGCGACGGGCAGTCCTTTTGTAAAGCCTCTCCTGAAGCAGTTGTTGGCAATACCGCATAAGCTCGATATTTACGACATGCTGGCTCTGGGATACGCGGCTTCGCAACCTAAAGAGCGTTTCGTGAGAGAGAGAAACGAGATGGTCCACTACGACCGGTACGATCAAGCCAAGTACAGGTCCGATGACGAGATCAGGAGTTTCATCGTGCGCCTTCGCAGAGGCTGATGCAACAAACGGTGATCGGTCATCGGTGATCGGTCATCAGTGAAAGCAGAGGACCCGTTTGATTGGTCAACGAGACAGACCAGATAGGCGAGATGGACCAGGTCAGCTGCGGCCCATAGACGAAAAAGAAAGACGTGTGCGGATCTGCCGCACCCCTTACGTTTCTCTCATCTGAATGGATTGTCGAGAAAGCGAAGGCTAGTTGCTTCTTCGGCACGCCACTCACCTCCTATCTCTATCAGAAGCAGGTCGACACACTGGTGGTTGTGGGAGTCTCTACCTCCGGATGTGTCAGGGCCTCCGTGATCGATGCTTTTTCCCACGGCTTCAAGGTGTTTCTCGTAGAGGAAGGTTGTTTTGACCGTTCCTCTTTTGCCCACGCGGCAAATCTCTTTGACATGGATGCCAAGTACGCAAACGTCATAACGTTCGACGAGTTTACATCGATGTTTTCCCTGGAGACTGCCACGAGAGTAGGAAATCCTGAACAGGAGTGACTGAACTGCTCAGGCCTGCAGGACTGCTCATTAGTCATGAGCATGTCCTGCAGGAGCGCCGACCCTGTTAACAGGGCGTTACGTCGCGACCGAAGCGACTTTTGGCCTGACGGAACTTCTCCATCGTATCACCTTCTTGATGACCTCCATTGATATAAAGACGAGAACACCGAAACCCAGGATCATCGTGAGGTCGGACGCCGCCGGCATAAGTATTCCAAAGGCCTCGCGTACGGCAGGGATCTGCATCAACGCTGCGACGAGCACGATCTCCCAGAAGATAGCAGCGAGCAACCATTTGTTGGGTGGCACCTTGAAGATGCTGTACCGCATTGAGCTGAAATTGAGCGCGATGATCAGCTCGACGATGATGAAGAGGAAGAAGATCTCGGTCCGTGCATGCGCTATGTCCGCCAGCTCGTGATAGAAGAGTATGAAGAAAAAGGGTATCTCTATGAGCAGGGCCATCAGTATGAACATGCGCACATCCCATGAGAAAACGCTCTCTCTCGGGTCTCTTGGTGGTCTCTCCATGATGTCGGGGTCGGGCGGTGATACGCCGAGGGCGAGGGCAGGTAGACCATCAGTTGCGAGGTTCATATACAGGATGGCCGCAGGGAGCAGGGGTAGGTATTCAGGACCGGATATGAGCACGACTCCCCCAATGACGACTACCTCGGTGATGTTGCACCTGAGGAGGTAGGTGAGATACTTCTTGATGTTGTCGTATATCCAGCGTCCCTGCTCAATTGCCTTGACGACCGTCGCGAAATTGTCGTCGTTGAGAATCATATCTGAGGCTTCTTTTGCGACATCTGTCCCTGATATCCCCATAGCCACGCCGATATCGGCATGTTTCAGTGCCGGGGCATCATTCACGCCGTCGCCTGTCATGGCAACGACCTCGCCCCGTTTCTTCCAGGCCTTGACGATTTTCAGCTTGTCCGTCGGAGATACCCTGGCGTAGACGGTCACCTCACTAACAATCCTGTCGAACTCTTCGTCCGGAATGCTCTCCAGTTCACTGCCGACGAGGACCCTGTCGCCCTGCGCGTAGATGCCGATCTCTCTGGCGATGGCAACGGCAGTGAGCTTGTGGTCGCCGGTTATCATCACGGGCTTGATACCTACCTTCTTGCAGACCCGGACGGCTTCTATCGCCTCATCTCGCGGCGGATCGATCATCCCTGCGAGTCCGAGAAAAACAAGCTGGTTCTCGACTGTCTCCTCAGTGCAAACAAGTCCTTCAGGCATCTCTCTGCAGGCAAGGGCAATCACCCGGAGGGCCCCGTCTGCCATCTCCTCGTTTGCCCGGAGTACCCCGTCTCGCGTCTCTTTATCGAGGGCCTTGGGTTCGCCGTCACCCAGCATATGGGTGCATTTTTCCAAGATGACTTCCGGGGCGCCCTTGATGAATGCCCAGCGTTTGCCGTCGCCTGTCTCGTGAATAGTCGTCATCCTTTTTCGTTCGGAGCAGAAGGGGATTTCCTCGATCCTCGGTTTTTCGAGCCTCGTCTCGACCTGACGTAATCCTGCTTTTACGGCGGCCACGACAAGCGCGCCTTCGGTGGGATCACCCTTGACTGACCACTTGCCCTCTTTCTCCTCAAGGACCGAGTCATTACAGAGAAGACCGGCGAGGAGAAGCATTTTCAACGACTTTTCGGAAGCCGCATCGAGACTCGCAGATCCTTTAAACTCCCCGACAGGCTCGTACCCGGCACCCGTTACTTCGAGCATCTGTTTCCCGGCCAGAACCCTTCTGACGGTCATCTCGCCCTTGGTGAGCGTGCCGGTTTTGTCTGAACAGATGACCGTGGTGCAGCCGAGCGTTTCAACTGCCGACATTTTTCTTACAAGTGCGTTGCGCTGTGCCATTCGGTGCATGCCTATGGCGAGGGCGCCCGTGACGATGGCTGCCAGTGCCTCCGGAACCGCTGCAACCGCCAGGGCAATCGCAAACATTGCCATGGTGATGATGAAGCGGAGGTCAAGCGAGCCGCCGAGCATCTGCCGCACAATACTGGCTCCGGCAACGAGGAAACAGATGGCAAGAGAGATGATCCCGAGCCACTTGCCGATTTCTTCCGTTCTTTTCTCCAGGGGGGTTTTCTCAGCTTCTATCGTGGTGACCTCTTTCGCAATCTTTCCGAACTCCGTCGACATGCCGGTGGACGTCACGACCGCCTTTCCCCTGCCGACCGACACGGTTGTGCCGGTGAAGATCATGTTGCGCCGGTCCCCGATCGCTGCCCCGGCAGCAAGTGGCCTCAGTTCTTTACTTACAGGAACAGATTCACCGGTGAGAGGTGCCTCGTCACATTTCAGAGACCATCCTTCGATGAGCCTGCCGTCCGCAGGGATCTTGTCTCCTGCTTCAAGCAGCATGATATCCCCTGGCACAAGTTCTCGCGAGGGCACCTCCTCTTCCCGTCCATCTCTCAGCACCGTCATGGTCGGGGTGAGCATCTTCTTGAGGGCTTCGAGGGCGCGTTCGGCACGATACTCCTGCACGAAGCCGAGGACTCCGCAGAAGAGCACGATCACGCCTATGATCGCTGCGTCAACATATTCACCCACCACCGCAGACAAAACCACTGCGATGAGAAGTATGACGATCAGCGTATTCTTGAACTGATTGAAAAAGAGGGTGAAGGGTGAGACGGCTTCCTCTGCCCTCAGTTCATTCGGTCCGTATTTCTCCAAGCGTTGCTCAACCTCAGCACTGGTTAATCCCCTGTGGGCATCGGTCCCGAGCGCACGTATGGCCTCGCTGGAATCCATAGAATGCCAAATCATCTCTGCCATCTGACACACTCCTGGGCCTGGAATGGAACTGCTGGGAGATGTATATAGCACTTTTTTGGTCTGGATTGAAGAGAAAACAACAGCAATGTTTGTGAAAATGTTCTTTAGGGGGTATTCTTGCAGACCTAGGAGGCTGAGCGGATCATCTCTTGAAACGAAATGGAGGTTACACTAATTGTGCCTGGTCCATTGAAGGGATTGCCGGATTGGAGGAAGAAAAAGCACTTACACTGGCCCGTACTTCTTCGAGCCAGGGAGATTAATAGTGACCAAGAGGTTTTTTCGATTATTAATTGTGCTCTGTCCGTAGAGATCAAGTTCCGAGTGTCTCTCGAAGTCCGGGCATCTACCCGAATGGACTAAGCCTGTTGGGCCCGGCGGGGGAGTCTTTCGTACTAGTGCCTGAGCGGTAAAGACGGGATGGCGAAGATCGGCCCAAAAGGGCTGAAAACCTTGATGGGACTTCACTTACGCGCATTCGGTTGCTCGCGTCTCCATTCTCCATCTATATACTTTAGTTGACAAGGGTCAAAAGAGTAAGTATAGTTTCGAGATACGTATGAACATCAATGTTATAGTGGTGAACCTTAATCATGATCTCCAGCCCCCCACGTTGCGTCATTGGGGGAGGAGTCGTCAGGGTGATTATTCCCGCACTTCGGTTACACCTGATTCGCACGTGCCCGTGGAAGAAGTTATCGAGTTGACGCCTCAGAACGGGGTATGGGTTGGAGACAAGGAAGTGAGGGACCGCAGGGGCATAGAGCATGGTGATGAAGGCCGCGAACTCAGGATGCTCAATTATTCGTCTGTCACCACATACGATCAGAATGGTAGGCTGAACCGCTCTGTCGAGGGCAAGGGCCTTCGAGTCGATATAGTAGCGTAACAGCGTCTGACCTGGGCCAGAGACCAACAAGGCAGCTCAAGAGGCTGCCTTTATTAGTGACCTCCCGAGACATGTAGCATGAGGCGTGAAGCAGGGGCTTTGCCCGTTGTCCCTGCTTCACGCCTCGATTACCCTCTGTCAGCGTTTACGTATAGCCGGACTGTCAGACGTCTTCTTCCTTGAGAACCCGCCTCGTAATCTCCTCCAAAGATCTTCCCACGTGCTTACCCTGGTAAATGATCTGATAGAGCTGCTCCGTAATGGGCATCTCGACAGTGAGGGACGTTGAGAGCCGGTACGCGGCATCAACCGTGTAATAGCCTTCCACCACGGCTTTCTGGCTGCGCAGAATCTCTTCCGCTTTTCTTCCGCGGGCGAGCTCGATGCCGAACATCCTGTTCCTGCTCAAAGGGCCGGTGCACGTGAGTACCAGGTCACCTATGCCTGAGAGACCCATGAAGGTCGTCTCTCTGGCGCCAAGCGCCTTGCCGAGCCGCTTGATTTCAGCCAGTGCACGCGTGATATACGCAGCCTGGGTGTTGCTTCCCAGGTGAAGACCCTCGATGATGCCCGCGCCTATGGCCATCACGTTCTTTAGCGCGCCACCGAGCTCGACGCCAAGCACATCGTCACTCGTGTAGACCCGCAACCGGTCATTGTGGATCAGCTCCTGGAAGTGTTTTGCCACAGCCTGAATGCGTGACGCCACGACTACCGCGGTAAAGACCTCATCGGCCACCTCTTTGGCAAATGAAGGTCCGGAGAGCGTGGCTATCCGTGTTTCCTGCCCGAGCAACTGCGTGGCAACCTCGCTCATCCTGAGGAGCGTTTCGGTCTCGAGTCCTTTGGCCAGGATCAGTACATGCTTGTCGCGCATTCTACCGGCAATGGGCGCAAGCGTCGACCGAAGGGCAAAAGATGGCGTTGCCACGATGATATCATGGCATGACAGCACGTCACCCAGCGTATGCGTCACGTTGATGGTGTCCGGAAGCTGGATGCCGGGCAGGTAGTAACTATTTTCTCTGGTCTGCGTGATTATCTGGCAGAGTTCCGGTTCGTAGACCCAGAGGAGTACCTGGTGACCCTTTCGCGACAGGTGCGTGGCAATGGCGGTGCCCCAGGCACCCCCGCCAATCACAGCCGTCTGCATCACTCTTCACCTATCGAACCTACGCCCCGGATTTTCTCGTCGCCTGTGAGGTCCATCAGCTTCAGCCCGAGCCCGCCCCTGTTGTGCTCGGTCACGGTGTCGAGGTTGAACCGGATGGTGCGGCCGGAGTCTGTGACCAGGATGATCTCGTCCTTCTGTCCCACGCGCTTGACCCGGACAACCTGGCCATTCTTGTCGCTGCACTTCACATTGATGATGCCAGTGCCGCCCCTGGCCTGCAGTCTGTACTTGGAGCAGGCCACCATCTTGCCGTAGCCCTTTTCTGTGACGGAAAAGAGCCAGCAGGAAGCATCCACCACTTCTGCCGACGCGACTTCATCGCCCTTCCTCAAGCGTATGCCGTGCACGCCGTATGCGGTCCTCCCCATGGGTCGTATCTGGTCTTCCTTGAACCTGATACACATTCCTTTCTTTGTGGCGAGGGAAATCTCCTGTCCGGGCTCAACGGATAGCACGTCGATCAGGTCGTCATCTTCAGGCAGGTAGATCACCTTGATGCCTGAGACCCTGACGTTGGCGAGCACGCTGAGGCTTACCTTTTTTACCTGCCCCTTCTTGGTAACGAGAAAGAGGTATCTGTCTTCAGGAAAATCCTTCACGTGCGTGACAGCGGTTATACGCTCGGTCTGGTCGGTCTTGACCACGTAGGCGAGGTGTTTCCCCCGGGCGGAAAGAGGCGCTTCCGGCACCGTGTAGACCTTGCGGACGTATGCCCTGCCTGCGGTGGTGAAAAAGATCATGTGGGAGTGCGTGGAAGCTATGTAGACGTGATCAACGAAATCTTCTTCCTTGACAATGATTCCCATCCTGCCTTTGCCGCCGCGCAACTGCTGCTTGTACTGGTCGAGCGGGGTCCGCTTGATGTAGCCGCCGTACGTAAGGGTGACGACCACTTCCTCTTCCTTGATCATGTCCTCAACTTTTATTTCGGGCAGTTCATCGACGATCTCGGTGAGTCGCTCGTCGCCGTATTTCTCCTTGATCTCTGTAAGCTCTTCTTTGATGAGCTTCATGAGGAGGGACTCACTCTCCAGTATCGCCTTCAGCCTCTTGATCTCCGCCAGCGTCGCCTTGTGCTCCTCCAGGATCTTGCTTCTCTCCAGAGAGGTGAGTCGCGCCAGGCGCATATCGAGGATGCTCTGGGCCTGTCGTTCAGAGAACTGGAACCTGGCCATCAACGCGTTTCTCGCCTCTTCCGTGTTCTTCGATTTTCTGATGATGGAAACGACTTCGTCTATATGCTCCAGGGCTATCTTAAGGCCGTCCAGGATGTGCAGCCGGTCCTCCGCCTTGCGGAGCTCAAAGGCTGATCGCTTGGTTACGACCTCTTTCCTGAAGTTGACGAACTGCTGGACCATCTCCTTCAGGTTGAGCAATTTCGGCTCGTTGTTGACGATGGTAAGGAAGATGATCCCGAACGTCGTCTGCATCTGCGTCTGCTTGTAAAGCTTGTTCAGTATGGGCAGGGCCAATTCATTGCGTTTGAGTTCCATGACGACACGGATGCCTTCCCTGGAGGACTCATCACGGATGGTGGCAATGCCTTCTATTTTCTTCTGGTTAATGAGCTCTACGATCGATTCTATCAGGCGGGCTTTGTTGACCTGGTACGGGAGCTGGGTCACGACGATCGATTCCCTGCCATCTTTCTTTCCTTTTTCAATAACGGTTGTGGCCCGAAGGAGTATGTGGCCTCGCCCGGTTTCGTATGCGTCCTTTATGCCGCCTCGGCCATAAATGAGTGCCTCCGTGGGGAAGTCTGGTCCCGGGATATGCTCCATCAGCCCCGCCACCGTGATCTCCGGGTTGTCGATATAGGCGATGGTCCCGTCAATGATCTCCGTGAGATTGTGCGGAGGGATGTTTGTCGCCATACCAACGGCGATGCCTGATGAACCATTCACCAGCAGGTTGGGTATCCTGGAAGGGAGCACAACCGGCTCCATGAGCGATTCATCGTAGTTTACCTTGAAACCCACGGTCTCTTTCTCAATGTCGCGCAGGATCTCTTCCGCGATTCTTGAAAGGCGAATCTCCGTATAACGCATGGCCGCAGGCGGGTCGCCGTCGATGGAGCCGAAGTTACCCTGGCCGTCGACCAACGGGTAGCGCATGGAGAAGTCTTGCGCCATCCTCGTGATGGCATCGTAGACTGCCTGGTCGCCGTGGGGGTGAAATTTACCAATGACGTCCCCGACTATCCTCGCCGACTTCTTGTAGGGCTTATCATGAGTGTTGTTCAACTCATACATCGCGTAGAGGATTCTTCTGTGCACCGGCTTGAGACCGTCTCGTGCGTCTGGAAGCGCCCGGCCGATGATGGTGCTCATGGCGTAGTCAAGGTACGAACGCCGCATTTCGTCTTCGATGGGTATTATGACCGCGGATGTGGCCATTATGAGCCTCCCTGGTTAATTAACCTTGTTGCGTGGTTGAAGAGTTCCCTCTAGGAAGAAGGACTTAATGCACAGATAATCTAACATAACCGCTGACCCGTTGACAATTCTGCGTGCATCGGTGAAAATAAGGAGCCATGAGACGCATTTTTGCTTTTCTTGCCGTGTTTTTTCTACTTTCCGGCTGCAGCGCCTACGAGAAAGAGAATAAGGAGCTCAAGGAGGAGATGAAACAGGTGCGGGAAGAGAACAACTATCTGAAGGCCGAGATTGTGGGCCTCAAGAAGGAAGTCGCGGAACTCAGGACCAAGCTGAAGGAGGAAAGGGAAAACACAGCGAGACGGATCCATGAAGAGGTTCAGGCGGTGAAGAAGGCGCAAGAGGAGCAAAACGCAAAAAAGAAACCCGCAGAAACGAAACCAGCAGAAACGAAAGTGCCCCCCAAGAAGAAAATCCCGTGAGGAACGTATCCCTCGTACTTGCCTATGAAGGGACGAACTATCACGGCTGGCAGTGCCAGCCGGGTGTGGTGACCGTGCAGGAGACCCTGCAGGGAGCCGTCCAGAAAATCCTCGACCACGAAATCAAACTCTACGCAGGTGCACGGACGGATGGCGGCGTTCATGCGATGGGTCAGGTGGTCAATTTCAGGACCGAAAAGACGATCGGGCCTGACAATCTTGTAAAAGGGCTCAACAGCGTGCTCCCGCAGGACATCCGTGTCCTGTCCGCCGCAGATGTGGATGATACGTTTCATGCCCGGTACTCCGCACGGAGCAAGATCTACGTTTACTGCATCCTGAACCGGCCGTCCAATTCGCCGTTCCTCACCCGCTACGCGCTCCACTGGCCGCACAAGCTCGACCTCGGTGCGATGAAGGCGTCAACAGGTGCCCTGCTTGGCAGGCACGATTTCAGCGCTTTCAAGAAGAAAGACGAGCATTACCGGAATCCCGTGAGGGAAGTGCTCAGGGCGCGCCTCGCCAGGCGGCGGAACATGATCTATTTCGTTATCGAGGCAAACGGGTTCCTGAGGTACATGGTGCGGACCATTGTCGGAACGCTGATGCTCGCCGGGCAGGGTAAGATCACCCCCGACGAGTTCGCGTCAATCCTCGAATCCCGGGAACGGGAGAGGGCAGGCCCGACGATCCCGCCGCAAGGACTTTTTCTTAAAGAAATCAAGTACTAGCAAGATCAATCGCGCGCCTTGGACAAGTCGGGAGTCTCTCCTTTTTCGGCTTATCTCCAATCCCTTCCCGCCGATAATACCATTGAACACCACGTTCAGGTGAAACGCAGTCTCTATGAGAAGCAGAGCATTTCCGAAGACCTACGCAATCGACAGGGAAAAGATCATCGAAGAGATGATGCCGGTCATGAAGCATCTGGCCTATAAGATTTCCTTTGGCTTCGACGACGATACCTTGGTGGACGATCTCATGTCTGCAGGCGTGATGGGGCTTCTCGAGTCACTTGACCGGTATGACCCCGGCAAGAACATCAAGCTCAACACCTTCGCCTACTGGAGAATCCGCGGGGCCATGATAGATGAGCTCCGGAAGCGTGATTGGGTCCCCAAGAATGCCCGTTCAAAGGCCAAGAGGATAACCGAGGCCATTCGAGACCTGGAATCACGGCTCGGACGATGCCCCGAGGAGGAGGAGATCGCCCAAGAGCTGGATCTCAATCTCGAAGATTACCTGAGCATGCTTAAAGAGTTCGGGACCCTGTCCGTTCTGAGCGTCGATGAGCTGGCCGAAAAAACAGGACTCCCTGCGGATGAGATTGCCAGATATGCCATGGAGGAAGATAACGATCCGCAGAAGTACGCGGAGCTAAAAGAGATTGAACGTGTGCTGGGCAAGGAGATCGGAAAGCTCTCCGAGCGCCAGCAACAGGTGCTGACCTTCTATTACTACGAAGATATGAACATGAAGGAGATTGCGGAACTTCTCAGTATCACGTAATCGAGGGTGTCACAGATCCACTCCCAGGCGCTGCTGAACCTGCGGTCCCGTCTCAAGAAGCCCCTGTAGTAACAAGCTCCAACCCCCAAATTCCAAATCCCAGACAAGTCCCAAGAAGATCCCGATCCTCGACTAATCAACCGCGAGAGTCTCGAATGGTGTGAGGGCAATACCGTTTTGGAAGTTTGACACTCGGCAATTTGAGATTGTTTGGAGCTTGGTGCTTGGAATTTCGAATGCTGCCATTGATTAGTCGCTCTCCCAAGGCTTAGACGAGAGCGGCACTCTTAGAATGCGCGGCGGTAGAGTCTATGCTTTGTCGAGACGCGTCTTGCTCTTACCTCTTTACATTCTTGCGTGAAGTTTCCGACCGGAAGCCCTGTTTGTTTCAGTATAGCTGGTAGACCGAGCCGTTGACTTCATCCTTCTCCGCCCCCTCTTCGACGAGGCGCACCCATTCGACGGAGTTCTTGTTCATGGCAATGAATCCCACGTGGATATCGGTCAGTTTTGCCTCTTCCTTGGCGTCGGTGAGCACTATGAACTGCCTTTCGTCATTGATGGCGTCACTCACCCGGTTGAGATGCACGGGGACGAAGAGATTGCCTCTGTACGTCTTATCCCTTCCCTTGAGTCGCACCTTGACGAATTTTCCTTCGGGCGCACCGGCAAGATTTGAGTGGCAGTGCTTGCAGATCCTCGCATCTCCACGGATTGTCTCAGCGCAGTACGGGCAGTCCTTCATGACCTGCATGGGTACCTCCTTAAACATCGGTATTAGCTTAGTATAGCTCTACCGTAAGATTATCGGGTTAAGCAGGCTATCAGTTAAGTCAGAAGCTGATCAGCGTCTCTTGGAGTTCCCGCTAGAACGCCCCTAGCGGCCTCTTTTTAGGCCAGTTGCCTCAAATCGTTGAGAGTGAATATCGACTTAAATTCATAACCCTTTGATTCTATTGCTTCTCTTCCCCCTTCAAGTCGGTCAAGGAGCACGACAAGTCCCTTCACCGTAAAGCCTTCTTTCTCAGCGGCCTCGATGGCCTTCAGGGAGGAGCCGCCGGTCGTGACAACGTCCTCCAGGATTACAACATTCATGCCCGCCCTGAGATTCTTGCCTCCTTCGATCCAACGGTTGGTTCCATGACCTTTTGGTTCCTTGCGAATGAGAAAACCGGCCAGTGTGTCGTGCGCGGCAAACGAGACCATGACCGTTGCGCAGACCAGGGGATCCCCGCCTATGCTGACACCCCCGACAGCGTCTACGCCCGGGATCGACCGGACCTTGTCATACATGAGGTGACCGACGAGGTACATGCCCTCCGGGTTGAGGGTTGTCTCCTTGCAGTCGATATAGAACGTACTCTTCTTGCCGCTCGCCAGGATGAAATCACCTTCCTGGTACGATAGGTCCTTCAGGATTCTGAGCAGCCTTCTCTCCTCTTCCATATCTTCCTCCCGCCGGCTTCGTCAAAAGGCCATCCTCTTTGTCGCCCTGCGTCCTGTTTCACTTCGACGTACCACCAAGTAAGCCCGGTTCACAGCCGGCTTTGGCCGGGTACCCGCGCGGTACCAAATTTTAGTCCGCGGGTGGCGCGCGCGTTTAGTCCTTTTTGCTCGCCGTCAATTTTCTTGCCGGTCACGTCTCATGCGTTACGTGTCACGGCTAGCTCTGAACGAACAGCTCCATCTGCTCCAGTTCCATGGCCCACGGAAAGCGCAAGGGGTAGTGGCCCGAAAAACAGGCGTCGCAGAAGGAGTAGCTGAAAGAATCGGCCCCGTTACCGATCGCCCGCTTCATCCCGTCGATGGTGAGGTAGGTCAGGCTGTCAGACGTCATATACGTATTGATCTCCGCCACGTCGTGCGATGAAGCGATGAGTTCCTTTCTGGTAGGCGTATCTATGCCGTAGAAACAAGGAAATCGGGTCGGCGGCGAGGTGACGCAAAAGTGTATCTCGCTCGCACCCTGCTGCCTGAGCATCTTTATGATCTTTCTGCCGGTCGTTGCCCGCACGATCGAATCGTCCACTACGACGATGCGTTTTCCGCGCACTGTTTCGTGATCCGCGTTCAGCTTAAGCTTGACCCCGAAATGCCTGATCGCATCTTTAGGCTCGATGAACGTTCTGCCAACGTAATGGTTCCTGATGAGGCCCATCTCAAAGGGGATGTCTGCAGCCTGGGCATAGCCGATAGCAGCACTGATCCCAGAGTCGGGAATGGGTATTACCAAGTCGGCCTTGATGGGGTTTTCCCGCGCCAATTCCCTGCCAAACGCCTTCCTTACGCCGTACACGGTCCGGCCGAACACATCGCTGTCAGGCCTCGCAAAGTAGATGTACTCGAAGATGCAGAATCGATGTTCTGCCTCGCGCAGCGGTTTGAGCGACCTGACCCCATCCTTGGTCACGTGAATTATCTCGCCGGGCTCTACCTCCCTGACGTACTCGGCTTCGACAAGGTCGAATGCGCACGTCTCGCTGGCGAAGACAACTGAATCTCTCAGTTTGCCCATCACGAGCGGCCGAAACCCGTACGGATCTCTCACTGCGATCAGCTCTTTGTCGGTCTGGACGAGCAGGGAATAAGAACCTTCTATGCGCCGGAGCGCGCTGATGAGCCTCTCCAGTGTGGAGTTTTCGTGGGAGAGGGCGATGAGGTGGACGATCACCTCCGTGTCCATGGTGGACTGGAATATGGACCCGTAGTTCTGCAATTCGTCCCTTATGATCTTCGCATTGGTGAGATTCCCGTTGTGGGCGATGGCGAGGGGACCCTTCGAGTATTCGACGACAAACGGCTGGGCGTTCTTGATGTCGCTTGACCCTGCCGTAGAATACCTCACGTGGCCGATGGCTGACCAACCCGGCAGCTTTTCGAGGACCTGCTCATCGAATATGTCTGAGACAAGCCCCATCTCCTTGTGTGTATTCAGTGCATAGCCGTCGGCGCAGACGATGCCGGCACTCTCCTGGCCCCTGTGCTGAAGGGCGTGCAGGCCGAGATAGGCTATGTTGGCTGCCTCTTTATGATTGAATACACCGAAGATACCGCACATCTTATGTTCCTGCTCCCATGT
>Ga0102851_10000330_pt1 | contig 22886 bp, 17 predicted proteins | sample Mud3Dept3metaG_FD_79558 | JGI IMG/M metagenome (GOLD analysis project Ga0102851, IMG submission 79558) | Freshwater wetland microbial communities from Ohio, USA, analyzing the effect of biotic and abiotic controls - Mud 3 Core 4 Depth 3... | ecosystem: Environmental > Aquatic > Freshwater >... | reverse complement strand
GTCTCGGGGCGGTTCGGATGAGCACGCGTGTCTTCGTGGTGGAGGACGACCGCGACATCGCCGAGATGGTGCGGCGGCACCTCGAGCGCTCGGGTGCGTACGAGGTCTCGCTCTTCGCGCGCGGCGACGAGTTCCTGGCGGCGTGCGAGGTGGCGCTCCCCGAGCTCGTGGTGCTGGACCTCAACCTCCCCGACACCGACGGATTGGCGCTCTGCCGCGAGGTGCGGGGGTGGGAAGCGACCCGCACGGTTCCGATCCTCATGCTCACCGCGCGCGCCGGCGAGGCCGACCGCGTGGCCGGCCTGGAGCTGGGCGCGGACGACTACCTCACCAAGCCGTTCTCGCTGCGCGAGCTGACGGCTCGCGTCGCGGCGCTCGTTCGCAGGGTGCACTGGGAGCGGGGCACCCCGGACGGCTCGTACCAAGACGCTCGCCTGGCCGTTGACCCCGCCCGATTCCGCGTGACCCGCGACGGGAACGAGGTGCACCTCACGAAGAGGGAGTTCGCGGTGCTCTGGCACTTGGTCTCGCTCGGGGGGAGGGTCGCGTCGCGGGAACAGATCCTCGATGGCGTCTGGGGCCTTGCGTCGAGCGTGGACCCCCGCACCGTGGACGCCCACATCCGGACGCTGCGGCGAAAGCTCGGGGAGGGTGTGATCGAGACGCTCATCGGCTCGGGGTACCGCTTCCGGAGCCAGCCGTGAGAAGGCGCGCTCCCGGTGTTGCCGTCGCGTTCACCACCCTTCTGGTGGCGCTCGCGGGCCTGGTCGGTCTGGAGGTACTCCACCGGCGGGAGGCACGCGCGGCCCTCGAGGGGCGCATGCGTGCGGCCCTGGAGGTCCTCAGCCCGTACGCCGGGACGCTTTTCGCCGAGCCCAACGAAATGGCCGACGCCGAAATCCGTCGCTGGGCGGCTGCGAGCGGCCTGAGGGTGACCCTGATCGGGGCCGATGGAACCGTGCACGCGGACTCCTGGACGCTGCCGCCGCTCCTTCCCCGTCTCGAGAACCACCTGCAGCGCCCCGAGGTGCTCGAAGCGAGGACCCAGGAGGTCGGCATCAGCCGTCGTCGGTCCGCAACGACGGATTACCCGACCACCTACGTCGCCAGGGTGGTTGGCCCGGCGGAGGGCCCGGTCGGTTTTCTGCGCCTCGCCCAGGAGGAAGCGCCGCGGCCGTGGCCGTGGGGCGGCATTCTCGTGGCTCTCCTGGTGGCGGCGGCCTCCGGTTTCGCGGCCCAGCGGCGGGCCAACCGTGTGTACGTAGCAGCCGCGCAGCATCTGGCCCCCTGGAGCGACCTCTCTCGCGGCGCCGAACTGGAGACGCTCGCCGAGGAGGCCGACCGGCGGTTCCGCGCGGATCGCGAGGAGCTCACCCGGGGACTGGACGCCACCCGTGCGGCGCTGGAGAAGGTCTCCGAAGGCATTGTGCTGCTGGACCGGGATGGCGTGGTGAGGTACGCCAACTCGGCGGCAGGAGAGCTGCTTGGGGGCGGTCTGATGGTCGGGCATGCGCTGGTCGAGGCGGTACGGGTGCCCGAGGTTCTGGCGGCGGTCCGGGAGGTCCTCGCGCGCCCAGTCACCCTCCACACGAGCGTGAGCACGGTCGGCGGGCTGGAGCTCGCCGTGCGCGTGTGCGCGCTGCACCACCCGCTGCTGGCGGTGGCGATCGTGCTGGCCGACGTGCGCGGCGAGCGTCAGCTCGAGCGGGCGCGCCGGGCGTTGGTGGCGGACCTGGCCCACGAGCTGCGCACGCCGCTCACCGTGCTGTCCGGACTTGCCGAGGAGCTCTCCGCAGCGGGGGGTCACGAGGAACTCACTTCCAGCATGGCCCGCCAGGTCCAGCGGCTTTCCGCCTTTGCCGAAGAGCTCGAGGAGCTGGCACGGATCGAGTCGGGGCAGGTGAGCCTGCACATCGAAGACGCGGATGCGGCGGTGGTGGCCAGGCAAGTGGCGGCGGATCTTCGCTCCCTGGCCGAGAGCCGCGGGGTCGTGCTCGCGGTCGTCGGGGTGCCGAGCCCGCTGCGGACCGACCGGGCGCGCATGGCGCAGGTGCTCTCCAACCTGGTGGACAACGGCATCCGCTACAACAGGAAGGGCGGCCACGTCACCGTGCGAAGCGCGCCCGAGGAGGCCGGCGTCCGGATCGAGGTCGAGGACGACGGCGTCGGGATCCCTGCCTCGGAGATAGCGCTGGTGTTCCAGCGCTTCTACCGCGTGCGCCGGCAGGCCGAGGAGGAGGGCAGCGGTCTCGGCCTGGCCATCGTGAAGCACCTCGTGCAGGCCCTCGGAGGCACCGTCAACCTCTCGTCGCAGGAAGGACGGGGCACCGTGGTCACGCTGGTCCTCCCGAGGGAGGAAGGCACCGGGCCGCAGAGCTGAAGCCTGGAAAAAGATGAAGGCCCCCGCGCAGGGGGCCTTCGTTTGAATGCGGCCGGCCGCGACTACTTCTTGGGGCCCTGTAGCGCCTTCATCAGCGCCTCGCCGAAGGCGGTCACCTCGGTCTTGCGCTCCGTCTTCTTCTCGTCGGCCCACTTGCGGAACTCCTTGGACGCCCTGCCCTCCTTGGCCTTCTTGACCGAGAGGGAGACGCGCTTGCGCTGGGGGTCGACGGTCAGCACGGTCGCCGAGATGCGGCTGCCGGGCACGAACGTTGCGGCAAGATCGGCGCCCTTGGGGAGGTCGGACTCCGAGGCCGGGATGAGCGCGGTGAGGCCAGGTTCCAGCTGCACGAAGACCCCGAAGTTGGCGCTCCTCTCCACGGTGCCCTCCACCGCGGTGCCGGCGGGGTAGCGCTCGGCGGCGTCCACCCACGGGTCGCTGGTGGCCACTTCGCGGAGCGTCAGGGACAGCCGGCGGCGGTCCATGTCCAGCTCGCGGACCCACCCGCGCACCGGAGCGCCGGGGGCCAGGCTCTCGTCGTCCAGCTTCATTCCGGGGGGGAGCTGGGAGACGTGGATGAGCCCGTCCACACCGGGAAGCAGCTCCACGAACACGCCGAAGTCGGTCTTGCGGGCCACCGTGCCCTCGAAGGTAGCCCCCGACGGGAAGCGCCCCGGGACCTCCGCCCACGGGTCCGCCTCCAGCGCCTTCATGGAGAGCGCGATGCGTCCCTTCTCCCGGTCGGCCTCCAGAACCTTCACCCTGACGGTGTCGCCCACCTTCGCGAGCTGGGACGGGCGTACGCCGACGCGGTGCGAGAGCTCGCTGATGTGCACCATCCCGTCCACACCGCCGAGGTCCACGAAAACCCCGAAGTCGCGCACGCTCTTGACCGTGCCCTCGATCTCCGTCCCCGGCGCGACGCGTGCCCACGCCTCGCCGGCCGCCGCGTCACGCTCGTCCTTGAGGACCTGCGCCCGGGAGACGACCAGGGAGGCGAGGTCGTCGGTAAGCTCGGTGATTCGGAAGAGAAAACTCTTGCCGAGGTAGGCGTCCACGTTGCGGGGGAACCCGAGGTCGATCTGCGACATCGGGCAGAACGCCCGCAACCCGGCGATCGAGACGTCGTAGCCGCCCTTGTTGCGGCCGGTCACCTTGCCTTCCACCGGCACGGCGTTCTCGAAGGCGCCGCGCAGCGCCTCGCGCTCGCGTCGTTCGATTGCGAGGCGGTGGGAGACGCGCAGCTCCGGCGAGAGCGTGGTGATCACCGCGTCGAGCCCGTCGCCCGGGCGCAGCTCGCCGAGCTCGGTGCGGTCCATGACCGCCTCCGATTTACCCCCCACGGAGACGAGCGCGATGTCGCCGTGCACCGCCATGATGGTGCCGGTGATCAGCTGGCCGATCTCGAACTGGTCCTGCTGGAAAGAGGAAGCCAGGGCCTCTGCGAAGCTCTGGTCGGTTGAGGTTGTGTTCTTCTCCTTGCTCGTCATGCGATCCTCGCCGCCTGGTCATGCCCCAGGCGCAGCCCCGCGGGCCGAGCCAAGGATTCTACACCCATTTTTCGGCTCTGGCGCCTCCCGCCCCGGGCGCGCACGCCCCGGGCGTATCCTTGGTCCCGGGGAGCCCCGGCGCAGGCCGCGGGCCCGGGGGACCCCGGAGGGACCGTGGTCAAGGCGAGCGAGGCCATCCGGATCGGCGTCTCCTCGTGCCTGCTCGGGGCCAAGGTGCGCTTCGACGGCGGGCACAAGAAGGACGACTTCCTGGTCAACACGTTCGGCGCGTGGGTGGAGTGGGTCCCCGTCTGCCCTGAGGTGGAGGTCGGCATGGGCACCCCGCGCGAGTCGGTGCGCCTGGTAAGGGAGGGGGACGAGGTCCGGATGGTCGCCCCCAGGAGCGACCGGGACTGGACGGGGCAGATGCGCGCCTACGCCGGACGCCGGGTGGCCGAGCTGGAGGCCACGGAGCTCGCAGGGTACGTGCTCAAGAAGGACTCCCCGAGCTGCGGGATGGAACGGGTGAAGGTGTACGGCGCCGGCATGCCCACCAAGTCGGGGCGCGGGTTGTTCGCCGAGGCGCTGCTGGCGCGCTTCCCCAACCTGCCGGTGGAGGAGGAGGGACGCCTGTGCGATCCCCGGCTGCGTGACAACTTCGTCGAGCGGGTGTTCGCGTATCACCGCGTGCGAACGTTCTTCGCCGGTCGCTGGACGGTGGGGGGGCTGGTGGCGTTCCACACCGCCCACAAGCTGCAGCTGCTGGCGCACGCGCCGAGGAGCTACCAGACGCTGGGACGGCTGGTCGCCGGGGCCGCGCAGCTGCAGCGCGCGGAGGTCCGGCAGAGCTACGAGAACGAGTTCATGGAAGGGTTGAAGGCGATCGCCACCACCCGCCGCAACACCAACGTCCTCCAGCACATCCTCGGGTACTTCAAGAAGCTCCTCGACGACGCCTCGCGCCGCGAGCTGCTCGTCTTGATCGAGGACTACGCGGCCGGGCTGGTCCCCCTCGTGGTGCCGATCACGCTCATCCGCCACTACGTGCGCCTGCACGAGGTGTCCTACCTGGCGGGCCAGGTGTACCTGGAGCCCCACCCCAGGGAGCTCATGCTCCGGAATCACGTCTAGGGGTCTTTCGGCGCAGAGGTCGTTCCACGGCTGGCAACTCAATTATTAATGAGTCTCAAATGCAGATATGGTGCGGCACGCCCCTCCGTATACGTGGGTGTGGATCGGGAGGCGCGGCGCGTGGAATGTCCCAGTGGTTGCAGAGCGTTACAGGACGCACGGACACCCCGAGCGGAGTCGGTTCGCTCGCTGAAGGGGTAGGACGGGCAGGAACCATGGCCGCCCAGCCGATCGAGCTGAATCTGACGCTGACGCCGCGCTCGCGCTACGACGCGATCGATGTGGCCGCGCGCATCCGGGAGGAGCACGGTGATGCCCTGGCCCCCTTCCGGCGCGTGCTCTACTGCTCGTTCCACACCACCGCCGGGTACCTGGAGCAGAGCCTTTCGAGCCGTCTCGAGAACCAGCGCGACCGCCTCGATCCGTTCATCAGGGCGTTCCAGGGGTTGTTCCCCCCGGGTGCCGACTACCGCCACGATCAGCTCCACCTCCGCCGCGACCTCTCCGAGGAGGAGCGCCGGTGCGAGCCCAGGAACGCCGACTCGCACCTCACCTTCATCGGCTCGGGACTGGGGAGCTGCGTGACCTACCGGAACCGCCCCGGCGAGCCCGTCTACTTCATGGACCTGGACGGGGTCCACGAGGGGCGGCCGCGCACCAGGCGCACGTCCGTCCTGGCCTACACGCGCGGCGAGGTGGTGGAGAGGGTGCGCTGCGAGGTCCCGGTCTCCCGGCACCCGATCGACTCGATCAACCTGGCCGATCCGCGCGTGGGCGTGCTGGACCGCGCGCGGGAGCTCCTCGCCCGCCACGGGGTCGCCAAGGGCCGCCTGGACGTCGCCCTGGACCCGGCCGAGCGCGACGCCGGCGTGACCGTGAACGAGTTTGAGACGCTGCTGATGCGGCACGACCTGGCCGAGGTGCTCGCCGACCCGCTCAAGTTCGCCGCCCGACAGGGGCGGCGAATGCTGCGCGACCCGCGCTCGATCCCCTCCAAGAGCTGGGGGTACGCACGCTACGACGTCGTGCAGGTCCTCAACGAGCTGATGGACGCGCTGCGCGTGAGCGAGTCCGCCCTGGAGAGGTTGTTGGCCAGGGTGATGGCGGTCCCGGCGAGGCGCTTCCTGCGCCTGAAGCGCTCGGTCAGCATGCCGGTCTCCGAGAGCGCCGGCGGCATCGCGCACGGCCCCTACCAGAAACCGATCCTCATCCAGTGGGCGGTCGCCCCGCGCGGCGCCCGCACGGTCGAGCTGGCGCTCACACGCTTCCGGTGATTGCGGCCGGTGGAGACCCGGGGGATGATGGCGCCATGGGCGTGACGCGCGCCTTCGTGATCGGCATGGGGGAGATCGGGCGGAGACTCTCCTCGGCGCTGGCCGCGGCCGGCGTGGAGGCGGTCCCGGTCACCCGTACCTCCGGCTGGGAGGAGGCGCTCGCCGACCGGGAGGCCCCCCTCCTGGTGTGCGTGCGCGAGGAGGCGCTGGCCGAGATGGTGGCCCGCGTGCAGGGCGCTGCGCCGGAGCGCCTGGTCTTCGTGCAGAACGGCTGGGTCCGCCCGCTGCTCCGAGGGCTGCCCGGATGCACGCGTGGCCTGCTGTGGTTCACCAGCAAGGGGGAGTTCTTCAGGGTCCTGCGCCCGAGCGCGTTCTGCGGGCCGCTGGCTGGCTTCCTGGCCGCGGCCCTGGTGCGTGGCGGCGTGGCGGCCGTGGCGCTGGACGACCGCGCGTTCGCGGGGGCCGAGGCCGAGAAGATGGGGTTCAACTGCGTGGTCGGGCTGCCGCTGGCGGTGCACGGGGTTGCGCTTTCGGAGTACCTGGAGAAGCACCGCGACGAGGCGCAGGCCGTCTTCGGCGAAGCCGTGGGCGTGGCGGCGCGCTCGCTCGGCGCGAACGCTTCGCCGGAATGGTGGACGGCGTTCCTGAGCGCCGTGGAGCCTCTCGGTTGGGTGAAGGCGGGGACCGCCAAGGCCCTGGAGTTCCGCAACGGGGCGGTCGTGCGCCTGGCCCGCGAGCTCGGCCTTCGCGCACCGGCCAACGAGCGCCTCCTCGCCGCCGCCGGCTACGTCCCGTAGGACCGTGCGGCGCACGGGTGGGGATCGCTCGTTCGCGCCTCCGGCCGCGGCTGAGCTCCGCCCGGCCCGTTCGTGGCCCCGCCGCGGCCGGGATACAATCTTGCGGAGTCAGGGAGCACGCGAGAGGCCGCCATGCCGTCCAAACCGAGAGTCACACGCGCCGCCACGAAGCGCCAGCCGTCGCCCCCCCGCGCGGGGGCCCCGGACCTCGGCGACCCTTCGTTGTTCCTCAACCGTGAGCTGAGCCTGCTCGCGTTCCAGCGGCGGGTGCTCGAGGAGGCGCTCGACGAGAAGAACCCCCTGCTCGAGCGGGTGAAGTTTCTCGCCATCGTGGGCTCGAACATGGACGAGTTCTTCATGGTCCGGGTCGCGGGGCTCAAGCAGCAGGTCGCCGCGGGGGTGCTCGAGCTGTCGCCCGACGGGCTCACGCCCGCGGAGCAGCTCGCGGCCGTGCGCAAGGAGGCCGCGGCGGTGCTCGGCGACGCCTACGCTTGCTGGCAGTCAAAACTGCGGCCCGCCCTCGCTCAGGCGGGGATCTTCATCCACGACTACAAGGCGTTGGGAAAGCGGCAGAAGAGCAACCTCAAGCGCTATTTCGACGACGTGGTGTTCCCGGTGCTCACGCCGCTGGCCCTCGACCCGGGCCGCCCGTTCCCCCACGTCTCCAACCTGAGCCTCAACCTCGCAATCCTGGTAAGGGGCGCCGAGGGGGAGAAGCGGTTCGCGCGGCTGAAGGTCCCCGACACGCTGCCGCGCCTGGTTCCGATCAAGCCCGCCTCCGGGAAGGTCCGGCGCGCCGATGCCGTCCAGAAGGAGCTTCACTTCGTCTGGCTCGAACAGGTGATCGCGGCCAGCCTGGGTGCGCTCTTCCCCGGCATGAAGGTGATCGAGACCCACCCGTTCCGGGTCACGCGCAACGCCGACATCGACATCCAGGAACTTGAGGCTGCGGATCTCCTGGAAACCATCGAGGAAGGGGTGCGGCGCCGGCGCTTCGGCAGCGTCGTGCGGGTCACCATCACGGGCTCGATGCCCAAGGTCCTGCGGGAGATCCTCATCGAGAACCTGGAGGTCGATCGGAAAGATATCGTGCGGGTAGCCGGGCCGATGGGGCTCTCCGACCTGGCGAGCCTCACCTCGATTCCGCGGCGGGTGCTGAAGGACAAGCCGTTCGTGCCGGTGGTCCCCCCTGAGCTCGACCGCAAGCGCCCCGAGTTCGACACGTTCGCCGTCATCCGTGAGCGGGATGTGCTGCTCCACCATCCGTTCGACTCGTTCGAGCCGGTCGTGGAGTTTCTGCGGGCGGCGGCGCGCGACCCCGACGTGCTGGCGATCAAGATGACGCTCTACCGCGTGGGCCGGAACTCCCCGGTCGTGCAAGCTCTCCTCGAGGCCAACGAGAGGCACAAGCAGGTCGCGGTGCTCGTGGAGCTGAAGGCGCGTTTCGACGAGGAGCCCAACATCGAGTGGACCAGGGCCCTCGAGGCCGAGGGCGTGCACGTCGTCTACGGGCTGCTGGGCCTCAAGACGCACTCCAAGACGACCCTGGTGGTCCGGCGGGAGGGCAAGACGATCCGGCGCTACTGCCACCTCGCCACCGGGAACTACAACACGCTCACCGCCCAGCTCTACACCGACCTCGGCCTGTTCACCTGCGACGAGGCGATCGGCGCCGACGTGACCGACCTCTTCAACTACCTCACTGGGTACTCGGCGAAGGCGGAGTACCGCAAGCTGCTGGTCGCACCGATCAACATGCGCGAGCGGCTGGGTTCCCTGATCGCCCGGGAGATCGAGCACCGAAAGGCCAAGCGCGGCGGGCACATCATCCTCAAGGTCAACGCGTTGATCGACGGCGCGATCATCCGCCAGCTCTACGAGGCCTCGCGGGCCGGGGTGAAGGTCGAGTTGCTTGTTCGCGGGATGTGCTCGCTGCGCCCCGGTGTGGCCGGCGTCTCGGAGAACATCACGGTCACGTCGATCGTGGGGCGCTTCCTCGAGCACAGCCGGATCTACTGGTTCGCAAACGGCGGCGAGGAGGAGGTCTACCTGGGTTCCGCCGACCTGATGCCGCGCAACATCAACCGGCGGGTGGAGGTTCTCTTCCCGGTCGAGTCCGAGAACCTGGTTCGCCACATCCGCGACGTGGTGCTCGCGACGTACCTGGCGGACAACGTCAAGGCGCGCAGGATGCAGCCCGACGGCAGCTACCTGCGGGTTCGCCCGAAGGCGGGAGAGACGCCCCTGGATACGCAGGCGTGGTTGATCGCCAACAGGCCGGGCGACACGGCGTGAGCGTGAGCGCAACCCTCGAGCGTGCGGCGGGGGCGCAGCCGCGTGCCGCCCCCGGCTGAAAGCGGGAACGGTGCCCCAGTCGATCCGATTCGTGATCTCCGGCAGGGTTGACGCCGGGAGGGTCGCCGGATGGCTCGCCCCCGGATGGCGGGTCGTCGCCGAGCGGGCGGGCCCCCTCGTGAGGCGCTACCTCGACACCTTCGACTGGGCGCTGTGGAGGCGGGGCGGGCGCTTGATCCTGGAGGGCGAGGGAGGCAGCTGGCGCGTGCGCTGGGAGCCGGGCGGCGGCGGGGCGCCGCGGACGGCCCCGCTGGCGCGCGACGTGAGGTTTGCGGCCGAGCTGCCGGCCGGGGTCGTGCAGCGCGAAGTGGCGGCCGTCGCAGGGATCCGCGCGCTCCTCGGTGTCGGCGAGGTGCAGGTGACGCGGAGGCTGCTGCACGTGACCGACGCCGAGGGCAAAACGGTGGTTCGGCTCTGGCTGGAGACCGTTCGCCCGCCCCATCGGGGCGATCCGTCCGGAGCGCCGCGCACCTCGCTCCGGGTGGAACCTCTCGTGGGGTACGCCAGGACGGGCGCCGGGATCGCGGCCCGGCTGCGCACCCGCCCTGAGCTGAACCCGGCCGAGGGCGACGAGCTGACGGAGGTCGCCGCAGCGGCCGGGCGCACGCCCGGCGACTACACCTCCAAGGTCACGGTGCAGCTCGCCCCCGACCAGCCCGCCGAGGAGGGAGTCCGGCGCATCCTCGCCCACCTGCTCGCGACGCTGGTTGCCAACGTCGACGGCACCGTGCAGGACCTCGACACGGAGTTCCTCCACGACCTGCGCGTGGCCACGCGCCGCACCCGGACCTGTCTCGGCCAGTTGCGCGGCGTGCTCCCGGCGGGGAGGGTGGGGCCGTCCGCCGAGGAGTTCCGTTGGCTCGCCGACGCGACCACCCCCTGCCGCGACCTGGACGTGTTCCTGCTCGACCTGCACGAGCGCCGCAGGGGGCTGGCGCCATCCTCGGCCGCGGCCCTCGGTCCACTGCTCGCACGATTCCAGGCGGAACGCGATCGAACGCACGCGGAGCTGGTGGAGGTGCTCGAGTCCGCGCGTTTCCGGCGGTTGACGGCGCGCTGGCGAACGCTCCTCGCGCACCGGATGCGCGGCGGAACGGAGGGGACGCGTGCAATCGCGGAGGTCGCCGGCGCGCGGGTTCTGCGTGCGTACCGGCGTCTCGTGCGGCACGGCCGGGCGCTCGGCCCGGACGCGCCGACGCCCGAGATGCACCGTCTCCGGATCGACGGGAAGAAGCTGCGCTACCTCCTCGAGTTCTTCGCGAGCCTGTGGGACGGCGAGACGACGGCGGCCCTGGTGCAGGAGCTAAAGCTCGTGCAGGACACCTTGGGCTCGTACCACGACGCGTGGCTCCTGCGGCAGCGCGTGCTGGGTCTCGCCGACGAGATGCTCGCGTCTGGGGCCGGTGCCGCCACCCTGCTCGAGATGGGGCGGCTGGTGGCGGACCTGGAGCGCCGCCAGGCCCGCGAGGCACGGGAGTTCATTGCCCGTTTCGACGCGTTCTCCGCACGGCCCGTGCGGATCCGCTTGCTCCGCCTCGTGCGGCGACAGGGCGCGCCCTGATGCTCGTGGTCGCCGTCTGGACGATCAAGGGCGGCGTGGGAAAGACCGCCGCTGCCGTCAACCTGGCCTGCCTGAGCGCGCTGGAGGGGTTGCGGACGCTGCTCTGGGATCTCGATCCCCAGGGGGCCGCGAGCTTCTACTTCCGTGTCAAACCCAAGGTCAAGGGGGGCGGCGGAAGACTGCTCCGGCGCTCGTCCGATCTGCGGTCGCTCCTTCGCGGAACCGACGTGGACAACCTCGACCTCCTCCCCTCCGACTTCTCGTACCGGCGGCTCGACCTCGAGCTCGACGCGCGCAAGGACCCGGCCGGGCGGCTGGCGCTCAAGCTGACGCCGCTCGCCGAGGAGTACGACACGGCCTTTCTCGACTGCCCGCCGTCGGTCTCGCTGGTCAGCGAGAGCGTGCTGCGGGCCGCCGATGCCCTGCTCGTGCCGGTCATCCCGACCACCCTCTCGCTGCGCGGCCTGGACCAGGTCCGTTCGTTTGCCGCAAAGGTGGGGTCCCGGAGCCTGGCCGTGCTTCCGTTCCTCTCCATGGTGGACAGGCGCAAGACGATGCACCGGGACGCGGTCGAGCTGTGCGGGAGAGACGATCGCTTCCTTCGGGCCGCGATTCCGGCCGCCAGCGTCGTGGAGAGGATGGGGGTGCGCCGCTCCCCGGTCGTGGAGTATGCCCCCTCGAGCGAGGCGGCGCAGGGTTTCGTGGCGCTGTGGGCGGAGATGAGGGCGCGCCTCGCCGAGCGCGGAGCGGAAGCGAGGCGGTAGCGAGCCGGGCTCGAGGAGCCAGGATTCACCCTGGTTCGGGCACCCGATCGGCGGCCGGCCGGCCGCTGGGGTATGGGAAGCGGACGATGCGAGCGCGCGGGAGTGCCCCGCTGTCGAGGTCAAGGAGGGCGTAGGCGCCGCGCGGGTCCCCGTCGATCGACCGTCCGACCGAGCCGGCGTTGACCACCGCGACACCTGCGATCCGCCGCGTGAACGGGATGTGGGAGTGGCCGCACGCCAGCACATCGGGGCGGTCGGTGCCGAGCTTGGCGGCGAGCGCCCGGGCGGTGAGGCTCGGGTAGACGTAGTCGGTGTCGGCGAGCGGCGACCCGTGCACCAGCAGGAGGCGGGAACCGGCCAGGCGCAGGTCGAGGGACGCCGGAAGCGCGCGCAGCCAGTCCAGGTCCTCGCGCCCCAGGCGGCGCGCCGTCGACAGCAGGTCGGCCTGCTTCTTCCTTCCCGTCCGGAGCGCGAGCTCGGCTTCCGTGAGCGAGGCGGCCTCGAGGACCTTGCGTTCCACGTTGCCGCGGATCGTCGGGATGGCCCGCTGGCGGAGCAGCGCCACCACCTCGGAAGGGTGCGGTCCGTCCCCGACCACGTCGCCCGCAACCAGGACGACCTTCGCGCCCCGGCGTTCGAGGTCGGCGAGCGCGGCCTCGAACGCCGGAAGGTTGGCGTGCAGGTCGGATAGGATGGCGACCCGCATCATGGGCCGGCCGGCGGCATCGGCGGCAACCCTCCTCCCGCCCCTGTGGGGGAAGCGTCAATCATTCATTTCCCGCGTCCCGGACCTTCACCGCGAGCCCGAAGGCCTTCTCGAACAGCGGTGCCTTTCGCTTGAGCGCCCACTTCTCGAGCAGCAGGTCGCCCTTCCCATCGAGGCGCAGCACGACCTTCCCCCCCTGCACCTGCGCGTCGAGCGTGCCCACTCGCTGGGCGTGCTCGCGGTCGAGGGCGTCGGCGAGGCGGAGGAGGGCGGCGAGGGCGGTGACGCGCCTCTGGTCGGAGGACTTCAGGCGGGCAAACTCCTCGTGGCCGGTCGTGGGGTCGCCCTTGCGGTGGTAGCGAGCGATGTTCGCCACGACCTCGACCTCCGCGGGGGAGAACCCCGGCAGCTCGCTCTGCGCGATCAGGTACATCGAGTGCTTGTGGTGGCGCTTGTAGCTGATGTAAGCGCCGATGTCGTGGAGCCACGCCGCCGCCTGCAGGAGGCGCCGGTCCGATGCCTGGAGCCCGTGGACCTCCTTGAGCTGGTCGAAGAGAGCGACGGCATGGCTGGCGACCTGGCGCGCGTGGGACTCGTCGAACATGAAGCGGCGACCGATCGAGAGCAGCGCGTTGAGCAGCTCCTGCTCACGCCTGTCCGCGTGCGCCCCTTGGGTGGTTATGGCCTCGACGGTGTCGTAGAGCACCCCTTCTTTGATCCCGACACCCGGGACGACGATCGAGGCCGCCCCGACCAGCCGCGCCAGGCGTTCGTAGACGAGCGCGGCCGGCAGCACCACGTCGGCCCGGTCCTCGCGCAGCCCCAGCTCGTCGACCCGCTGGCGGTAGGAGAGCCGCGCCAAACGCTCGATCACCGCCCGCAGCGACTCCAGGGTGAAGGAGGGGACGGCACCCTTCGGCGCCGCGGTGGTGCCGGCGAGCTGCGCCAGGGTTTCCGCGCTCCCACCGGTGGCGACGAAACCGGTGGGTCGGCGGAACTGGGCGGCAGGTGGCAGCCGCAGGGTGGCGGTGTACTCCTCGAGGAGCCGGCGAAAACGGCCTGGCTCCTCGCCGACCTCCGCAAGCTCCTCCAGGAGCCGGACCGAGCCCATCGTGTGCGACTCGCTCCACAGGATTCTGGTGTCATCGACGAGGAGGACCTCGACGCTGCCGCCACCGACGTCGGCGACGATCCAGTCCTGCCCCGCCAGCGGCAGCGCGCGCCGCACCGCGGCGTGCACCAGGCGTGCCTCCTCCGAGCCCGAGATCACCTCGAGGTGGAGCCCGGCCTGTTCACGCGCGCGCTCGATGAAACGCTCGCCGTTGGAGCTCTCGCGGACCGCGCTCGTTGCGACGGCACGGTAGACGTCGACCTGGAGCTCGCGCATGCGCTGGGCGAACGTGGCCAGGGCCGCGGACGCGGCGTCCATCGCGCCGTTGGTCAGGCGGCCGGAGAGGAAGACATCGTGTCCGAGGCGGACCGCGGCGCGTTCCTGCTCGAGGGTGCGGAGCTTTTCGGGGGCGGCAAACTCAGCGGCCAGGAAACGCAGGGCGTTCGAGCCGACGTCGATGGACGCCACGCGCACGGGGAACGCCATCTCCGCTTCGACCGCGACGAGCGGCACGGGAACTCGGCGCTTCTCGCTCACGTTCGGTCGTCCCCGCCTGTTGGCTGCACCCGACCACCGTCCTTCCGGCCCAGTGTAGCCGCACCAGGGCAAGGGCGGCGCAAGGTGTCGCGACTTGAGGACGCACGCATGCTGGTGTAACGTCAGAAGAGAGCCATGGACCAAGGCCTGGTGCGTACCCTTGCCGAGTTGACGCACCCGGAGGCGTTCAAGATCCTCCTGGTGCTGTTCCTCTCGTTCCTTCTCGGGCTCGAGCGGGAGGGGAGGAAAGCCACCGCGGGCCACTACATCTTCGGAGGGGTGAGGACGTTCCCCCTCATCGGCCTCCTCGGGTACACCATGGCGCTCATCTCGGGAACGCAGGTGCTGCCGGTCGCCCTCGGTCTCGCGGTCGTGGGCGCCTTCCTGCTGGTCTCCTACCGGCACAAGCTGGCGACCGCCGAGGAGGCCGGCGTCACCACCGAGGCTTCGGGCCTGCTGACCTACGTTCTCGGCGCGCTGGTCTTCAACGGCGCCTACTGGATCGCGGTCACGGTGGTGGTGCTCGCGATGCTGCTGCTCGAGCTAAAGACCGCGCTCGAAGGGTTGTCGGAGCGGATCGCGTCCGAGGAGGTCGTCACCTTCACCAAGTTCCTGCTGCTCACGGTGGTGATCCTGCCGGCGGTGCCGAACCAGGACTTCACGCGCTTCCACCTCAACCCCTTCAAGACCTGGCTGATCGTCGCCGCGGTGAGCGGCATCTCGTACGGAAGCTACGTCCTGCAGCGGGTGACCAAGCGCCGGGGTGGCATCGTGCTCGCGGCCCTCCTGGGTGGTGCCTACTCCTCGACCGTGATGACGGTGGCGCTGGCGCGTAGGGCGCGCCGGGAGAACCGTCCGAACCTCTTCGCGGGCAGCATGGTCCTCGCATCCGGGGTGATGTACCTGAGGGTGCTCGTGCTGCTCGCGATCTTCAACGGCGCTCTGGCGACCAGGCTCGCACCATCCTTCCTCGTCCTCGGGCTGGGGACGATCCTGGTGGGCTTCCTCTGGTCGAGGCTGCCCGATCGCTCCCGCGAGACCGTCGAGAGGGAGTACCTGGCGAGGAACCCCCTGGAGCTCGGCTCGGCGTTCCTGTTCGCCGCGATCTTCCTCGCGGTCCTGGTGATCACCAACCTGGTGCTCGAACACTTCGGGACGGTCGGCATCTTCGCCCTCGCGACGCTGATGGGTGTCACCGACGTGGATCCCTTCATCATGGGGCTCACCCAGAGCGCGGGCGTGAGCACGCCGCTGACCGCCGCGGCCGCCGCAATCGTGGTCGCCACCGCCAGCAACAATGCTCTCAAGGGGCTGTACGCGCGCCTGTTCTCCGACCCGGACACCGGGATCCGCGGGCTGGCAGCGCTCTTCCTGCTCGCCCTCGTCGGCCTGCTCCCCCTGCTGGCGCTGGGATAGGAGGGGCCTCCAGCCGCTCCGAGCTAGGTGCCGGTCCGGCCAATGTGGCGCCGTGGCGGGCGCACGCCGGTCGCCGAAATCGTCACGGTGCCGTCGGCGAACGTCGCGGTGAGGGCACCTCCGGCGGCGTCGGTCACCCGCCGGGTCGCGGGCCGGTCGTCGAAGCGGACGGGCACGGCGGTGCTGCCGGCGCCCGGGGCCACGGCGAAGGAGACCTCGAGGAGCCGCGCCTGGCCTTGCTCGAACGTGCTCCCTTCTGGCAGCACGAGCGCGATGCCGATGCGGCCGTCGGCCGCCTGGCTTTCGTCCACGGTGAGCACGGCGGAACCCGCGTCGGGACCGGCGCTCACCGAAGGTGAACCGAGCACCGCGGGGTCGAACGCCACGCTGACGCTCACGGAGCTCTCGTCCCCGAGGGCCGAGAGCTCGACCGGCAGCGTGACCGTCGCGCCGGGGCTCGCGGTGACGCTTCCGAGGCTGAGGACGCGCGGGCCGAGGAAGACCCGGACCGCTGCCGTCTGCGAGAACGACATCCCGTCGTCGCTGGTGGCCTGCACCAGGACCCGGCCCTCCTGCCACCCCGGGGCGAGCCTGCCGGCCGCGATGCGCACCACTGGTTGCACGGCGATCTCCGCACTCCCCGGTGTGACCGCGAGCCACTCCGCGTCGGGCGTCGCAGTCCAGCTCAGCACGTAGGGCCCACGCAGGCGCAGCGGGGCGCTCCTGTCCTCGGGGTAGTTCGCGTCGACCGTGAGCGTGGTCGTGCCGGGATCGATTGAAAGATCCGCGGGCCCGGCGACGGCGGCCTGCAGCATGTCGAAGGCTGTCCCTCCCGGCACGTAGTCGGCGAGGACGACCGTGTGGAGCGCCTGCCAGTTCACGCCCGCCAGGTTCGGCGTCTCGAGCGTCGCGGTGAACTCGCCCCCGCTGGCGACCTCCGGGGAGATTTCGGTCCAGGGAGCTGCGCGCACGATGCGCCCCGTCACACCGGCGTGCACGTCCTCGCAGACGAGGGCGTGCAGGGTCGCGTCGTTGCCCGCCGAAGAGAGCACCGTGCCTGTTCCGTTGACCACCCGCGCGTAGACGCGCAACCGGATTCCGACCTGGCGGGCGTACGCCTCGATCTGAGCTTGCGGCGGTCGGGTCAATTCGGCGTCAACCAGCTTTCGGTAGGAGGACTTGAAGTCGGCTTTCCTACCGCTCGAGATCTGGTGGCCGGAATCCACCATCACGAGCGGGAGGTAGACGGTGCCGCCACTGCCGTACCCTGCCCACCACCGGTCATAGCGCTTGCCCGTCGGAAAGTCGACGTCCTGCTCCAGGAAAACGATGGGCTTGCCCGCGCTCGCGTACTCGGCTGCCAGAGCGTCGACCGCCGGACCGGCGGTCTCGCAGATCGGTCAGCCCGGGCGCATGAACGACTCGAAGACGACGAGGCGGGCCGGCGCCTCCTGGGCGGTAGTCGGCGCGGCGGCACCCGCCGCAAGCAGCACCGCCAGAAAAAAGGCCGGAAGTGATCGGAGTGTGCGCATCGTCTCGCACGGCTATTTCATAGCATCAGCGCCGCCTGCGCAAGCCCCGGACCAGCCGCGCGTCGTGCTCAGGTGCGCACGGCGGTCTGGTAACGGCGGGCGACGTCGGGCCAGTTCACCAGGTGCTGCATCACCGCATCCACCCATTCGGCGCGTCGGTTCTGGTACTTGAGGTAGTAGGCGTGCTCCCAGACGTCGACGACGAGCAGCGGAACCCACCCCGGCAGCAGGAGGTTCTGGTGTTTCTCGACCTGCAGCACCGCGAGCTGGCCGCCGGCGGGCGAGGCCGCCAGAACGCCCCACCCGGAACCTTCCACGGCGTTGCTGGCGGCACGCATCTGGGCGTCGAATGCCGCGTGCGACCCGAAGTCGCGCACCAGCGCCGCGGCGAGAGCACCGTCGGGAGCGCCGCCGCCTCCCGGAGCCAGGTTGGTCCAGAAGATCGAGTGAAGGAGGTGGCCTCCCCCGTGGAACGCTACCTCGCGCTCGAGGTGCTTCACGTGGGCGAAGTCGGATGCGGCCCGCGCCGCGGCGAGCTTGTCGAGCGCGGCGTTGAGCCCGTTCACGTAGGCAAGGTGGTGCTTGCCGTGGTGTAGCTCGAGGGTGCGCGCGTCGTAGTGCGGTTCGAGCGCATCGAGCGCGTAGGGAAGCGGCGGCAACTCGGCCTTCCTCATGGCGGCTCCTCCCTGTCCCCGGACGGCGAGGACGCAGTCGGTAGAGTCGGTTGCAGTCTCAACTTCGTCCCAGGCGACGATACGAGCGTTGCACCGCACTGTCAAACCCGGCGACCGACCGACAGCGCGATTCCCGTCAACCGGACGACGCGGGCGTGGTACCCGTACGCTGGCGCGCCGCCTGAAGCGCCTTGAGCGCGGCGTGGCGGTAGAGGTCGGAGAGGGTCGGGTAGTTGTACAGCGTCTCGGCGATCTGCTCCGCCGTGGAGCCCGATCTCAGGAACGCCTCGGCGATGTGGATCAGCTCGCTGGCGGCGTGGCCGATCATGTGCGCGCCGACCAGCTTGAGCGAGGTCGCCTCGAAGAGCAGCTTGAGCATCCCCTCGGTGTCGCCGATGATCTGGCCGCGCGGGTTCATGTCGTAGTTCCCGCGGCCGGCCACGTACTCGACTCCCTTCTTCTGGAGGGAGTCCTCGGTCTCGCCGATGTAGCTTAGCTCCGGGATCGAGTAGATCGCGAACGGCAGCATCTCGGTCCTCGGCCTGACGCCGGGGATGTTGAACGCGTGGCGCATCGCCTGGCGCCCCTGCTCCATGGAAGTGCTGGCCAGCGCCGGGTAGCCGATCACGTCGCCGACCGCGTAGATGTGCGGCACCGCCGTTTGGTAGTTCTCGTTGACCTGGAGCAGGCCGTAGTCGTTGGGCACCAGGCCGATCCTCTCGAGGCCGAGGTCCCTCGTGTTGCCGTCGCGCCCGACGCAGTAGAGCAGGACATCGGCCTCCAGCGTACTCGCCTGGCGCAGTCCGCACCGCACGCGCGGGGGGTCGCCGGAGAGACGCTCGAACCGGGCGTACCGGTCGTTATGGATGATGGTGATGCCGAGGCGCTCCAGCTCACGCTCCAGGATCGCGACGATCTCGCGGTCGAGGTACGGCAGCAGGCGGTCGCGCGTGTCCACCAGGGTGACCTGCAGGCCGAGGGCCGCGAAGATGCTCGCGAACTCCACCCCGATCACGCCGGCGCCGAGCACGACCATGCTCTTGGGCATGCGCGGGAGCCGTAGGATGGTGTTGCTGTCGAAGACGGTGTCCTCGTCGAACGGCACGTCGGCGGGGCGGTTCGGGCTCGAGCCGCTGGCGATCACGACGAAGTCGCCGGTGAGCGCGGACTGCACGGCGCCGTCGGGGCCGTGGAGCGCCACCGTGTGTGTGTCCAGGAAGCGCGCCTCGGCGTGGAAGACCTCGATGCGGTACCGGTCCAGCGAGTCGTTGATGATCTCCAGCTCCCTCTGCACGACGTTGCGCTCGCGGTACATGAAGTCGTCCACGGTGATCTCGGCGCCGATCTCGCAGCGGATGCCCTCGAGCTTCTGGCGTGTGAGTGAGAGCACGAACAGCGCGCTTTCCCGCAGGGTCTTGGACGGGATCGTGCCCCAGTTCACCCTCGTGCCGCCCACCACGTGGCGCCGCTCGATCACCGCCACCTGCTTGCCTGCCCGCGCGGCCTGAATGGCGGCGCGCTCGCCGCCCGGCCCGCACCCGATAACCACCACGTCAAAGTGCGGCATCCGCGTCCTCCCCCGGCGTCCGGGCAAGCGCGACTCTTCGAGGCGCTCCCCCCGGTCCCATGCGAGAATCGTAGCAAAAGGGTGCCCCTCCGGCACGGCGGCGGAGCGGGTAGAATCCCAGGATGACCCTCCGGCGCAAGCTGACCTGGATCGCGGTGCTGTACTTCGCCGAGGGGCTCCCGTTCGGCATCGCCTACGACGTCTGGCCCGTGTACTTCCGGGTGCACGGCGTCTCCCTGACGGAGATCGGGCTCATGAGCCTGCTCTCGCTCCCCTGGACCTGGAAGATGCTGTGGGCGCCGCTGGTGGATCGCTACGGCGCCCGCCAGCAGTGGATCTCCGCATGTCTGCTCGTGCTCGCGGTGGCGGCGCTCGCGATCATCCCGCAGGACGCCGGGCACCCCTCGTGGCTGTTGTGGGGCGTGCTGCTGGCGTTCACGACCGCATCCGCCACCCAGGACATCGCGATCGACGCGTACGCGGTGGACGTCTCGACTCCGGAGGAGACCGGAGCGATCAACGGGGTGCGCATCTCCGCCGCTCGCATCGCGCTCCTCGTCGGCGGAGGAGGTGTGATTGCTCTGGCCGAAATCACCGGGTGGACGCCGCTCTGGATCGCGCTCGCGGCGCTCTGCCTCGTCCTCTCGGTCGTCGCGTTCGCGAGCCCGCGCGTGGCCCTGGACCAGAAGGAGCGCCGGAACCCGATCCGCCCCGTGTTGGCCTGGCTGCTGCGGTGGGAGATGCTGCCGGTGCTGGTGTTCGTGCCGCTCTTCAAGCTCGGAGACTCGCTCCTCGGGAGGATGGTCAAGCCGTTCTGGGTGGACCGCGGGTACTCCCTCAAGGAGATCGGCCTCATCTCGGTGACGCTCGGCGTGGTTCTCACGATCGTCGGCGCGCTCGCCGGCGGCTGGTTCGTCAAGAAGTACGGCATCTTTCGCGGCCTGCTGTGGCTCGGGATCGCCCAGGCCCTTCCGCACTTCGCCTACGCGGCGGTGGCGGCGTTCACCCTTCCGCGCGAGAGCATCTATGTCGCCTCGATGCTGGAGTCGTTCGCGCAGGGGCTCGGCACCTCGGCGTTTCTCTCCCTGCTGATGAATCTGTGCGACAGGGAGCACGCCGCGACGCAGTACGCGCTGCTCTCGGCCCTGTTCGCGCTCACGCGCGACGTCGGCGGCGCGTTCTCGGGGTTCGGCGTCGAGCGCCTCGGCTACGCGACGTACTTCGCGTGCACCGCGGTCCTCGCCCTCCCCACCCTCGCCCTCCTCCCGCTGATCAAGAAGCACATACGGGAAAAGGCTCCGGTCCCGCAGCGCCCCTGAACGCCTCAGCGCGCTCCGGCTGGCGTACACTTCGACGTTGCGCCGCCCCCCGATCGGGCGGCGGGGGAGGCTGAACCTTGCCGACGTTGACTCTTGGACGGACGCCGCGCCGAAGCCGGCGGTGGCTTTCCGTCGTCGCGGCGCTTGTGGTTCTCGGGTACCTGTCGTGGGGCGCCCTGCGCCGGGGGCCGTCACCCGCGATCGTGATCGAGAGCGAGCGGCCCGCCGTCGGGCAGGCTACGAAGGTGACGGCGCGCTTCTCGGAGGGGAAGGGTGGCCTCGGCACGGTCCGGCTCGAGCTCGTGCAGGGGGAAAGGACGGCGGTGCTGGCCGAGCGCACCTTCCCGCGGCGGAGCGCGTTCAGCCCCACGCGCGGGCGCTTCACCTCGGAAGCGGAGCTGGCGGCGACCGTTGGCCGGGCGAGCCAGGACTGGCTGAAGGAGGGAGAGGTCGTGCTGCGCGCCACCGCGGACCGGATGGCGGGGCCGCTGCGCTCGAAGGCTCCGGTGGTCGTGGAGAAGCGCATGCAGGTGCGCCTCCGGCCGCCGAGGCTGGAGCTGCTCTCCCGGCAGCAGTACGTGCGCGAGGGGGGCGCGGGCGTCGTGGTCTTCAAGGTGGGCGAGGGCGTGGCGCGCTCCGGGGTGCGCGCGGGGACGGTGGAATCGGTCTCCTACGCGCTCCCCGAGGGCGGGGTCGGAGAGCGCTTCGCCCTGTTCGCGCTCCCCTGGCAGCTGGACGACGTCGGGCAGGTGAAGCTGTTCGCCGAGGACGAGGCGGGCAACCGGGCGGAGCTGGCGTTCGTGGACCTGTTCAAGAAGGTGCCGCCCAGGGCCGACACGCTGGAGCTCACCGACTCCTTCCTGGAGAAGGTGGTGCCCGCGATCGCGAGCGAGACCCCCGGCTTCGACGGCAGCGGTACCCTGCTCGAACAGTACCTGCGGATCAACGGCGACCTGCGGCGAGCCACGCTCGCGCAGATCGCGGCGCTGGCCAGAAGCTCCGAGCCGGCGTTCCTCTGGCGCGGGGCGTTCCTCCAGATGCCCAACAGCCAGCAACGGGCCGGCTTCGCGGAGACGCGCACGTACGTCTACCATGGCAAGCCGGTGGACCACCAGACGCATCTGGGGCTCGATCTCGCCTCGACGGAGCACGCCCCGGTGACGGCGGCCAACACTGGACGGGTCGTGTTCGCGGGGTGGCTCTCCATCTACGGAAACGCGGTCATCCTCGACCACGGGTACGGCCTCGCGACGCTCTACGGCCACATGTCCAGCATTTCGGTGAAGGTGGGCGAGACGGTGGAGAAGGGGCAGCAACTGGGAGCGACCGGCGCAACCGGCCTGGCGGGGGGGGACCACCTGCACCTGGAGTTCTTCGTGCAGGGCGCCTCGGTGGACCCGCTCGAGTGGCTGGACGAACACTGGATCCGCGACAACGTGGGCACCAAGCTCCACCTCCCGCCGGTATGAGAAGAGAACGACGCGGTTCCGCGTTGATGCGACGTGAGGAGGTCTGAGGTGAGCGAGAGCCTGCAGGACCGCTATGCGCCGAGCACCCGCTGCTTCGGGTGCGGGCCCGCCAACCGTGACGGCCTGCGCATCAAGAGCTTCGTGAAGGGCGACGAGGTGGTGTGCGAGTGGCAGCCCTCCAGACACCACGAGGCGTTCGACGGCGTGCTCAACGGCGGGATCGTCGGAACGCTCTTCGACTGCCACTGCAACTGGACCGCCGCCCACCACCTGATGACCGCAAGCGGATCCCCAGCGCCCCCCTGCACCGTGACCGCCGAGTACCGAGTCGTGCTCAAGCGGCCCACCCCCTCGACCGGGTCGGTCACGCTGCGCGCGCGGGTCGTCGAGGCTGGCCCGGACCGCGCCGTCGTGGAGGGAACGCTTGAGGCGGGGGGCAAGGTCACGGCGACGTGCCGCGGCGTCTTTGTGGCAGTGAAGGAGGGCCACCCGGCGTTCCACCGGTGGTAGGCGGACAGCGCCGCGGGAGAACCTGTCCTCACTTGGTGTCGAGTATCAGGGGCAGGCCGTCCTTTCCCGCACCGATGATCACCACCTTGGCGTTTTGAGAGCTGGCCAGCTTCTCAGTCGCCTCGATCCCCTTCCAGCGCAGCAGCGGCTCCGAGATCCCCTTCGTCACGATGGTCTGGAAGTCGGCGATCCCCTGCGCCTCGATGCGCTTGCGCTCGGCCTCCTGCTTCTCCTTGAGGAGCACGAACTGCATGCGCTGGCTCTCCTGCTCGGCGCGCAGCTTCTCCTCGATC
>Ga0102851_10000329_pt1 | contig 22902 bp, 22 predicted proteins | sample Mud3Dept3metaG_FD_79558 | JGI IMG/M metagenome (GOLD analysis project Ga0102851, IMG submission 79558) | Freshwater wetland microbial communities from Ohio, USA, analyzing the effect of biotic and abiotic controls - Mud 3 Core 4 Depth 3... | ecosystem: Environmental > Aquatic > Freshwater >... | reverse complement strand
TCGGGTTTGACCTTCGCCCTTTCCTGCGCGAAGAGACGGGCGTGGGGACCTATCTCCGGAACCTCCTGTTCCAGCTCGCGCGGATCGATCGGACGAACGAGTATTTCCTCTTTTCCTCATCCTGGAAGGATCGCTTTCCGGCCGACAAGATCCCCCCGTTCGAGCGGCTGAGGTTCCGCGATTGCCGCCTGCCGGTCCGGGTCCTCAACTCTCTCTGGCAGAAGCGCCGCCGTCCGTATCTGGACTCCTTTTTTCGGACCGGTCTCGACCTGGCCCATTCGGCGACTCCTCTCGTCCTTCCCACCCGCGGGAAGAAGATCATCACCGTCCACGATATCTTTTTCATGGATTTTCCGGACAAAGCCGGGGAGGAGGCCGGCAAAGTGTTCTTCCGGCTGGCCGCGGCTTCTTTCCGGGATGCGGACGGCATCGTCACCTCGTCCGCGACGACGGCCGTCGAGCTCGTGTCCCGGTTCGCTCTCGACGAGGGCAAGGTCAAGACCATTCCTCCCGGGTTGGACGCCGGGTTCCTGGAAGATCCTCCGGCCGAAGAGCTCGAAGCGACATCGGAGCGCTTTCATCTTCCCTCCTCTTTCCTTCTCTTTGTGGGCGCCCAGGTTCCCCGCAAGAACCTGGTCCGCTTCCTGGATGCCCTGAAGATCATCCATCTTCATGGGTTGGAAATCCCACTCGTCCTGGCCGGTCCCGAGGGAGAGGATTCCGAATCGATCCGGGCGAAAGCGGAAAAGCTCGGGCTCAGCCGTTGGATCACGACGACCGGCTATATCGAGGGAAGGACGGTCCGGAACATCTACCGGCTGGCCACGGCCTTCGTGTTGCCCTCTCTGTGCGAGGGGTTCGGCATCCCTCTTCTCGAGGCCATGGCCAGCGGGGTCCCGGTGGCGGCTTCCCGGACCTCGTCCATTCCGGAGGTCTGCCGGGACGCGGCCGTCTATTTCGATCCCGAGAGTCCGGAGAGCATGGCCGATAAGATCGCCTCGCTCCTCGAAAACAAGGGCCTGAGAGACACGTTGATCGCCAAGGGGAAGGAGAGAGCCCGGAGCTTCAGCTGGGAGAGAACGGCCCGTGAGATGCTCGTGTTTTACGAAGCGGTGATGAAGGGGCCATGAAGATCGTCCTGGACGGATACGAGCTGGGCAAGACCGCCAAGGGTGTGGGCCGGGTCATCGGCAACCTGCTCATCCCGCTCCCGGATTTCCTGCCGGATGATGACTTCCTGATCTTCACCAAGGAGGCCGGCGGACTGCCTTCCCACTCCCGGGTGGAGGAACATATCCTTCCCGGCCGCGGCGGCTACCTGCGCTGGCAGAACGGGCCTCTGCGGCGCGCCTTGAAGGAGGCAGAGCCGGACCTCCTCATCGCCTCCAACTATGTGCTTCCCCTTTCTTGCCCCTGGAAATCGGTCCTCCTCGCCCACGACATCTCGGTCATCGCCCACCCCGAATGGTACCCCAAAAAATACGCCTGGACCCGCCGTTTCCTCGTCCGGAGGAGTCTCCAAAGGGCCGATCTTATCATCGTCTCTTCGGCCTTTGTCGAAGGCGAGATCCTGAGGTTCTTCGGAACCGACCGGAAAAAGATCAAGCTCATAGGTTATGGGGTCGAGGACAAGTTCTGCCGGGCCCCGGAAGACACGGTGAGGCGTTGGCGGGAGAGCCATGGGCTGGCCGGGAGCAAGGTCATCGGCTTCCTCGGCTCGATTTTCAAAAGGCGCCATGTCCCGGAGCTCATCCGGGCGATGGAAATCCTCCGCCGGGAATTCCCGGATGCGGTCCTTTATCTCGTCGGCGAGGATTTCGGAGGGTTGGGGGGAGGGAAGGATTCGCTGCTCCAGGGCAAGAAATGGATCAAGTGGGAGCGGGCGCTTCCGGAGGGCGATCTCCCGGTCTTTTACTCCAGCCTGGATGTTTTCGCCTATCTTTCGGAATATGAAGGGTTCGGGTTCCCGCCGCTCGAGGCCCTGGCCTGCGGCCTGCCGCCGGTTCTCCTCAACCGGAGCTCCTTGGCCGAGGTCTTCCAAGGACTGGCGGTCATGGCCGGCGGGCCCGGGGAAGAAGAAATCGCCGGCGCTCTCCGGACGGCCCTTGTCGACACAGGGAAGCGGGCTTCCATTTTAGCCGATTTCGAGCGGGAGAGAGCGCGGTTCTCCTGGGCCGCCTCCGCTCGCGAGTTGGCCCGGCTTATCGGAGAAATGAGGGCGGAGTGAAGACGACGGCAGGTCCCCGGACAAACGAACGGGAGCTTTCGGTCATCCTGGTCAATTACAATGACCGGGCGCATCTTCCGGAGTGTCTCGGTTCCCTCGACAAAGCCCTTTCCGGCCTGAATGCCGAGGTCATTCTGGTGGATAATCGGTCCGACGACGGAAGCGCGGATCTGGTGAGGGCGTCCTTCCCCTGGGTACAGCTTGTCGACAATGACCGGAATGTCGGCTATCCCCGGGCTAATAACAGAGGGTTCAGTCTCAGCCGCGGGGAGTTCGTCCTGTTTCTGAATACTGATACCGTCGTGCCCGCGGAGGCTCCGGCGAAGCTTCTGGCCGGGATCAAATCACGGCCGGAGGCGGGGGCAATCGGCCCCGCCCTGATCCGGGCGGACGGGAGCTTCCAGGTTTCGTTCGGGAAGAAGGTGAGCTTTTTCACCGAGTTGCGTCAGAAACTTGTCCTCAATCCTTGCTACAGGATCGCCCTCCGCCATTCCACGAAGCCCCGGTCCGTCGGCTGGCTGAGCGGGGCCTGCCTGCTTGTCCGGAGGGAGGCGCTCGAGGCGGCCGGGTTGTTTGACGAGGGTTTCTTCCTCTATTTCGAGGATATTGACCTCTGCCGCCGGATCGCCGAAAAGGGTTTCGGGCTGATGCTTTTTCCCGAGGTCAAGGTATTCCATGCCGGGGGAGCGACCGCGTCCGTCCGGCGCTGGCGGAGCCGCCTGGAATACCGGCGCAGCCAGCTTCGTTTCTATGAGAAGCACAGCTCCCGCCTTTCGTTGAGTCTGTTGAGGTTTTACCTGGGGCTTACGGTCTTCGTTCTCGGTCTGCCTGTCACGCGGGATGAAGAAAAAGAGCGTTTCCGGGAAGGACTGCGGGAAATCCTGGCCGACCGTGGCGCCGGAGCGGACGGATGAGAAAGCTCAGAATCATGGAGATGATCGACAAGCCCTCGCTCGGGGGCGGCCAGACCGCCCTTCTCCTCCTGGCCGCGAACCTGGATCCCCACCGCTTCGAGGTGGTCATCGCCTCGGGGGGGGACGGACCGCTCGGCGAGGAAGCCAGACGGAAAGGGATCGCTTATGCTCCCGTCTCCCTGGGCAAGCGGCTCAGCTTCGAGCCGGTCAAGGAAATCGCCCGAATCCTCGACCGAAGAAAGATCGATCTTCTGCACACTCATGGCGGGATCGCCGGCCTGTACGGCCGCTCAGCGGCCCGCCGGGCGGGGACGCCGGCCGTCGTCCATACGCTCCACGGCATCCACTATCTCCATTACCGGAACCCGCTCCTCCGCCGGCTTTATATTCTTCTTGAAAGGAGATATTCCCGGACGACCGACCGCCTGATCCTCGTCTGCCGGTCCGATTTGAGGCAAGCCCAAAAACATCGGCTGGCGCCGGACGAAAAAATGACCGTCATCCTGAACGGGACAGAAATTCGGTCGGATATCGGAGCGAATGAAATCATCCGCCGCCGGGATGAATGGGGCTGGCCGCCGGGCGTTCCCATAGTGGGAACCGTAGCCCGTTTGCATCGCCAAAAGGGCGTCATCAACCTCCTCCGCGCCGCGCCCCGAATCCTGGGCGCTTTTCCTGAAGCCAGGATCGCGGTCGTGGGGGAAGGCCCCCAGGGAAATCGTTTGAGGCGGGAAGCGGCCCGCCGGGGCCTCAAGAGCCGCTTCGTTTTTCTCGGAGAGAGGAAGGACGCCGTCCCGGTTCTGTCTCTGTTTGATATCTTTGTACTGCCTTCCCTATGGGAGGGACTTCCCTTTGTCCTGGTCGAGGCGGCCGCCCTGGGGAAGGCCATCATCGCCACGGCCGTGGACGGAGTTCCCGAGGTTATCGAAAACGGGAAAACCGGGCTCCTCATTCCGCCTGGAGATCCGGGAGCTTTGGCCGAGTCCGCTGTCAGGCTGCTCGGGGACAGTGAGGAAGCCCGCCGCCTGGCGGAGGCGGCCCGGGCGCTTGTGCCTCCCCGCTTCCCCCTCCGCCGCATGGTCGAGCAGACCCAGAACCTTTATTTGGACGTGTTGTAGATAGAGCGCAGAGGGTATTGTATCCCCATTTTTGGTGATTTATAATCAACGCCGATGGACAACATCAAGGTCGCCCTGGTCCATGACTGGCTGACCGGCCAGCGGGGCGGCGAAAAGGTGCTCGAGGTCCTGGCCGAGCTTTTTCCGAAGGCCCCGATCTATACGCTCTTCCACTTCAAGGGATGCCAGGCGGAGACGATCGAGAGCCGCGATATCCGGACCAGCTTTCTTCAAAGGCTGCCCTTCCTGAAGAGCAAGTACCGGCACTATCTGCCGCTTTTCCCCCTGGCCGTCGAGCTCTTTGACCTGGGGGACTTCGACCTTATTATCTCGAGCTCGCATTGCGTTGCCAAGGGGGCCATCCCGCCTCCGGATGCCCTGCATGTCAGCTACATCCACTCACCCATCCGCTACGCCTGGAATCAATATTTCGCCTATTTCTCCCCGAGTCGGCTGTCGTTTTTTTCCCGCCGCTTTATCCCGCCGGTCATGCACCGGCTGAGGGTCTGGGACGAGTCCTCGGCGGCCCGGGTCGATCATTTTATCGCCAACTCCGCGAACGTCGCCCGGCGGATCATGAAGTATTACCGCCGGGAGGCCGACGTCATCCATCCGCCGGCGGACGTCGACTTCTTCCGGCCCGCCGCGGGTGCCGCCAAAAGCGGCGGCTTCCTGATCGTCTCGGCTCTCGTCCCCTACAAGCGAATCGACCTGGCCATCGAGGTGTTCAACCATTCGGGAGAGAGACTGACGATCGTCGGTTCCGGTCCCGACCTCGGCCCGCTCAGAAAAATCTCCCGCCCCAACATCGCCTTTCTCGGTCCCGTACCGGCCGACGAGCTGAGGAGCCTTTACCGGAAGTCCCGGGCGCTCCTTCTCCCCGGCGAGGAGGACTTCGGGATCGCGGCCGTGGAGGCCCAAGCCTGCGGAACGCCTGTCATCGCCCTGGGCCGGGGCGGCGCCCTGGAGAGTGTCGTCCCGGAAACGACCGGCCTCCTTTTCCCGGAGCTCACCGCCTCGAGCCTGCGGGCCGCCCTTGACAAATTCGATGGGCTGAAATTTAATGAGGCGGCTGTCCGGGCTCATGCCGAGAAATTCTCCCGGCAGTCGTTTAAAGAAAAATTGTCGGCCAGCCTCGAGCAAAAATGGGCTGAATTCAAGGGCAAGCGGTGATCCAGAAGAAGCGGTTCGGCCTGGTCGGGCTGTTCGTGCTGAGCGACGCCGTCAGCATCCTCATCTCCTTTTTCTATTCCTACCTGTTTCGCTTTTACGCCTATATCATCCCCATCGACCCGGGAAAGGGAATTCCTCCCCTTCGCCAGTATGTGATCGTCTTCCCGCTTTTTTTGGCCACGCACCTCCTGATTTTTTATTTTCAGGGGTTTTACCGGACCCGCCTCCAGCGCGCCAAGATCGACGACTTCCTGGCCATCTGCTTGAACGCCATCCTGACCATCGCCATCGACGTGTTCGGGATCCTGAGCTACCTCTACAGCTACAGCCAGGGACCGAGGCCGCTTTTCCGGGTGGGCTTCAAGATCTCTCACGGGTTCCTGGCGGTCTATTTCGTGGTCGTCATCTTCATGATCGCCTTCCTTCGCAACCAGATCTTCTTCCTCATGAAGAGGCGCTACGCCCGGGGGCTGAACCTGCAGAATGTCCTGGTCGTCGGGGCCGGAGAGATGGGACGAGCGGTGGCCCAGAAGGTCCTTGTCTACAAGGACCTGGGTTTCCGGCTCAAGGGCTTCCTGGACGATGACCGGCCCGTCGGCGAAACGGTGGAAATCAACGGCGGCGGGGAGGTGCTGGGCCGTATTGAAGACCTCGGGCCGATCCTGGAAAAAGGCGAAATCAGCGAGGTCTTTGTCGCCCTGGATTTGAACAACTACGGCAAGATCCTGGAGGCGATCAAGGTCGCCCACCGGTACGTGGTCAATATCCGCCTGATTCCCGATTTGTTCCAGCTCCTCACCCTCAAGGCCAATATCCAGGATCTCGACGGGTTCCCCGTCATCTCGATAGACGACGTCGCCCTGCGGGGCGGAAAGAGCCTGATCAAGAGGGCGGTGGACGTCGGCGTCGCCTTTATCGGCCTTCTCATCCTCTCTCCCGTTTTCCTCGTGGTCTCGGTCCTCGTCAAGTTGACCTCCCGGGGGCCCGTTTTTTACCGCCAGGTGAGGATGGGCATGGACGGCCGGCGGTTCAGCATGATCAAGTTCCGGACGATGGTCCGGGACGCCGAGGGGGAGACCGGTCCGGTGATGAGCCGCCCCGACGATCCGAGGATGACAAAGGTGGGCCGGTTCCTCCGGAAACTCAGCATCGACGAGTTCCCCCAGCTCATCAATGTGTTCAAGGGCGAGATGAGCCTCATCGGTCCCCGCCCGGAGCGGCCCCAATTCGTCAAGGAATTCACCGACCGGATCCCCAACTACATGCTCCGGCACAAGGTCAAGTGCGGTATAACCGGCTGGGCCCAGGTGCACGGCCTGAGGCAAGACACGCCGATCGACAAGCGGCTCGAGTATGATTTCTACTATATCCAGAACTGGTCTTTGGGTCTCGACCTCAAGATTATCTGGATGACCCTGCGCAAGGGTTTCCTCGACCGGAGCTTGTAGGTTGGGAGCATGAATTCCCTGGATATGGGGATTCCGACGAAACCGGGCTCCAAATGCCTGGAGGGAGAGGACCGCGACGAGGGCGGTTGCCACACGATCGCCCCGGCGATCGCGGCCGTGTTCGTCCTTCTTTTTTCCTCGGCGCTCATGGGCCGGACGGCCCGAGGAGATGAACGGATAATGCAAACCCAGGCGATCTTTTCCGGGCTGATCCTGGACCACGAGCCCGGCGCGGCGGTCCTTGTCGTCAAGGACGGCGGTGTCGTTTTCGAGCGGGGATACGGAGTCACCGACCTGCGGACGAGGCGCCGCATCGACGCCCGGACAAACTTCCGCCTGGCCTCGGTTTCCAAACAATTCACCGCCGCGGCCGTCATGCTCCTCGTCCGCGACGGGAGGATTCGCTACGAGGACCGGTTGACCGATATCTTCCCCGATTTCCCCGGGTACGGCCGTGCCATCACCATCCGGCACCTTCTCAACCACACCTCCGGGCTCCCGGACTACGAGGATCTGATGCCGCCGGTTGATCCCAGCCTTCCCGTCGCTGAGGTTCAGATCAAAGACGGCGGCGTCCTCGAACTCTTAAAAGGCCGGCAGTCCGGGAAGTTCGCGCCCGGAACGAAATGGGCCTACAGCAATTCCGGTTACGTCCTTCTCGGCCTTATCGTCGAGAAAGCCTCGGGCCGCCGCTTCTCTGCGTTTCTCCACGACCGGATTTTCGCGCCCTTGAAAATGACGGCGACCGCGGCCCATGAGCGCGGCCTGGACGAAGTGCCGGACCGGGCCCTCGGTCACACCAAGGACGGCGGCGTGTGGCGGGAAGCGGACCAAAGCCCGACGTCGGCGACCCTCGGGGATGGAGGCGTCTATTCTTCCCTGTCGGACCTCCTGAAGTGGGACGAGGCGCTGCGCGGGCATACGCTCCTGAGCGAGCGAGAGATGCGACCCGCGCTCGAGCCCGTACGCGTGCAGGACGGGACGCCGACGGAGCCGGACGGGACGCCTGCCGCGTACGGTTTCGGCTGGTTCCTGAACCCCTGGAAGGGCCGCGCCCGGATGTGGCATTACGGCGAGACATCCGGTTTCCGGACGGCCATCCAGCGCTTCACCGAAGACCGGATCACAGTTGTCGTCCTCTGCAACCGCACCGACCTCGACGCCGGATCCCTGGCTCTCGAGGCGGCGGGATTTCAGCTCAACGCGAAATAAGGAGTGGATCATGAAATGGCAAGGAAGACGCAAAAGCGATAACGTCGAGGACAGGAGGGGGATAAGCGGAAGAGGGCTCGCGGTGGGCGGGGGCCTGGGCGGCCTGATCATCGTCGCGTTGTTCCTTCTTCTCGGCGGCAACCCGGACGAGATCTCGCAGAGTCTCCAGCCGGGAAGCCCCTCATCAGGCGCGGCGGCCGGCCAGCCTCTGAGCGAAAAAGACAAGGAAATGGGAGAATTTGTCTCCGTCATCCTGGCGGACACCGAAGATGTCTGGCGGACGGTTTTCAGCGGGAGCGGACAGACATACAGGGAACCCCAGCTCGTCCTTTTCTCCGACCAGGTTCAGTCGGCCTGCGGCTACGCAGGTGCGTCCACGGGCCCGTTTTATTGTCCGGGGGATGAAAAAGTCTATCTCGACCTGAGCTTCTTCGAGGAGATGCAGCAACAGCTGGGGGCCCCGGGGGATTTCGCCCTGGGCTATGTTATCGCCCACGAGGTGGGCCATCATGTCCAGAACCTGCTCGGCATCATGGACGAGGTCATGTCCCGGCGGGGCCGGGTGAGCGAACGGGAGTTCAACGAGCTTCAGGTCCGCTTGGAATTGCAGGCCGATTTCCTGGCCGGCGTCTGGGCCCACTATGCCCGGGAAGCGGTGGGCTACCTCGAATCGGGAGACATCGAGGAAGGGCTCAACGCGGCCAGCGCGGTCGGGGATGACCGGATCCAGCGCCGGTCCCAGGGCTATGTCGTCCCGGACGCGTTTACCCATGGGACATCGGAACAGCGGGTCCGTTGGTTCAAGAAGGGGTTGGACAGCGGAGATTTCAAAGAGGGAGATACCTTCAACGCCAGCATCCTTTAGTCAGGCCGGTCCCGCTTTTGGCCGCAATGGCCCCCCGGGCCGGGCGGTAAGGCGAGGGCGGATAGAAATTTGGGGAGGAGAAGCGAGATTAAAATTAAGGCCGTCGTCGGCGTGCCGTCGGCCTGAGAGATTCGGGAATCGATCCATTTGCGGGATTTATTTTTAAAGGAGGTCTCATGCAGAACACCGTGAATTTGATCATTCAGTTGATCAGCGGTGCTTTGGGCGGGAATTTGGCCGGGGGCTTGCTGAAAAAGCTCTCCTTGGGCACGGTCCTCAACTCCATCCTCGGCATCTTGGGTGGAGGCCTGGGCGGCCAGCTTTTAAATGCGCTGGGGTTCGGGGATACGGGCGGCCCCGGCACGGATATCTGGAGCGTCATCGGCAATATCCTGGGGGGCGGCCTCGGGGGCGGCGTCTTGATGGCCATCGTCGGGGCGATCAAGAAAGCCCTGGGCAAGTAAGCTCTTCTTGTCTCCGATGACATAAGGTTTTTATCGAATCAGCAACTCATTTTAAGGAGAAATACAATGCCGGTCAGACGAACAACGCATCGCAGTTCCAAGGGTACCAAACTCTATGCCGTTCGCGACAGCAAGGGGCGGTTCAAGGACATCCAGACCTACAAGCGCGCCCACGCCATGGATATCAAGCGCGGGAGCAAGCCCGAAGCCGCGGCCAAGCTCAAAAAAGGGAAATAAGGCAAGTATAAAAAAGAGCTGGTTCGGGCGGATGTCGTTCCGCTAATCTCTGTTCAGCACGTCGTACATGATCTGCTGAAGCTGGCGGACGAACTGGACCTTTTCTTCCTTGTTCGAATCGCAATGGGGGAAAGTCACCGGCGGCAGGAATTCGACGGTCAGGCGGGGCCGGTCGTATCGTTTGACCTTCAGTCGGTCGAGGAGAAAGCGGCATAACCTGTAGGGCAGAATCCTGTCGGCGACATATCTCTTGTATGTTTGGTGACTGATTTGGGGCCTTTCCTTGACGACACTCGGGACGATCTTTAATGTTTTTCCTCGTTTTTGGAGTATCTCGGCCAGAGAGGGCAGCGCCGTCGGGACGGTGCTCTTCGTCGTGTCTTGATGGGTATACCCGCCGCTCGGGGCGATGGCCACGGGAATATTGGCCTCCAGGGACCTGAGACAATCTTGGAACGCTTCCCGATTGATTTGCCGCTTTAAGGACTGCTCCTCCGGCGAGGCAGGCTCATGTACGAAGACCGGGATAAAGTTATACCCATTGATATTGGAGGTCATAAACCGGGTCATCAAGCGGCTGACCCATTCCATCATTTTCCTCCTCAAAGGATATTGGCTCAACTTCTCCTGCTGGCTTGATGAGAAGAGGGAGTTTCGAACATCCTTTAGCGTCTCCAAGACGATGGCCGGCCGGGCAACCTTGATGTCCACGAAAAAACGTATGGGCGGGTTGGGGGGAGCGGCCGCCGCCAGGAACAGAGGTTCTGCCCGTGCGGTCTGATGGTTGTAGACATAGATGATGGGCTCGTCCTTCGGGATGTTGGAGAGCCCGATTGCCCTCGGCTTGGGACACACAGGAAGATATTTTATGATGCGGATACTGTTGCGGTAGGAAAAAGTGATCATGGTCGCGCCGGGCCGCCCGGAAAAGCCATCCGGATACCCTTATATATATAGTGGGCTCCCGATACCGCAGTCAAGAGAAGGGTGACGGCATAGAAGCCATCCAGGACCGGGGAAGACGTGATCGCCGCCAGGAAGGAGGACCGACCCAAGGCCGAAACCCGGACAGAGTTCGAGAGGACAACCCAAAAGACCGTAGCCACCTGAATGATGGTGCTCATCTTCCCGAGGATCGACGGGGGGAACTCGCGCCGTCCCCGTGTGAGGAAGATCACGGCTCCGCCGGCGAGGATGATGAAATCGCGGCCGATGACCGCGGCCGTCAGCCAGACCGGAATGACCCGGGCAAAGCCGAGGCTTCGGACGGAGAGGAGCACATAGGCCGTGGAGAGGAGCAGCTTATCGGCCAGGGGGTCGATAAGGGTCCCAACCTTTGTCCTCTGGTGCCATGTCCGGGCGACCCATCCGTCCAGCACATCGCTCAGGCCCGCCAGGAAGATGACGGCGAGGCTCCCGAACGCCCGCCCCCGGAGGAGCATCAGGGCGAAGACGGGAACCAGGGCGACCCGCGCCAGGGTGATCAGGTTAGCGGCGTTCCAGAATTTTTCTCTGTTCCGGCTGTCCATCGCGTTGTTTCGACCTGGCCTCCCCGACCGAGATTTTAGCGCACCAACGCCAGCAGGATATCGATGCTCTTGGCGGCCTCGCGCCCGGGGACGGGCTGGTCGGGCCGGAAGGTTTTATCCGGGTAGAGCTCCATGACCTGGTAGGAGAGGATCTGGCTGATCGGTCGGTAATCATAATAGTCCGGGGTGACGTCCCGGATCTGAATCCTACCCGGCGGGACCTGGAGAATAAACCGGTGGCCCTTGCTTTCGAGATATTGGATGACCCGGATGAGCGTCTCGGCGAGCTCCGCCCTGGTCACGGTCCGTTTGGGCTGGAAGGCGTGGTTGGAATGGACCTCGAGAAGGCCCAGAGATGTCACTTTGAGGATGAATTTGGATGCCCAGGATGCGGAGATATCGATCATGATAGTCGGCTGAGCCGCGCTTTCCTCCAGGACGTCCTTGAGCTTGACGGCCAGCAGGGCGGCGATGTCTTCCCGGGTCACGGCCGCGGATAGAGGAATCTCGTTATACCGACTGGGGATTTCGACTATGCCGAGCTCGTTCTTCAAGAGTTCAACCTGCTGCCGGGCCTCCTCGTTTCCACTGTCGAGCTCCAGCACTTTCTGGTAGACATCCAAGCTCCGTTCGTACTGCTTGGCCTCGGCTAATGCCGCGGCATACAGCCGCTGAGCCTCGACGTTGTCCGGGGCGATTGCGGCCGCTGCCTTCAAATGGACGAGAGAGCTCGGCGTCTTGTTCTCGCTCTTGTAGAGACCGGCCAGGGCCAGGTGGATCTCAACCGAGTCCGGCGAGTAATGAAGGGCCTTGAGGTAAGATTCTTTGGCCGTTTCGATGTCCCCTTTGGCGGCTGCTTCCCGGGCCGAGGCCACGGACTGCTCTGTCTTCTGCACTCTGAGGCTCTCGTACCCATCCTTTGCCCAGGAGTTCAGAGGGTCGATCTTCAAGACCTCCCGGAGCGTGTTGAATTCCTTGTCCTCTTCCCCCGTCTTTTGGTAGAGCTGCACGAGTCCCAGCTGGCCCAGCAAAGAGCCCGGGTTCTCATTGATCTCCTGGCCGAACCATCCCTCGGCGGCCGCAGTGTCGTCCCCGAGAAGCGACAGGTATCCGAGTCCGACGGCATAAAGCGGGTTTTCAGGTCCCAGCCGCAGGAAGGCCTTCTCCGCCTTGTCGAGCCGTCCCTGCCTGAGCAGATCCCAAGCCTCCTCCATCCGGATGCGCTCCTCGAGAGTGAGCGGAGTCACCAGGGACTGGGGCAAGTTTTCCAAGTAGAGGTTGGGTGGAGGAGGGGCGATGGTGACGCAGCAGCAGAGGAGGAGGCAAACCGCCCCGGCTCGACACACATTTTTCACCAATTCTCTTCTCCTTGGACGATGTAGGGAAGATAGTTTATCATGAATTGGGGGTTGGCCATAATCTTGATCTCCGAGAAGTCTCCGTTTTCCCTCTTTCTGAGGACGAGAGACCAGTGTTTGAACGAAGCGATCAGGTCCTTTTGGTCCTTGGGGATGCGCAGGTAATAGAGGTGGTATTTCTCGAAAAGGATGCGCCGGATCTTGTCCTTGAGGCCGGGAATCCCCTCTCCGGTCTTGGCCGAGATAAATGCAGTCCTGTCTCCTGCCGCCGCATTCCGGGCCAGGAGATCCTCCTTGGAGGGGAGGAGGTCGACCTTATTGAAGACCTTGATCAGGGGGATGTCCCGGCTCCCGATTTCACCGAGGATGTTTTCGACGGCCCGCGATCTCTCCTCCTGGGAGGGAGACGTGAGGTCGATGACATGGAGGAGGCAGTCGGCTTCCCGGATCTCTTCCAGGGTGGCCTGGAAGGAGGAAACGAGCTCCACCGGGAGTTTCCTGATGAACCCGACGGTGTCGCTCAGGAAGAAGAAAACGCCGTCGGGATATTCGACCCGGCGCAGGATCGGGTCCAAAGTCGCGAACAGCGCCGGCGACGTGACCACCGTCTCCCGGCAGAGCGCGTTGAAAAGAGTGGACTTTCCGGCGCTCGTATAGCCGACGAGAGAAACGGTCGGCACGGGGCTCCGGCGCCGACTCTCTCTCTGGTTTTCCCGCCTTTTTTGAACTTCCACGATCTCCTGCTTTATCCGGGAGATGCGGTCTGCGATCCGGCGCCGGTCTTCCTCCAGTTTCATTTCGCCCGGCCCGCGGGTCCGAATCCCGGCGCCCAGCCGCGAGAGGGCGGTTCCTTTTCCGCTCAAGCGCGGCAAGAGGTAGGTCAGCCGGGCCAGCTCAACCTGGAGTTTGCCCTCGTTGCTCCGGGCCCTCCGGGCGAAGATGTCGAGGATAAGCTGCGTCCTGTCGATGACTTTCGTTTCGATCCTGTCTTCCAAGCTTCGCTGCTGGATGGGGCTGAGGTTGTGATCGAAGATGACGAGGTCGGCCTGGAATTCCTCCTTGAGGCGAGCCAGCTCTTCGGCCTTCCCCTCGCCGATGAAGTATCTGGGACTGATCCGAGGCCGGTATTGGAAGACCCTGTCCACGACTCGGGCCCCCGCCGCCGCGGCCAAGTGGGCCAGTTCTTCGACCGATTCCTCGGCCTCCGCTTTCTCTTGCTGGGTGGTCGCCAGATGCACCAGGATCGCTTTTTCCATGGCTAATCCGCGAGTTGCTCCTCCAGGAAGGCGCCCGGACGGGCAGGCTCTCCCGCCGGAAACCAGGTCACTCCGGCCATTTTCTGGAACCAGGAGATCTGCCGCTTGGCATAATGGCGGGTGTCCTGCTTAGTCAGCCGCGCCGCTTCCTCAAGGGAGATCCCTCCCTGGAGATGGGACAGGACCCGCTTATACCCCAGGGCGCGGAACGGCGGCGACTCCGGCCCGACGCCGGCGTCCAAAAGTCCGCGGACTTCCCCGACGAGGCCGCGCTTGAACATCCTGTCGACTCTCTCTTCGATCATCCTGTAGAGCTCTTTTCTCTCCAATTTTAACCCAATCTTGAGGAGATGAAAATCGGTCACTTGCGACCGCGTCCTCCGGAAGTGCTCGGAGATGGGCTCCCCCGTGAGATGAAATACCTCCAGGGCCCGGATGATCCGGATTTTGTCCCGCGGACCGATGAGCCGGGCATAGACGGGATCCGCTTCCTCGAGCCGGTTATAGAGGCCGGTCAGCCCTTTTTCGGCGGCTTCCCGATCGAGTGTCCGCCGCAGTTCCTCATTTCGTCCGGGGCCGGGGAAGAGCCCGTCGAGAAGGGCCTTGAGATAGAGCCCCGTGCCGCCGACGACGAAAGGCAGCCGGCCCCGTTCCTCGATCGCCCGCAGGGCGGCGACCGCCTCCCGGACGAAGTCCGCCGCCGTGAACTGTTCGGACGCTCCGGCGATGTCCAGAAGATGATGGGGCACGCGCCGGCGCATCTCCGGAGTCGGCTTGTCGGTTCCGATGTCAAACCCGCGATAGACCTGCATGGAATCGCAATTGATGATCTCGCCTCCGAACCTCGACGCCAGGGTCACTCCTGCCGCGCTTTTGCCCACGCCCGTGGGCCCCAGGATGATAACCAGACGCTTTTTCTTAGAAGGCAATTTTGATCAGGAACCAGACGGCGACGAGGGTCACGAGGATAAGGACGGCCAGGGTTTGTTTCCGGGTCACGCCGACTCTCCGATTTTCTCCAAGCTTTTGACGACGCCGGCCTCGTGGGCGTTCCCCAGGGTCTTCTTGACGGCCAGGACTTCGGCCATGAGAATCTCGTTGAGGACACGGATGAACTGCTTCCGGGACTCCTCCGTGAAGAGTGTCAGACTCATCAGGGGGAAGGGGCTGAATTCGACCCGGCCGTCGGACCGGAGCTCGAGCCCCTGGAAGGGCGGCGCGAGTCGCAGGCGGACGTCCTCCAGGGATTTTTCCAGAACGCTCAGGCCCACGGGGCCGATTTCCTTGGAGATGTACCGATAAATATACGCGCACTTGTCGTTGAAATCCGCCCAGATCTTCTCCAGCCCGGCCGACGACAGCTCCGGCGACGGCCTGGCCGGAGCGGGGGTCGGGGAGAGCCCGGCCAGGCCCAAAGTCAGGAAAGCGAAGAGGATCTTCTGGGTCTCCCACCTCCCGACCTGGCTTTGGGCGTAGACGTCGCTCAGCCGCGGGTTGGCCCGGAGGATGCCGAGCACGTAATTTTCGTGTGGAGCGAGATGGAGGTGGTCGGCGTAGGCCGGAGAGAAGAGTTGAAGGGCCTCGGTTTCCGGCGGCAGGAACTCCCGGATCCTGTCGGTTCTCTTCATCCGGCGAATCCCCCGCAGGACGACGGCCGGAGTCGGGAACAGCGCATAGATTTGAGCTTCCGGGAGCGTCGCGCCCGGATAGAAAGTGAGGCCCGCCCCGGTCCAATCGAAAATCGCGAAAAGCTCTTCCATCCAGAAATCGGCCAGTGATTCCCAAACGCGGTACGGGGAGATGAACCCGCGCTCGATGAGCGTCCGAAGGCAAGACTTATTGTTTTCGCCGGGCGAGCCGGCGCATTCCTCGGCCTGAAGCGGAGTCAGGGCCCGCAGCGACAGCAGCTTCTTCAAAAACCCCTCGCCGGAGAAAGACCCTTCGGTCAGGGCCAGGTCCCCGTTGATAAAATAGACGGACCTTTCACCCTCCTCGGCCTGAACCTCCAGCCGGCCCGAGTCTCGTTTCTCCCAGGCGCGGAAAAGGAATTGGGCGAAGGACGTCGTGGACAGGTTTCCGCGCCAGGTCTCTTCAGCCATGAAGATAATTTATGCCGGGGAACCCTTTCTGTCAATGGAACATGCGGTTGCGGAGGATGATGAGCCCGGCGGTGAGGACTACCCAGAGGGGCCGCTCGGTGATGGCCCGAAAAGTCCTGCCCGGATCAAAAAACGTCCCGGCCAGCCGGCGGCCGAAGCTCATGCGCTGTTCTCTCCCTGCCTGTCCCACTCGATCCGACCGTCCCGCAGGTAGATGATCCGCTGTGTCTGATCGGCGATTTCCTTGTCGTGGCTGACGATAATGATGGTATTCCCCCGGTCGTGGAGCTTGCGGAACAGGTTGATGATTTCGGCCCCCGTGCGCGAGTCGAGGTTGCCGGTCGGCTCGTCGGCCAGGATGAGAGAAGGTTCATTGACCAGGGCCCGGGCGATGGCCACGCGCTGCCTCTCCCCCCCGGAAAGCTCGGCGGGGCGATGGCTCATCCGGGCCTGCATCTCGACCATCTCCAGGGCCCGCCTGACCTTTTCTTCCCGCTCCGGCTTTTCGGTCCCTTTATAGATCAAGGGCAGCTCGACGTTGCGGAAGGCGGAGGCGCGGGGGAGAAGGTTGAAGACCTGAAACACAAACCCGATCTCCCGGTTTCGGATGTCGGCCAGCTCGTTCTCGGTCAGGGTGCTCACCGGCCGGCCGTTGAGGAGATAGCGGCCTTCCGTGGGCGTGTCCAGGCATCCCAGGATATTCATCAGCGTGGACTTGCCGCTCCCGGAGGGTCCCATGATGGCCAGGAATTCATTGGGCTGGATACAGAAGGATACACCTCGGAGAGCCGCGACTTCCTGTTTTTCGAGCGGATAGACTTTCCAGAGGTTCTCCGCCTTGATCAGGCATCCGTCAGGGAGGTTCATTCTGTTTCCGGAGCTTTCGACTCGGTCTTGATGAGGGCGCCGTCCTTGAGCTCGCGCAGGGAGTTGTAGGGGCCGACGATGACCTCCTGGCCTTCCTGGAGGCCGGCGGGGATCTCGATCAGCAGTCCGCCCATGATTCCCTTGGTCACGGGCCGGAACTTGGCGCGCCCGTTGTCGAGCACGTAGACACCCTCTTCTTCGACCGCCTCTTTCCGGGACGGGTCTTCGCTCTTTTTTTCCCGGATAACGAGAGCGGAGATCGGGACCGCCAGGACCTTCTTTTTCTCTGCGGTGATGATATCCGCGGATGCGGACAGGCCCGGCTTGAGCGTATTGGGAGGATCGCTCAAAGTGATGGTGACCTGGAAATCCCGGGATTCCTCCTGGGACGTCGTCAGCCTGGCGATGGCCGAACTTCCGACCTCGGTCACTGTCCCCTTGAGCACCTGGTCGGGGAGGGCATCGACCTTCACTTCCGCGGCCTGGCCGATCCGGACGCCGACGACATCGGTCTCGTCCACCTCGACCTCCACCTCCATCTCGGACAGGTCGGCGATGGTCATGAGGACGGTCCCGGGATTGTTCATCGTCCCGATGATGGCCACTTCGCCTTCCTCGACGCGCAGGCTGGTGATGATGCCGTCAATCGGCGAGTTGTAGACGGTCTTGCTCAGGGTGTCGAGAGTGCTTTTGAGGGAGGCTTCGGCCTGCTGGATCTGGTGATGGAAGGCCTGGACCTCGGCCCGAGCGATGTCGGACTGGACCTTGGCTGTCTCCAACTGCTCCTGGGAGATGAGCTGGCTGTCGAAGAGTTGTTTCTGGCGGTCGGAGTTGTTTTGCTCTCTCTTCATCCGGGCTTCGGACTGGATGAGCTGCGACCTGTAGGATTGGATGAGCGCTTTATCCCTTTCGGCGTTGGCCTCGTACTGGGTGGAGTCCAGCTTGAGGAGGAAATCACCCGCCTTGACCATCTGACCCTCGAGGACGCCGATCTTTATGATCCGGCCGGGAACATGGGCGGAGATATTGACGCTTTTCTTGGGCTTGACTTCCCCCGAGGCGGAGATCGTCGAGGTCAGGTCATGGGCGGAGGCTTTTTCGACAGTGACCCGGACGTTTTTCTCTCTTCTCGAGGAGAGGTTGGCGACGACGATGAGGGCGATGAGCAGACAGACAGCGGAGATGATAATAATCTTTTTCCGTTTGGACTTGGGCCGCGGCCGCCGGGCGGCCTCCTCGCCGGAGGCATCTGTTTTCCGGCGCCAGATAATCCGGTATCTCATCCTTCCTCACTCGATATCATAGTATATTACGGGCCAAAATCCAAAGAGTTGATCCCGTTGCCAATGACAACTCAGCCTGCTAAGATAAATGAGCCATGGCGAAATGGAGTGAGTTCCTGGAGGCGGGGCGGCGGGCCGCCCTGGAAGCGGGCCGGATGCTCCGGGCGGGAATGGACGAGGGCCGGGAGATATCCTTCAAGGGAACCGTGGACCTTGTGACGAACTTCGACCATAAAGCGCAGGAGATGATCTTCAACCGGCTGGCCGCGGCTTTCCCGGGCCATGGGTTTCTGGCCGAGGAAGGACTGGCGAGCGGAGATCGGGCGGAGTTCCGCTGGGTTTTCGACCCGCTCGACGGGACGACGAATTTCGCCCACCGGTTCCCCGTGTTCACCGTCTCGATCGCCCTGGAATACCGGGCCCGGGTGATCCTCGGCGTCGTTTATGATCCCATGCGGGAGGAGATTTTTCAGGCCGTGGAGGGAGAGGGGGCCTGGCTCAACGGCCGCCGGATCCGGGTCTCCGCCGTCGACGACCTCGACCGGAGCCTCCTGGCTACCGGATTCCCCTATGATCTTCGGGTAAGCCCGGTCAACAACATCGCTCATTTCAATCATTTTCTCACCCGGGCCCAGGCCGTGCGCCGCTGCGGCTCGGCGGCTATGGACCTCTGTTACGTGGCCTGCGGCCGGTTCGATGGTTTTTGGGAGCTCAAGCTCAAGCCCTGGGACCACGGGGCCGGTTCGCTCCTGGTCCGGGAGGCGGGCGGCCGGGTCTCCGACTTCGGAGGCGGCGAGTTCGAAATTTCTTCCGAGGAGTCGCTGGCCTCGAACGGACTCATCCACGAGCAGATGATCCGCGTCCTCGGCCTGGGGCCAGAGCGGGAGAGCGGGGGAGAGAAGGAATGAAGGCGCACCGTTGGCCGGTCCTGGCCGGCCTGCTTCTCGTTCTGGGGCCGATGGCGGCCGAGGAAACGCGGACGTTCGTCGTTACGGGAAACTCGGCCTGGACGGATACGGGAATCGACGTCATTCAGGGGCAGGCGGTCGAATTCACTGCCGAGGGTATGATCTCCCTTCAGAAGGGCAATCCTCAGGCGGACTGCGGGCCGGACGGCTATGACCTGAGGACCGTCCAGCAGCCCCTCGCCGATTGTAATATGGGTGCATTGATCGGGAAGGTGGTCATCGCCGTCACAGTATTCAAAGACAAGAAGACCGGCAAGGAGAAAAACGAGGAAGCCGCCGAGCTGTTTCCGATCGGCGCCAGGAACCGGGTGGAGATGCCCGTCAAGGGCCGGCTTTTCCTGGGAGTGAACGAGCTTGTCATCGGCGATAACGCCGGCCAATTCACGGTCACGATCGTGACCGACCCTGAATAGCGGCCCCCCTATTTGTTATTGTTGCCGTTTTTCTGCTGGAACCTCTCCATGAACTGCGTGTCGTAGCTGCCCTTGGCGAAATCCGTGTCGGCCAGGATGGCGAGATGGAGAGGAAGGTTGGTCTTGACCCCGACGATCGTGGTCATCTCCAGGGCGGCCTGCATCTTCCGGATGGCCTCCGCGCGGGTCGGGGCCAGGGTGACGACCTTGGCGAGCAGGGAATCATAGTCGGGCGGGATCTGCCAGCCTTGGTAGGCAGCGGAGTCCACCCTGATTCCCTGTCCGCCCGGGAGGAGCAGGAAGTCGATCGTTCCCGGGCTGGGGCTGAAGGTGATGGGGTCCTCGGCGTTTATTCGGCATTCCAGGCCGTGGCCCCGCATTTCCATGCCTTCGCGGATGGAGAGCTTTTCCCCGCCCGCGATCTTTATCTGCTCCTTGACCAGGTCGACGCTGTAGACCATCTCGGTGACCGGATGCTCGACCTGGATGCGGGTGTTGGCCTCCATGAAATAAAACTTTTTCTTTTCGTCGACCAGGAATTCGAACGTTCCCAGGCTCTGGTAGCCGATGTGGCGGGCGGCGTCCTCGGCGGCCTTGACCATCTTTTTGCGCAGCCTGTCGTCGACGAATGGGGAGGGGGATTCTTCGATGAGCTTCTGGTGTTTTCGCTGGATCGAGCACTCCCTCTCCCCGAGGGCGACGACATTTCCGTGTTTGTCGGCGATGATCTGGATCTCGATGTGGCGGGAGTTGGAGAGATATTTTTCGACATACAGGGAGGCGTCGTTGAAGGAGGCCTTGGCCTCGTTCTGGGCCAGGCCGAACTGCTCCTCGAGCTGGGCCCGGGTGCGTGCGATCCTCATCCCCTTGCCGCCCCCTCCGGCCGCCGCTTTCAGGATCACCGGGTAGCCCATCTTCTTGGCGATCTTCTTGGCTTCGTCCAAGCTCTGGACGATTTCGTTGCTGCCCGGCAGGATGTAGAGGCGGGTTTTCTTCATCTCCTGGCGGGCCAGGCTCTTGTTGCCCATGAGCTTGATCATGGACGGCTGAGGGCCGACGAAAACAAAGCCCGATGATTCGCAGATTTCGGCGAACCTCGGGTTCTCGGCCAGGAAGCCGTATCCCGGATGGATGGCTTCAGCCTTGGTCTGCTCGGCGGCGCCGAGGATATTGGGGATATTGAGATAGCTGTCCGAGGCCCGGCTCGGGCCGATGCAGACCTTTTCGTCCGCCAGGATGGTGTGAAGCGCATTCCGGTCGCTCTCGGAATAGACCGCCACCGTCTTGAGGCCGAGCTCCCGGGCGGCCCGGATGACCCGGAGGGCGATCTCCCCCCGGTTGGCGATCAGGATCTTGGAAAACATCGGTTCAGGCCGCCACGGGCTGGATCGCGAAAAGCCTTTGTCCGTATTCGACCGGCTTTCCGTTCTCCACGTAGATTTCGGCGACGATGCCGTCCACGTCGGATTCGATCTCGTTCATCAGCTTCATGGCCTCGATGATGCAGAGGGTCTGGCTCTTTTTCACTTCCTCTCCGATTTCGATAAATGAGGGAGAAGCGGGGTTGGGCGCCCGATAGAATGTTCCCACCATGGGGGAGGTGATGTAATGGAACTTTTCGGGGGATTCCGCGGTGGTGGGAGCGGCCTGGACAGCCGGTGGAGCCGTTTCGGGCTGAGCGCTGGGGGGCGGCGCCGAAACATTGGCCGCCGCTTCCGATTGGGACAGGGCCCGGCTGATCTTTATCTTGAAGCCTTCGACTTCGAGCTCGAACTCGGTCAGATGCTTTTCCTCGAGGAAGCTGACGAGCTTGGCGATCTCCTCATAGTCGATTTTTTTATCGTTCATTAAACTGTCCTCCAGAGAGGTCAATGGAGCGCTTTTTATTTTATCTCAGGGCGAGCAATGTTACCGGGGTGCCTACTACCTTACTCAGAACCTCCTCCCTTGTCAAGATGGCACGGAGCCGTTGGCTCCAAACCACGCCCGTTTTCCCCAGCGCGGAAAACGGGCTCGATTTGTCTTTCGCTCTTCTCTCCCTTCGGTCGAGAAACCGTGCCCGCTCACTCCTCATACGGGTTTGTCGCCAACGGCCCCTCGCCTGGGTAAATAAGATAAAAATTGGTCCTCTGGGGAGTTTGACTAACCTCCCGATTCGTTCATAATAGGAAAGCGATGTTCGAACAGCTGTCCGCCAGGCTCGAGAAGGTCCTGAAGTTCGTCCGCGGGGAAGGCAAAATCACCGAGAAGAACATGGCCGAGGCCCTGCGGATGATCCGCCTGGCCCTCCTCGAGGCCGACGTCAACTATAAAGTGGTCAAGGATCTCATCGAAAGTGTCCAGGCCAAGGCCCTGGACCAGAAAGTCCTGGACAGCCTGACCCCGGGACAGCAGGTGATCAAGATTCTTCGGGACGAGCTGACGGCCATCCTGGGCGGCGAAGCCAGGCCGTTGCGTTTTTCGGGCCAGCCGCCCACCATCCTGATGCTGGTCGGCCTCCAGGGCTCCGGGAAGACGACCTCCTGCGGCAAGCTGGCCAAGTGGTGCCTCGGGCTGCAGAAGAATCCGCTCCTCATGTCCTTTGACCTCAAGCGGCCGGCCGCCCAAGACCAGCTCCAGATGATCGCCGGCCAGCTCGGACTGCCCTTTTATGGGCTGGCCCCGGACCAGACGGCTTCGCCCCAGAAAGCCCTCAAAGACCTCCTCATCCACACCAGGAACCGGGGGTATGACCCACTCATCGTTGACACTGCCGGAAGGTTGCATATCGACGAGGAATTGATGACCGAGCTCCGGCTGGTCAAGGAGACGCTCCTTCCGACCGAAGTCATCTATGTCGGAGACGCCATGACCGGCCAGGATGCCGTCAAATCCGCCCAGGCCTTCGAGGAAAAAATCGGGCTGACCTCGGTCATCCTGACCAAGCTCGACGGCGACGCCAGGGGAGGGGCGGCCCTGTCCATTGTCGCTGTGACCGGAAAGCCCATCAAGTTCGTGGGCACCGGCGAGAAGTTCGATAAGCTCGAGGTCTTCCATCCCGACCGGATGGCCTCCCGGATCCTGGGCCTGGGCGACATCCTCAGCCTCATCGAGAAGGCCGAGCAGGAGGCGGACGTCCAGGAGGCGGAGGAGATCGCCCGCAAGCTGGGGAAAGAAGAGTTCACTCTTGATGATTTCCGAAAGCAGCTCAAGCAGATAAGGAAAATGGGGTCCTTTTCCCAGCTCCTGAAGTACCTGCCCAGCGGCGGCATGTTCAAGAACCTGGCGGGAGTCGAGATGGACGATAAAAAAATCCTGCACTACGAGGCCATCATCGGCTCGATGACGCCCCGGGAGCGGGAGGACCCTAAGATTATCGACGGCCGGCGCCGCCTGCGGATCGCCCAAGGAAGCGGCCGTCCGGTCTTCGAGGTCAACCAGCTTCTCAAGCAGTTCCTGGAGATGAAAAAGATGATGAAGAAATCTCAGTTC
>Ga0102851_10000328_pt1 | contig 22927 bp, 27 predicted proteins | sample Mud3Dept3metaG_FD_79558 | JGI IMG/M metagenome (GOLD analysis project Ga0102851, IMG submission 79558) | Freshwater wetland microbial communities from Ohio, USA, analyzing the effect of biotic and abiotic controls - Mud 3 Core 4 Depth 3... | ecosystem: Environmental > Aquatic > Freshwater >... | reverse complement strand
TCGGCGGGCTGCTCGACACCCCGCGAATCGCGCTGCTGCCGCCACTGGGCTACCTCGAGCTGCTCGGCGTGATGGCGGAGGCCCGGCTGGTGCTGACCGACTCCGGTGGCCTGCAGGAAGAGACCACGGCTCTGGGTATTCCCTGCCTGACCCTGCGGGAGAACACCGAGCGGCCGATCACCGTCGAATGCGGGACGAACACGGTCGTGGGATCGGATCCCGAACGGATCGTGGCCGCCGTCGATGCCATCCTGCGTGATGGCGGCAAGCGCGGCCGCGTTCCCGAGCTGTGGGACGGCCGGGCGGCCGAGCGGATCGTCGATCTCACCGGCGCCTGGCTCGCCGCGCGCGGCACGGGGGCCCGGAGCGCGGCATGACGGCGAACGAGTTCCGTCCCTTTGCCCGGCAGCCGACCTCCGTTGGCGTGACCAACGCGATGTCCGTGGACGTCGAGGACTATTTCCACGTCTCCGCATTCGAGGGCACGGTGCGGCGCGAGGACTGGGAGCGCTGGCCGGCCCGGGTCGAGGCCAACACGGAACGAGTGCTCCTGGCTTTCGACCGACGCGGCGTCCGGGCGACCTTCTTCATGCTGGGCTGGGTGGCCGAGCGCCATCCGGCGCTCGTCCGGCGCATCGTCGATGCCGGTCACGAGCTCGGCAGTCACGGCTGGTCCCACGTTCGGGTCATCCACCAGGACCGCCCCGAGTTCCGACAGGACGTCGACCGCACCAAGAAGCTGCTCGAGGACACGGCCGGCACTGCCGTGCACGGCTATCGGGCCGCGAGCTACTCGATCGGTCGCGGCAATCTCTGGGCGCTGGACGCACTGCGCGAATCGGGACATCGCTACAGCTCGAGTGTGTTCCCGATCCGCCACGACCTCTACGGCATGCCCGACGCGCCGCGCTTTGCCTTTCATCCAGGTGACGACGAGTTCGTCGAGATCCCGCTGACGACCGTGCGGGTCGGCAGCCGCCGGCTGCCCTGTGCGGGAGGCGGTTGGTTCCGGTTCTTTCCGTATGCATTCACCCGCTGGGCCATCAGTCGGGTGAACGCCCACGACGGCGAGCCGGCCGTCTTCTACTTCCACCCGTGGGAGGTGGATGCAGACCAGCCGCGCCCCGATGGGCTCCCGGCAAAGAGCCGGTTCCGCCACTACCACAACCTGCATCGCATGGAGTCGCGGCTGGGGAGGCTGCTGAGCGATTTCCGGTGGGGGCGCATCGACGAGGTCTTCGGTCTGCGGCCGATCGCCCGCTGATGACTGCCTCTGCGCCATTCGTCCTGCGCGAGCTGGCTGCCGGCGACGTCGCCCGCTGGAACGACTTCGTCGAGCACTGTCCGGAAGCCACCTTCTTTCACCGCGCCGAGTGGCGTGAGGTGATCGCGCGGGCCTTCGGTCATCCGACCATGTACTGGTTTGCCGAGGACGGTGAGGGAAGGGTTCGCGGCGTCCTCCCGCTGATTCGCGTCCGCAGCTGGCTGTTCGGCGACACGCTCGCGTCGATTCCCTTCGGCGTCTACGGCGGTGTCGCCGCCGATGACGAGGTGGTCAGGCAGCGCCTCGAGGGACATGCCTGCGAGGTCGCGCGCAGTCTGGGTGTCGGCGCCCTGGAGATGCGCAATCGGGTCCAGCGCCGGCCGGACTGGCCGCACAAGGACCTCTACGTGACGTTCCGCAAGGTGATCACGGCGGATCACGACGAGAACCTCAAGGCCGTCCCGCGCAAGCAGCGGGCGATGATCCGGAAGGGGATCGACGCGGGCCTGGAGTCGGTCCGGACCAATGATGCCGACCGGCTGTTCCGGACCTACTCGGCCAGTGTCCGGAATCTCGGCACCCCGGTGTTTCCGCGCCGTTATTTCAGGCTGCTCCAGGAGGTGTTCGGCGCCGCGTGCGACAGCCTCATCGTCACCCACGAGGGTCGCGACGTTGCGGCAGTGATGAGCTTCTATTTCCGGGACGAGGTCCTGCCCTACTACGGGGGCAGCCTGCCGCTGGCCCGCGAGGTCAAGGCCAACGACTTCATGTACTGGGAGCTCATGCGGCGCAGCGTCGACGGCGGCTGCCGGCTCTTCGACTTTGGTAGAAGCAAGGTCGGCACCGGCTCGTATCACTTCAAGAAGAACTGGGGGTTCGAGGCGCAGCCGCTGCACTACGAGTACTTCCTGGTGAAGGACCGCGAGGTGCCCGAGATCAACCCGGCAAATCCGCGGTATCGGCTGTTCATCGAGGCCTGGAAGCGCCTGCCCCTCCCGCTGGCCAACCTCGTGGGTGCCCGCCTGTCGCCGTACCTCGGCTGACGGCGCCACACTTCCAAATCCCATGCGGCCGCCGCTGCTCTTTCTCGCCCACCGCCTGCCCTATCCCCCCAACAAGGGCGACAAGATCCGTTCCTTCCACCTCCTGAAGCAACTCGCGACCGACTACCGGGTTTTCCTCGGAGCCTTTGTCGATGCGCCAGAGGACATGCAGCACGCCGGTGCGCTGCGGGACCTCTGCGAGGAGGTCATGGTCCTGCGCCTCCGGCCGCGGTGGGCCAGGCTGGCGAGCCTGCGCGGCCTGCTGCAGCGGCAGCCGCTCACCGTGCCTTATTACTGGCGGCGCCAGCTGGCCGCCTGGGTCGGTCGGACGATCGCGGAGCGGGGCATCGAGCGCGCGCTGGTCTTCTCCTCTTCCGTGGCGCCCTACCTGCTGGGGCCCCGTCATGCGGGCCTGCGGCGAGTCATCGACTTCGTCGACGTGGATTCGGACAAATGGGCCCAGTACGCGGAGACGACGAGCCTCGCAGTGCGCTGGATCTACCGCCGCGAGGCGGTCCGGCTGCTCGCCCTCGAGCGCAGAATCGCCGCGGAATTCGACGGCAGTGTCTTCGTGTCCGCGGCCGAGGCCGCCTTGTTCCGAAAGCTGGCGCCCGAATCGGCCGGCAAGGTATCGTTCGCCTACAACGGCGTCGACACGGTGTACTTCGACCCGCAGCTGCCGCTACCCACCCCGTACGCCGAGGGGGAGTGTCCGCTGGTCTTCACGGGGGCGATGGACTACTGGCCGAACGTGGATGCCGTCTGCTGGTTCGCCGAGCACATCCTGCCGAGCGTGCGCAGGGCGGCGCCGGACGCCGTGTTCTATGCCGTCGGCGCGAGGCCCGCGCCCGCCGTGCAGCGGCTGGCGCGACTCCCCGGCGTCAGGGTGACGGGCCAGGTCGCCGACGTGCGCCCCTTCCTGCGTCACGCTGCCGCCGTGGTGGCCCCGCTGCGCATCGCGCGCGGGATACAGAACAAGGTCCTCGAGGGCATGGCGATGGCAAGGCCCAGCGTTGTCACGCCGGCCGCGCTCGAAGGGATTGCCGCGATTTCCGGCGAGGAACTGCTGGTGGCGGCTGACGCCAGCTCGTTCGCCGACGCGGTCGTCACGGTCGTCTCGGGACGCGCCGCTCCGGGCATCGGTGCGGCGGGGCGGCGACGAGTCCTGGCGGACTTCGACTGGGATCGCAATCTGACGGGTTTCCACCAGTTGCTGGAGGGTGGCAGGACGTGAACGAGCGCGGCGCTGATCCAATCGTTTCTGCCGGCCCGATGTCTGCTGGCGGAGGCTGGGCGAGGGCTGCCACGCTGGCGGTGCTCGCGAGCCTCGTCACCCTCGGGCTGTTCTGGCCGACCGCGTGGTCGATGGTCGAGGTCTGGTCGCGCAGCGATACCTTCGCGCATGGCTTCCTGATCCTGCCGATCACCCTCTGGCTGGTCTGGCACCGCCGTCCCCACCTGGCGGCGGTCGTGCCGGCGTTCTCCTGGCTCGGGCTCACCGCATTCCTCGTCGCGGCGCTCGTCTGGCTGGCCGGCGACGTCGCCGATGCGCTCGTCGTGGCGCAGTTCGGGCTGGTCGGCATGCTGGTCGGCGGTGTCTGGGCAATCCTCGGCAATCAGGCCGCGCGGGAGCTGGTCTTCGCGCTGCGATTTCTCTTCTTCGCGATCCCGGTCGGCGAGGCACTGGTGCCGCCGCTCATGGAGTTCACTGCCAGCTTTACGGTCGGATTATTGCGGCTGACCGGCATTCCGGTCTACCGGGACGGGCTGTTCTTTTCGCTTCCTTCCGGCAACTGGTCGGTGGTGGACGCGTGCAGCGGCATCCGCTATGTCATCGCCTCGGTGACGCTCGGCGTTCTCTACGCGTATCTGGCCTATCAGAGTCGGTGGCGGCGCATCGTGTTCATCCTGGTGTCCGCTCTGGTGCCGGTGCTGGCCAACGGCCTGCGCGCCTACTCCATCGTGATGATCGCCCATCTCAGCGACATGAAGCTGGCAACCGGGATCGATCACCTGATCTGGGGGTGGGTGTTCTTCGGCATGGTCATGCTGATCATCTTCAGCATTGGTGCCATCTGGCGGGAGCCCGAAGCCGTGGCACCAGCGCCAGCGGCTCCCGCCGCAATTGCGGCGCACGGGCGCGGGGTCGCATTGGGTGCCACCGCCATCGTGATTGCGATGCTCCTGCTGCGTGCGGGTTCCAACCACGTCGCGGCCCATCAGTCGGTGGTGCGTGCGCCAACGCAGCTGCCGGCCGTGATCGGCGAATGGGTGCTCGGGGACAGGCGCCCCTGGACCTGGTCGCCGCACTTCCTTCCGGCGGAGCTCGGGGCGGCGCTGACTTACCGGCGCGGCGATCTCGCGCTCACCGTCGACGTCGCGCACTTCGTCCAGCAGCGGCAGGACGCGGAGGTCATCAACTCGCAGAACCAGATCGTCTATGGCAGGTACGGCAGGGAAACGGAGTGGCGCGTGGCGAACGAGGGCAGGGAACGATTCGACACGGGGGACGGCCCGCTGGGCGTGGACAGCTTCCGGGTCCGCGGCCCGCAGTCGCTCGCGGTTTGGCGCTGGTATCGGATCGGCGCACGCAATACGACCAACACCTACGTCGCGAAGCTGTACCAGGCCTGGGATCGCCTGACGCTCGATCGCACCGACGGTGCGATCGTGGTGGTGGCGGCCCCGCTCGACGCGCGCGATCAGCCGCCGGAGGCCGAGGTCCGGGCGTTTGTGCGCGACCTCGTGCCGGTGTTGTCGCGGGCGCTCGATGCGTCGGTCGGCGAGTAGTGGCTCCTGGCCGGGGCAGGGGCGATGATGGCGTGAAGATCCTCCACGTCCTCGATCACTCGATCCCGTTGCAGAGCGGCTACACGTTCCGAACCCGGGCGATCCTGCGCGAGCAGCGCCGTCGGGGCTGGGAGACGGCACAGGTCACCTCCGTGAAGCACGTCCGGCCGGGACCGCCGGAGGAGGAGGTCGACGGTCTGCGGTTCTACCGCACCACTGCTCGCGGCGCCGTCGGCAGCCGGATTCCCGGGCTCAGGGAACTGGCAGGAATCCGTCGTCTCGAGCAGCGGATCGAGGAGGTGCTCGCGTGCGAGCACCCCGACATCCTGCACGCGCATTCACCGAGCTTGAACGGCGCCGCCGCCCTCCGTGTGGCACGCCGCCATGGCCTCCCGCTGGTCTACGAGTGCCGCGCCTTCTGGGAGGACGCGGCCGTCGACCATGGCACGGCCCGCGAGGGCGGACCCCGTTACCGCCTGACGAGGGCTCACGAAACGCGCGTCTTTCTCGGTGCAGATTCGGTGACCTGCATCTGCGAAGGGCTGCGAGCCGACATCGTGGGGCGCGGCGTCGCGCCGGAGAAGGTCACCGTCATCCCGAATGCCGTCGACACCGACGCCTTCAGCGTCGAGCGGCGGCGTGAGCCGGCGCTGGCCATGGAACTCGGGCTCGGCGATCACCCGGTCATCGGCTTCATCGGGTCCTTCTATGCGTACGAGGGCCTCGGCCTGGCGCTCGATGCCCTCGTCCGGCTGCGTTCGAGGCTGCCGCACCTGCGCCTGCTGCTGGTCGGCGGCGGCCCGCAGGAGGCCAACCTGAAGGCGCGGGCGGCGCAACTGGGTCTGGGCGGTGCGGTCGTGTTCACCGGGCGGGTGCCTCACAGCGAGGTGGGCCGGTACTACGATCTGGTCGACGTCTTCGTCTACCCGCGGCTGTCGATGCGCCTGACCGACCTGGTCACGCCACTCAAGCCGCTCGAGGCGATGGCGCAGGGGCGGCTGGTCGTCGCGTCGGATGTCGGCGGCCATCGCGAGCTGATCCGCGACGGCGAGACGGGCGTGCTGTTCCGCGCCGGCGATGCGGATGCGTTGGCCGATGCAGTCTTCGCGTTGTTCGCCAGCCGGGAGCGTTGGGCAGGGCTGCAGGCCGCCGGCCGGCGCTTCGTGGAGCAGGACCGCAACTGGGCGGCGAGCGTCGCCCGCTACGAGCCGGTGTATCGGCGCCTGCTCGAGGCTCGCCGCCCGTGAGAGTCCTCCGCTCGGCGAGCCGCTGATCCCTGCGTCAGGGCAGCGCCACGCCCTCGCGCCCCAGCAGCTCCACCAGCCGAATCAGCGGCAGGCCGATCAGCGCGTTCGGGTCGTCGCCCTCGAGGCGCGCGAACAGGGTGATGCCGTAGCCCTCCGACTTGAAGCTGCCGGCACAGTTGAAGGGCTGCTCGCGGTCGACGTAGCGGGCGATCTGGTCGTCGCCGAGGGGCCGGAAGTGGACGTGGAAGACCTCACAGACCGTCTGCGCGCGGCCGGACGCGGCATCGACCAGAGAGAGCCCGGTCAGGAAGGTCACGCGCCGTCCCGACGCCCTCCGCAGCTGCGCGATTGCACGTTCCCGGTCGCCCGGCTTGCCGACCACCTCGCCGCCGACGACCGCTACCTGGTCGGAGCCGATGACCAGGGCGTCTCCCAGCCGTTCGGCCACCGCGCGGGCCTTCGCCTCGCTCAGCCGTAGAACGAGGGCCTCAGCCGATTCGCCCGGCCGGCGCGATTCGTCGATGTGCGGCGCGGCGACCTCGAACGGCAGCCCGAGGCGGCACAGCAGCTCCCGGCGGAACGGCGAGGTGGAGGCGAGGACGAGGCGGCGGGTGGTCATGGGGGGGCGACGGCTGGGCCGAAGGGCGCGCCATGCTAGCAGAGGCCGGGTCCGGCCGGGGTTTCGGGATTTTGACAGCACCTTAGCGCAACCGTATGATTGCACGCTTATGTTGGCGTCCCCGGTGGATCGCGCCGATCCCTGGCGGCTGGCGGCTCAGGGCCGGACACTGACGGGGCGGATCGCGCTGGGCAGTCTGCCGCGGCTTTCGCCTTCGCTCGTCGGGTCTGGCGACGTGGAGTATCGCCTGGCGTTCCACCTGGACACCGAGCACCGTGCCGTCGTCAGCGGTCACGTGACTTCGGAGCTGGTGGTGCAGTGCCAGCGCTGCCTGGAACCGCTGGCGATCGCCGTCGATTCGCACTTCGAGCTCGCCTTCGTCCGCGGCCTCGACGAGGCGGCACGGCTGCCGGAGTCCTACGAGCCGGCAATCCCGGAGGACGGTCGGGTGTGTCCGGCGGACCTGGTGGAGGACGAGCTGCTGCTCGCGTTGCCCCCGATCCCGCTGCACGAGGCCGGCCAGTGCGGTGGATGCCCGCCGGCAGCGGCGACGGCAACCGAGGCCGACGGGACGGACGCATCGAACCCCTTTGCCGTGCTCGCCGCCCTGCGCGACGGTGGCAAGAGCAACTAGCTGAATTACGAGGAGATGACCCATGGCGGTCCAGCAGAACCGAAAGACCCCCTCGAAGCGCGACATGCGCCGCTCGCATGATGCCCTGGAGGCGAAGGCCCTCTCGATCGACCCGACCAGCGGCGAGACGCACCGCCGTCACCACGTGACGCCGGACGGCTTCTACCGCGGCCGCAAGATCGTGGACAAGGGTGCCTGACGGCCCGAGCCGTCCACGGCGTGACCCGACAAGCGTCCAGACCCCTTCGCTGATTCGACCACGGGGATCGGCGTGAAGCGGCGCGTCACCATTGCGCTGGACGCCATGGGTGGCGACCACGGTCCTGCCGTGGTCGTCCCGGCTGCCGTCGATTATCTCGCCCGCGACCCCGAGGTCGAGCTGATCCTGGTGGGGCGCGAGGAAATCATTCGCGGCCTGCTTCCCGACAGCGGGCCGCCCGCGCGCCTGCACGTCCGTCATGCGACCCAGGAGGTTGCGATGACGGAGCTGCCGTCCAAGGTGCTGCGCAACAAGAAGGACTCGTCGATGCGGGTGGCGATCGACCTGGTCAAGTCGGGCGCTGCGGATGCCTGCGTCAGCGCGGGGAATACCGGCGCACTCATGGCCACGGCGCGCTTCGTCCTCAAGACGCTGCCGCACATCGATCGTCCGGCGATCATCACCGCCTTGCCGTCGATCGGGGGCCGCACCTGGGTTCTCGATCTCGGCGCCAACGTCGATTGCACTGCCGAGCACCTGCTTCAGTTTGCCGTCATGGGGGCCGAGCTGGTGTCCGCGGTCGACGACGTGGCGGCGCCGCGCGTCGGCCTGCTCAACATCGGCCAGGAAGAGATCAAGGGAAACGAGCAGGTCAAGGGCGCCCACGAGCTGCTGTCGCAGAGCGCCCTGAACTATGCCGGCTACGTCGAGGGCGACGACATCTACCTCGGTGACCTGGACGTCATAGTCACCGACGGCTTCGTCGGCAACGTGGCGCTCAAGAGCAGCGAGGGGGTGGCGAAGATGATCCGCCACCACCTGAAGGCGGAGTTCACGCGCTCGCTCCTGCGCCGGCTCGCCGGGCTCATCGCGCTGCCCGCGCTGCGCGCCCTGTCGCGCAAGATCGACCCGCGCCGCTACAACGGTGCGGCCCTGGTCGGCCTGCGCGGCATCGTGGTCAAGAGCCATGGCGGGGCTGACCAGCTCGCCTTCCGCAACGCGATAGGCATCGCCAGGAAAGAGGTGCACGAGGACGTGCCCAACCGCATCGCGCAGCGCGTCGAGACGCTGCTGAAGGTGAAGGAGTCGGCATGATCTATTCGCGCATCACGGGGACCGGCGGCTATCTGCCGGAGAAGGTGCTGACGAACCACGACCTCGAGAAGCTGGTCGATACCTCGGACGAATGGATCCGCGAACGGACCGGCATCGCCCAGCGGCACATCGCGGCCGATGGCGAGACCACGTGCGACCTCGCCGAGATCGCCGCGCGCCGCGCCCTCGAGGCTGCCGGCCGCATGCCGCAGGACGTTGACCTGATCGTCGTCGCGACCACCACGCCGGACAAGATCTTCCCGAGCACCGCCTGCCTGCTGCAGCAGCGCCTGGACATTCACGGCTGCGCGGCGTTCGACGTGCAGGCGGTGTGCACCGGCTTCGTCTATGCACTCGCCGTCGCCGACAAGTTCGTGCGCACGGGCTCCGCGCGGTGCGCGCTCGTGGTCGGCGCCGAGACCTTCTCGCGCATCGTCGACTGGACTGACCGGGGTACCTGCGTCCTGTTCGGCGACGGAGCAGGCGCGGTGATCCTGGAGGCGAGTGACGAGCCGGGGGTGCTGTCCACGCACCTGCACGCCGACGGCGCCTACGAGAACCTGCTGCACGTCCCCTTCGGGGTTTCACAGGGCTACGACAAGGTCTGCGAGCACCGCGCCTACTATGTGGAGATGCGTGGCAACGAAGTGTTCAAGATGGCGGTGAACACCCTCGGGCGGATCGTCGACGAGACGCTCGAGGCGAACGGCCTCGATCGCTCGCAAATCGACTGGCTGATCCCGCACCAGGCGAACATCCGCATCATCCAGGCCACTGCCCGCAAGCTGCGCATGCCGATGGAGCGGGTGGTCGTGACGGTGGCCGAGCAGGGCAACACCTCGGCCGCGTCGGTGCCGCTTGCCCTGGACACGGCGGTGCGCGACGGGCGCGTGAAGCGCGGGGAGATCGTGCTGCTCGAGGCGTTCGGCGGCGGCTTCACCTGGGGTTCCGCCCTGGTGCGGTACTGAGCCCGCTCTAGGCCATCGGCGAGGAAGCAGAGGTCGACCACAGAGGCGCAGCGGCGCAGAGATGATGAGGGAAACCGGCAGCGCTCGGTGGCGAGCCGATCAGTCCGTGCCCGCCCTCGCGCTTCGTCGATAGCTTCATCCCGACGCCTCCGCGGTCGAACGATCGAGACATTCAGGACGCATCGATGGGCAGTTTGGGCTTCGTATTCCCTGGTCAGGGCTCGCAGTCGGTCGGCATGCTCGCCGGACTCGCCAGTGCCTATCCGCTGGTCGGCGACACCTTCGCCGAGGCCTCGGCTGCGCTCGGCTTCGACCTATGGCGGCTGGTGCAGGAAGGCCCGCCCGACCACCTCAATCTCACGCACAACACCCAGCCCGCGATGCTGGCGGTGGGCGTCGCGGTCTGGCGGGTCTGGGAGCAGCAGGGCGGAACGCGGCCCGCCTACCTGGCCGGCCACAGCCTCGGCGAATACGCGGCCCTCGTGGTCGGCGGCGCAATCGATTTTGCCGACGCCGTGCGCCTCGTCGCCGAGCGTGGCCGGTTGATGCAGGCGGCCGTGCCGGAGGGGACGGGCGCAATGGCGGCGATCCTCGGCCTCGACGATGACCAGGTGCGGGCGGCCTGTGCGCAGGCTGCTGCCGGCGAGGTGGTCGAGCCGGTCAACTTCAACTCGCCGGGCCAGGTCGTGATTGCGGGCCATGCAGGCGCGGTCGCGCGCGCCGTCGAGGCCGCGAAGCTGGCCGGTGCGAAGCGCGCAGTGCCCCTGCCGGTCAGCGTGCCGTCGCACTGCGCCCTGATGCGTCCGGCAGCCGAGCAGCTCGCGCAGCGTCTGGCAGCGACGGCAGTCCGCATGCCGGCGATACCGGTCCTGCACAATGTCGACGTAGCCGTCGCGCCCACCGTGGACGCCATCCGCGATCGGCTCGCGCGCCAGCTCCACAGCCCCGTGCGCTGGGTCGAGACGGTGCAGCGGCTGGCGGCCGAGGGCGTGGTGCTGATCGTGGAGGCGGGGCCCGGGAAGGTGCTCGCGGGCCTCAGCAAGCGCATCGACAAGAACCTGGAAACGGTCGCGGTCTATGACCCCGAAAGCCTGGCCGCGGCCCTGGAGGCAGCACATGCTCGAGAATGACATCGCCCTGGTCACGGGCGCCAGCCGTGGCATCGGCGCCGCGATCGCGCAGGCGCTGGCCGAGCAGGGTGCCATGGTCGTCGGCACGGCGACCACGCCGGCCGGTGCCGAGGCCATCTCCCGGCGGCTCGCGGAGCTCGGCCTGCGCGGCAAGGGCATGGTCCTCGACGTCGCCGATGCGGCGTCCGTGGAAGGTGTCGTCAAGGCGATCACCGAGGAGCTCGGGACGATCACCATCCTCGTCAACAACGCCGGTATCACCCGCGACAATCTCCTGATGCGGATGAAGGACGAGGAATGGCAGTCGATCCTCGACACCAACCTTACCTCCGTCTACCGCCTCAGCAAGGCCTGCCTGCGTGGCATGACCAAGGCCCGCCGGGGGCGGATCATCAACATCGCGTCGGTGGTCGGCGCCACCGGGAACGTCGGTCAGACCAACTACGCGGCCGCCAAGGCGGGGATGATCGGCTTCACCAAGTCGCTCGCCCGCGAGGTCGGCAGCCGCAGCATCACGGTCAATGCGGTGGCGCCGGGGCTCATCGATACCGACATGACGCGGGCCCTTAACGAGGAACAGCGCGCCGCGCTGATCGCCTCGATCCCGCTGGGCCGCCTCGGCGCCCCTGCCGAGATCGCGGGCGTTGTCGCCTTTCTCGCCTCGCCGGCGGCCGCCTTCATCACCGGTGAGACGATCCACGTCAATGGCGGCATGTACATGACGTGACCAGGCGGCCCCGAGGGGCGTCGGATCGGCCCCGGGAACGCCACGTGACCGGCCATACGGCAGCCCCGCGCCACCGGCAGGTATTGCCCCAGCGCAGGAAAACTTGCCGCGAAACAACGGGGTGCGCAGTTTCCACCGGAACGCTTTTTGACTAGAATCCGCCGCGGCGAACGTCGCGCCTGGCCTACAACGAGAGGAACCAAGAACGCCATGAGCAGCATAGAGGAACGCGTCCGCAAGATCGTCGTCGAGCAGCTGGGTGTGAAGGAGGAGGAGGTCACCCTCGAGGCCTCCTTCGTGGATGACCTGGGCGCTGATTCGCTGGATACCGTCGAGCTCGTGATGGCATTGGAGGAGGAGTTCGACACCGAGATCCCGGACGAGGATGCCGAGAAGATCACCACGGTGCAGCAGGCGATCGATTACATCAACGCGCACCAGAAGGCCTGATCGCGCGACTGGACGCATTGGGCCGAGGCCGTCGGTCGCTGAGGGCGGGGTCGCGGCCTTTTATTTGTTGACACCAGGGGGAAGTTCGGCATGTCTCGACGCAGGGTTGTGGTGACGGGGCTGGGCCTGATCGCGCCCGTCGGCCTCGACGTGCCGACCGCCTGGGCCAACATCGTCGCCGGCCGAAGCGGCATCCAGCCCATCACGCACTTCGACGTCTCGGCCTTCAGCGTGCGTTTCGGCGGGCCGATCTACGGCTTCGACGTCGAGCAGTACATCCCGAAGAAAGAAGCGAAGAAGATGGATCCCTTCGTCCACTACGGCATCGCCGCGGGCACGGAGGCGATCCGGGACGCCGGGATCGAGGTGACCGACCACAACGCCGCCCGGATCGGCGTCGCGATCGGCTCGGGGATCGGCGGGCTCGGCACCATCGAGTCGAGCATGGCCTCCTATCTGCAGACCGGGCCGCGGCGCATCTCGCCGTTCTTCGTGCCGTCCAGCATCATCAACATGGTGGCGGGCAACCTGTCGATCATGTTCGGCCTGAAGGGGCCCAACATCTCGATCGTCTCCGCCTGCAGCACCGGCGCACACAACATCGCCGACGCCATGCGCATGATCCAGTACGGCACGGTGGACGTGATGGTGGCGGGCGGCTCGGAGATGGCCACGACGGCGCTCGGCATCGGCGGGTTCGCTGCGGCCCGTGCGTTGTCGACCCGCAACGAGGACCCACAGGCCGCGAGCCGGCCCTGGGACAAGGACCGCGACGGCTTCGTCCTCAGCGACGGCGCCGGTGTGGTGGTGATCGAGGAGCTCGAGCACGCCAGGCGCCGCGGTGCGCGCATCTATTGCGAGCTGGCGGGTATTGGCTGGAACTCCGACGCCTATCACATGACCTCGCCCTCGCCGAGCGGACACGGTGCCCGCGACTGCATGCTGCAGGCCCTGCAGGATGCCGGTCTCAACCCTGACGACATCGACTACATCAATGCCCACGGCACCTCGACGCCGGCCGGCGACGTCGCCGAGACCATGGCCGTGAAGGCGGCCTTCGGCGACCAAGCGCGCAAGCTGTGCGTCAGCTCCACCAAGTCCATGACCGGGCACATGCTCGGCGCGGCCGGCGGGGCGGAGGCGGTGTTCACGATCCTGGCGATTTGCGACCAGGTGGCGCCGCCGACGATCAACCTCGACAACCCGGACCCGGAGTGCGACCTGGACTACGTCCCGCACACGGCCCGGCAGATGCCGATTCGCGCGGCCGTGTCGAACTCGTTCGGGTTCGGCGGCACCAACGGCAGCCTGGTCTTCAAGAAGTTCACGGGCTGAGCAGGGACCCTGGCTGGGCCGGAGAGGGTGTGATCCCCGACATGCTTGTCGGGACACGCCGTGAATACATCCCCGTAGGCTCGGGTGCCGCCGTCCGGGCGGCACACGGTCCCGCCAAGCCCATCGGGCACCACGCGGAGGGCGGCGTGCCCGCGCGACGCGCTCTTGTCCCGTGACGACGCTGATCGACGGCGTTCCCGCCGACGTCGTTCCGGTCGCCGACCGCGGGCTGCAGTACGGCGACGGGCTGTTCGAGACCATCGCCGTCGTCGACGGCAGCCCCTGCCTCTGGGACCGCCATCTCGCCCGCCTTCACGCCGGCTGCACGCGGCTGGGCATTCCTGCGCCCCGTGAGGATCAGCTGAGCGCGGAGGTTCTTGGCCTTGGCCGAGGAATCGAGCGGGCGGTCCTCAAGCTCATCCTGACCCGGGGAGAGGGAGGACGCGGTTATCGCCCGCCGGATCCGCCGCGCCCGCGGCGCATCCTCCGGCTGACTCCGTGGCCGGCCTATCCCCAGGCCTGGCAATCCACAGGGGTCCGGGTTCGCTACTGCCGGACGCGCCTGGGTCACCAGCCCCTGCTCGCCGGCCTCAAGCACCTCAACCGGCTCGAGCAGGTGCTCGCCCGCGCGGAATGGGACGACCCCGACCTCGCCGAGGGCCTGATGCTCGACCTCGACGGCCGGGTGGTGGAAGGGACACAGACCAACCTGTTCGCGTTGCGGGACGGGCAGCTTTTCACGCCACCGCTCGAGCGCTGCGGCGTCGCCGGGGTGGTTCGCGGGCTGGTGCTCGACTCGGCGCGGGCCCTCGGGCTGCGCGTCGTCGTGGCGGCGCTCGACCCGGAACGACTCGCGTCGGCCGACGCACTGTTCCTCACGAGCTCGCTGGCGGGGATCTGGCCCGTCCGGGAGCTCGCCGGCGTGGCCATCGACCCGGACCGCGTCCCTGCGGAGCTGCGCGCTGCCGTTCTGGCAGCGGTCTTTCGGCCGTGATACGGTCGGCCGGCGTGGCCACCGGGTCGGCCGGTGGCGTCACGGAACGCCCGTCCACCGCACCCTAGCCACCGATGCATCGCGTACTCGGCTTGATCCTCTTGATAGCCAGCTTCGGCGGCGGCTGGATCTGGATGGATTATCGCGAGTTCGAGCAGACCCCGCTGGCCCTTCCCGCAGACGGCATCACCTACACCCTCCCTGCGGGCGGCTCGGCGGGATCGCTGGCCAGCGACCTGGTCGCGGCCGGTTACCTGCCGTCCCGATGGAAGCTCCACCTGCGATGGCTGGCGTGGAGCAGCGGCCGGGCGGCGCGCCTGAAGGCCGGCGAGTACCGCCTGGAACCGGGGCTGACGGCCTCGGAACTGCTCGATCTGCTGGTCTCGGGCAAAGTCGTGCAGTACCCGCTGACGATCCTGGAAGGCTGGACCTTCCGCCAGCTGCGAGCGGCCGTGCGTGAGCACGGGGCGTTGCGCCAGACCCTGGACGGGCTGGACGACACGCAGCTGATGGCGGCGCTGGGCAGGCTGGGCGAGCACCCCGAGGGCCGGTTCTTCCCCGACACCTATCATTTCCCGCGGGGCACAACAGACCTCGAATTCCTCACCCGTGCCTACAGGCGCATGGCCGCGGTCCTCGAGCAGGCCTGGGCGGAGCGGGACGGCGGGCTGCCGTTCAAGGACGCCTATCAGGCGCTGGTGCTCGCATCGATCGTGGAGAAGGAGTCCGGCGTGGTCGCGGAACGGCCACAGATCGCCGGCGTGTTCGTGCGGCGCCTGCAGAAGGGCATGAAGCTGCAGGCCGATCCGACCGTCATCTACGGGCTCGGCGCTGCCTTCGACGGCAACCTGCGGCGCTCCGACCTCGAGGCCGACACGCCCTACAACTCCTATACGCGCACGGGTCTGCCGCCCACGCCGATCTGCCTCCCGGGCCGTGCCGCGATCCAGGCCGCGTTGTCCCCGGCGGGCGGCAGCGAGCTGTACTTCGTCGCCAAGGGGGATGGCAGCCATCACTTCTCAGCCAGCCTCGACGAGCACCAGCGGGCGGTCAACCTATACCAGCGCAGGCGTCAGACGGCACCATGAACGGACGTTTCATCACGGTCGAGGGAACGGAGGGCGCGGGGAAGACCAGCAACATCGCGTTCCTGCAGGCGCGCCTCGAGGCTGCGGGCAAGACGGTGGTGATGACCCGCGAGCCCGGTGGCACGCCGCTTGGGGAAGCCATCCGCGATCTGCTGCTGAGCCATCGGGGCGACGGCATGGCCAGCGACACCGAGCTGCTGCTGATGTTCGCCGCCCGTGCCGAGCACATCGCCCAACGCATCCGGCCCGCCCTCGCCCACGGGCATTGGGTTCTGTGCGATCGCTTCACGGACGCCACCTACGCCTATCAGGGTGGTGGGCGGGGCATCGATACGGACCGGATCGCGGCCCTGGAGCACTGGGTCCAGGGCAACCTGCGGCCCGACCTCACGATCGTGCTCGACGTGCCCGTCGAGATCGGTCTCGCGCGGGCGGGGAGCCGCTCCGCGCCCGACCGGTTCGAGCGAGAGCGGGCCGCCTTTCACGAAGCAGTGCGCCTGGCCTACCGGCAGATCGCCGTCCGGGAGCCGGCCCGGGTATGCCTGGTCGACGCGGCGCAGCCGCTGCCGGCGGTGCAGGCGGATCTGCAGCGCGTGCTCGATCGCTTCCTGGCACGGGTGTCGTGATCGAGCAACCGAGCTTTCCTCCCTACCCGTGGCAGCGGCGGCAGTGGCAGCGGCTGCAGCAGGCGCGTGCGGGCGGTCGCATCGGCCATGCGTGGCTCCTTGTCGGGCCGGCCGGACTCGGCAAGTCGGCCTTCGCCCGCGCGCTGGCCCAGAGCCTCCTCTGCGAGCAGCCAGGCGCGGCCGGCGAGCCGTGCCTGCGCTGCCGATCCTGCCATCTGGTCGCCGTCGGCACCCACCCGGACCTGCAGCGCATCGGTCCGGAGGAGGATGGCAAGCCAATCAAGGTGGACGCGATCCGGGAGTACTGCGCGCGCAGCGCCCTGACGGCACAGCTCGGCGGCCAGAAGGTGGCGATCCTCGAGCCGGCCGACGCCATGAACATCGCCGCCGCGAACAGTCTGCTGAAGACGCTCGAGGAGCCGTCGCCGTCGACCATTCTGCTGCTGGTGACCGCCGCGCCGCACCGGCTCCCGCCGACCGTGCGCAGCCGCTGCCAGAGGGTCGATTTCCCCGCTCCGGATTTCGTCGAGGCGGCGGACTGGCTGCGCCGGCAGACGGTCGGCGCCGATGCGGCGCTGGCGTTGCGGGTGGCCGGCGGCGCGCCCCTGGCGGCGCTCGTGAGCGCGGAGGCGGGCGTGCTCGAGGAGCGCTCCCGCAGGCTCGGCGAATTCGTCGCCGTGGGCGAGGGGGGCGAGGACCCGGTGCGCGTTGCCGAGGCCTGGCTCGCCACCGACTGGGGTCGGCTGCTCGACTGGCTGGCCGGCTGGGCACTCGATCTGCTGCGGCTGCGCAGCGCAGGCGCTGGCGCGCGGCTGACGAATCCCGATCAGGCAGCGGTTTTTCAGCGGCTCGCAGACCGCGTAGACTCTAAAGTCCTATTCGCACTGGTCGATCAAGTGCTGCAGACGCGCCGCGCCGCGGGGTCGAACCTCAACCATCAGTTGGCACTCGAAACGCTGCGGATCCGCTGGGCCGCCATGTCACCGAACCTGAGCCGACGCCCGCAATGAGCCCGAGCCAGTCGTCCCGCGCCCACCAGATCCTCACCCTGACGATCAAGGACAAGAACGCGCTGTATGCCGCGTACATGCCCTTCATCAGCAACGGCGGGCTGTTCATCCCGACGAGCCGCAAGTATCAGCTCGGTGACGAGGTGTTCATGCTGCTGACCCTCATGGAGGACCAGGAGCGCATCCCGGTTGCCGGCAAGGTCGTGTGGATAACGCCGGTCGGTGCGGAGGGCAACCGCCAGGCCGGGATCGGCGTGCAGTTCAGCGACCAGGACAACGGCCAGACCCGGGCGCGCATCGAGGGCTTCCTCGGCGGTGCCCTCAAGTCCGAGCGGTCGACGCACACGATGTGACGGTTGCTGCCGCGTCGCGCGGCGACTCCTTCTTCCGCAGCGCCCCCCCGATGCTCGTCGACTCCCACTGTCACCTCGACCGGATCGACCTGGCGCCCTATGCCGGGGACTTCGCGGCGCTGCTCGCCGCGACGCGGGCGGCCGGCGTGACGCACATGCTCTGCGTGTCGATCGACCTCGAGGCGTACCCGGCAATGGCCGCGCTGGTCGAGCCATACCCGCAGGTGTCGGTATCGGTGGGGGTCCACCCCAACGAGCGCGACGCCACCGAGCCCGACCCGGACGCACTGGTCGCGCTCGCCAGGCACCCGAAGAACGTCGCGATCGGCGAGACCGGCCTCGACTACTTCCACGGCAAAGGCGACCTCGCATGGCAGCGTGAGCGCTTCCGGCGGCACGTCGCGGCGGCACGCCTGGCACGCAAGCCGCTCATCGTCCACAGCCGCGACGCGCGTGCCGACACCCTGGCGATACTCCGCGACGAGGGCGCCAGCGACGTCGGCGGGGTGATGCACTGCTTCACCGAGGACTGGGACACTGCGGCCCGGGCCATGGACCTCGGCTTCTACATATCGTTCTCGGGGATTGTGACCTTCAAGAACGCGGCCGAGCTGCGCGAGGTCGCGCGGCGGGTGCCGGACGACAGGCTGCTGATCGAGACCGACTCACCGTACCTCGCCCCGGTGCCGCACCGCGGCAAACCGAACGAGCCCCGCCACGTCGTCCACGTCGCGGCGCTGCTCGCCGAGCTGCGCGGGACCGCCATCGAGACCATCGCGGCCGTAACCCGAGACAACTTCGCGCGGCTGTTCGGAGTGCCCTTCGAGGTCTGACCCGCAACGGTGCGGGCTGCCGGCGCAAAGACCCGCGCAGACAGCTTCGTTCCTATTTTTTCTCGAACAATGCCTCAGCGGCCGAGCGAAGGTCTTCGGCCGAAGGCTTCGCCATGCTCGTCCTGGAGGTCGGCTCGAACAGGTCGCAGAAGTTCGGCCTTTCCTTGTCGACCACGCGCTCAGCGATCGGCTCGAGGCAGTCGTTGGCGCGGCCGGGCGCGTAGAACCGGCAGTTGCGGCAGGCGTGGGTGGCCTTGCCGCAGGCCGGGCAGCGCCCCTCACGCGCATAGTCCGCGGCGAGCAGGCGTTGACTGCAGGACCAGCAGGTGCCCTCGGCGTTGGGGTTCATCGGCGATCTCCACGGTGATCCTCGTGGCGCGATTCTATGGCACGCCGCGTGGCCATGGCTGGCACCGCGATTCCTATACTCGCCCTCGACACCCCCAGTCCGGAGCCCACTCGAATGGCACGACAGAAGCTGACCGACACCGAGATCGCCGACAGCCTCGCCGTTCTCAACGCGGGCTTGGCTGGCCCCTGGGAGCTCGTCGGGGGCAAGCTGCACAAGGGCTTTCGCTTTCCCGATTTCGTCGCCGCCTTCGGCTTCATGGTCCGCGCCGCGCTGATCGCCGAGCGGCTGGACCACCATCCCGAGTGGTTCAACGTCTACAACCGCGTCGACGTCGACCTCAGCACGCACGACGCGGGCGGTCTCACGGCGCTCGACTTCGAGCTGGCGCGACGGATGGAGGCCTTGTTTGCCGGCTGAGCTTGAGATCAAGGGCGCCGTGCCGCGGGGCGGGCGCGTCTTGACCCGCGCGGACCGTGAGCGGCATGGATGCCGCGATCGAGCCTACAGGGACGTATTCACGGCGTGTCCGCGCAGGTCATGCGCGCCTGCCCCCAACCGACCACTGGCCGATTCCCAGCACCCGCCTAATCGCGACACCGGCGAGCGTCAGGCCGAACAGCGCCGGCAGGTAGCTCACCGTGCCGTTGACGGCGCGAGGCCGGCCGCGGCCGACCTCCTCGGGTGGCAGGGGGGGGAGGGGGGTCTCGTCGGACCAGACCGCGATCACCCCCCGCCCGACACCCCGGCGGCGCAGCTGGGTGCGAACGGCACGTGCCAGCGGACAGACCCGGGTCACCTGCAGATCGCTGACCCGGATGCGCGTCGGGTCGAGGCGGCCGCCGGCGCCCATGCTCGACACGACCGTCAGCCCCATGCGGTAGGCCGTCTCGATGAGCGCGGCTTTCGACGACAGGCTGTCGATCGCGTCTAGAACGGCGTCGTAGCCGCCTGCGAGGCGCACAGCGACGTTGTCGGGCGCGAGAAACTCATCGATCAGGTTGAGCCGGCAGGATGGGTTGATGTCGAGAATGCGCTCGGCCATCACCGCGATCTTCCTGCGGCCCAGCGTGCTGTGCAGAGCGGGCAACTGGCGGTTCAGATTGGAGCCGGCGACGCCGTCGTGGTCGACCAGCGTGATCGTCCCGATGCCGGCGCGCGCCAGCGCCTCGGCGGCGTAGGAGCCAACCCCGCCGAGGCCGGCCAGGAACACCCGCGCACCGCGCAGGGTGGCAATGCCGCTCTCGTCGACGAGGATGCGCGTGCGTTCGAACAGCGGTTCCTCGTTCACGCCGTCGCTTGCAGACCGAGCACGGCGCGCGCATTGGCCGTCGTCTGCGCGGCGACCGCTGCCGGGTCTTCGCCACGGACCTCTGCCAAGGCGGCGAGGCACTCCGGCAGGTACTCGGGGCTGTTGCGCTCCCCGCGGTGCGACGCGACGGTGAGGTCGGGGGCGTCGGTTTCGAGCACGATCGCGTCGAGCGGCAGCTCGCGGGCGAGGCGGCGCAGCTTGGTGGAGCGCTCGAAGGTCAGCATCCCTCCGAAGCCGAGCCGAAAGCCGAGATCCAGGTACCGCCAGGCCTGCTCGAGGCTGCCGCTGTAGGCGTGGGCGATGCCGCCCATCACCCGCATGCGGCGGAGCGTCGCCAGCGCGGCGTCGTGCGCGCGGCGGACGTGCAGTATCACCGGGAGGCCCGCGTCTCTGGCGATCCCGAGCTGGGCCTCGAACAGGCTCTGCTGCCGGCTCCGGTCGAGCAACTCGACGAACCAGTCGAGGCCGATCTCGCCGATCGCCACCGGCCTGGCGTCGGCGATTGCCCGGGCCAGCGCGTCGATGTCCGCGTCGTGGTGCTGCTCGAGATAGACGGGGTGCAGCCCGAGCGCCGGATACAGGTCGGGCTCGGCCTGGCACAGCTTCAGCAGGCACGGCCAGCCGGCGCGATGGATCGCGGGTACCACCTGGGCGACTACGCCGGCCGCACGGGCACGCGCCAGTACGTCCGCGCGGTCGGCATCGAACTCGCTGACGTCGAGGTGACAGTGGGTGTCGATCAGCGCCGCCACAGCGCCCCAGCCCGCTCAGCCAGCGAGCTTCGCGACCACGCGCCCCAGCCTCGCCCTGGCCTCCGCCGCAACGGCATGGGCGGCGGGCGACGACGACAGCCCGAGCACCGCCACGGGGTCCATGACGCTGACCACCGTCCTTCCACCGCCGGCGTCGCGCACGACGACGTTGCACGGCAGAAGGGCGCCGGCATTCGGCTCGGCGCTGAGCACCCGGTCGGCGAGACCCGGGTTGCAGGCCCCGAGGATTCGGTAGGCGGGGATGTCCTTGCCCATCTTGGCCTTGAAGATCGCCTGGACGTCGACGTCGCTGACGATGCCGAACTGCTCCGCGAGCAGCGCTTCGCGCAGCCTGGCCTCGACGTAAGCGACGGGCAGATCGAGCTCGATGTTGAATTCGTACACTGACGGCTTCCTCCGGGTGTGGGGGACGCACGCGAACGGCGCCCCCGCGCGAATCGGGCGGGTCAGTAGCGCCCGTGCTGCTGCGAGATGTAGTTGGTGAGCTCGACGTATTGCAGGTTCATGCGCCGCAGAGTGCGGTGGACGCGCCGGACGATCGCCCGCATGACGTCGTAGACCAGGCGCGGGTTGGTGTCGAGCAGCGCCTCGAACTTGTTCCGGTCCACGCTCACCACGCGCGCGGCAGTCAAGGCCTTCACAGTCGCCGAGTGGGGCGTGCCGTCGACGAAACCCATCTCGCCGGCGAGGTCGCCCGGCTCGATCACGTGCAGAATGGCCTCGGCGCCACCGCCGGTGCGGCGCGTGACGGCGAGCTTGCCGCTGATGACCATGTGCACACAGTCGTCGTCCTCGTCCTCGTGGAACAGGACCTCGCCCTCCGCCAGATCCCGCACCTGCGAAAAGGAGCCGAGGATCGCGCAGGCCCCGCCCTCCAGCTCACGCCCCAGGGCACACTGCTCGATCAGTTCGTCTACCTTCGCTGCCCCGCCCATGTCTTCCCCCTCCCGAGTCGCCCGCGTCGCCGATGGCGCAGGTCTGCGCAGATTCTAACCGAGTTCCCAGGGTGACAGGTCCCGGCCGGTGGCGCCGGTCCCCAGGCCCGGCCGGCGCGGCCGGGTTGCCGGTAGGGCCTGTTCGAGGCGGCCTCAGCCGAAATGGCAGACGTAATCCACGGTCTCGAGCGCCTCGATGTCGAAGGCCGTGTTCGCCGGCACCTCGAAGCTGTCCCCGATCCCGTATGTCCGCCAGTCGGTCCCGACGCCGATGCGGACCCGGCAACGCCCTCCGGTCAGCTCCATCCGTTCCGGCGCCCCGGTGGTGAAGGTGAGGGTGCTCGGGAAGATCACGCCGAGCGTCTTGCGGCGGCCGTCGGGAAACAGCACGGTGTGCGAAACGCATTTGCCGTCGAAATAGACATTGGCCTTCTTGACCACGCTGACCTGATCGAACTGTGTCATCGCTGCCTCGGAAAAAAAGAAGGGGCGCCGGTGGCACGCCCCAAGTCGACGCCGTTGTCACACCCACCAGTCAAAAACTGTTCAGTCCCAATTCAGGGTCCCGCCGGTCTGATACTCGGTCACGCGGGTCTCGAAGAAGTTCTTCTCCTTCTTGAGGTCCAACACCTCGGACATCCACGGGAAGGGGTTGTTCGCCCCCGCGTACTGCTCCGGCAGGCCGATCTGCGCGCAGCGGCGGTTGGCGATGAACTTCAGGTACTCCTCGAACATCGGGGCGTTGAGCCCGAGCACGCCGCGCGGCATGGTGTCGTAGGCGTACTGCACTTCCAGCGCGACCGCGTCGCCGATCATCTGTGCGATCTCGTCCTTGAAGGCGGGAGTCCACAGGTGCGGGTTCTCGATCTTGATCTGGTTGATCACGTCGATGCCGAAGTTCATGTGCATCGACTCGTCGCGCAGGATGTACTGGAATTGCTCGGCGGTGCCCGTCATCTTGTTGCGCCGGCCCATGCTGAGGATCTGCACGAAGCCGACGTAGAAGAAGATGCCCTCGAAGATCACGTAGAAGGCGACCAGCTCGCGCAGCAGCTTCCGGTCGTTCTCCGGCGTGCCGGTGTTGAACTGCGGGTCGGCGAGGTACTGGGTGTAGGGCAGGGCCCACTCCGCCTTGCGCGCGACCGCCGGCACC
>Ga0102851_10000327_pt1 | contig 23000 bp, 22 predicted proteins | sample Mud3Dept3metaG_FD_79558 | JGI IMG/M metagenome (GOLD analysis project Ga0102851, IMG submission 79558) | Freshwater wetland microbial communities from Ohio, USA, analyzing the effect of biotic and abiotic controls - Mud 3 Core 4 Depth 3... | ecosystem: Environmental > Aquatic > Freshwater >... | reverse complement strand
TGACCTTGGCCGCCGTCTCATCCTCGCGGACCGACATGATGGCGCGGCCGGTGCTGGAGTGGATCATATTGCGCATGACGACGATCACCGCCACGAGGAAAACAAAGGCCCAGAACCAGTTCGTCAATTTCGGGATGCCGATCATGCCGCGCCCGCCCTTCATCTCTGGAAAGGGCAGGATGGTGTCGGAATTGATCATCAGGGTGTTCACGACGATGGTGAAGCCCAGCGTAGCGATCCCGAAGTAGTCGCTGCCCAGTGACAGCACCGGCAGGCCGAACAGGAAGCTGATCTCGGCGGCAACGGCACCGGCAAGAAGCACCGCCAGAAAGAAGACTACCTGGATGACTGCGGGGCTCTGGAGGGGGCCGGGCGCGGCCTTGGTACCGAACAGGGGCGCCAGCGCGGCGTGTCCTGCACCCCCGATCATCACGGCCACGGCCCCCGCCGCAATGCTGCCGAACAGATACAGAGTGAAGGCCGACATCACCGGAACGCCGGTATACTGATTCAAGAATCGGTGAACGCCAAGAATCACCAGACCGATCAGGACGACGCCGATGCCGGCAACAAGAAGGCCGCTCGCGTCGTCGTTCGTCCAGCGATAGGTAATATCCGCTGCGGCGTATGCCCCGATACCGTAGAAACCCCACTGGCCGAGACTGAACTGGCCGTTGAAGCCGTAGATGAGGTTCAGGCCCAGCGCGACCATGGCCATCGTACATGCTTGGAACAGCAACCCGCTGTCGAAATCGCTGAAAATCCTCACAGGCCCCAGCGGCAGGCTGATGGCCAACTGAATCACGGCGAACGCGGCGACGATGGTCACGAGCTTCGCCACCCACGTCCGCTGGCCAAGGCCCCACAGGAGGCCGTACACCCAGGCGAGCAGGCCGGCGATCTTCAGCACGGTGATGATCAGAAATCCGACGTTCAGCGACATCCGGCCCCCCTACGCCTTTTCCTTTTCAGGCTCGCCGAAAATTCCCGTCGGGCGGACGAGCAGCACGAGGATGAGCACCGTGAATGCGACCGCGTCGCGCATGGGGGTCGAGATGTAGCCCATGGTGAGGGCCTCGGCTTGTCCCATGATCAAGGCGCCGACGAACGCTCCGGGAATGCTCCCGATGCCTCCCAGGACCGCCGCGACGAACGCCTTGAGTCCGGGCAAGATGCCGAGCTGCGACCAGATGGACGGATAGGCGATGGCGTAGAGGACGCCGCCCAGCCCCGCGAACGCCGCGCCGATCGCAAAGGTGAAGGAGATCACGCGATCGACGTTGATCCCCATCAGGCGCGCGGCCTGCTTGTCGAAGGAGGCGGCGCGCATGGCCTTCCCGATCTTTGTCCGGCGCACCAGGAACTGGAGCAGGAGCTGGGTCAGGACGGATGCCGCAACGATGATGAGAAATATGTTCGAGAAGGTGATACTTCCGACGGGCGGCGCCTGCCCCGGCGTGACCAGGTAAATCCCGTCCTTGGCGTACCAGGTGACGACGTCGAACGGTCGCTGGTAGGGGATGAAGCGCGGCGAGAAGACGAAACTGAGCGCCCCGAAGAACTCCAAGAAGAAGGACACCCCGATGGCGGTGATAAGGGCGGCGATGCGCGGGGCGTCTCGCAGCGGCTTGTACGCGACACGTTCGATGGTGACGGCCAGCGCCACACAGACGATCATGGACAGGAGAATGACCGTCGCGGGGCCGAGGATGACGACGACCGCGTACGGCAAACCCGGGAAGATCGCCGCCGGCCAGACGTGGAGCTGGAATCGCGTCACGGCGTAGAAGCTGACGAACGAACCCACCATGAAGACGTCGCCGTGAGCGAAGTTGATCAGTTTCACGATGCCGTACACCATGGTGTACCCCAGCGCGATGAGCGCGTACACGAACCCGAGCTGGAGGCCGCTGATCACGATCTGGAGGAAAAGGCGAGGATCGCGCACGAGGTCCCGGGACAGGATGACGACCGCCGCCAGCGCCAGCAGACCGAGGAACCCCTGGCCGATCCAGGCTAGTCGAGCGCCGGGCTTGCGGGCGCCCATTGCGGGGCGCGCCGGAGAGGACGACAGGATAGGCACGTTCACCCTCGGATTTTCGGACGCAGAGATAACCACGCGCGTGGAGGGCGCCCGAGGGCGCCCTCCACGACGATCCCGACGATTCGGGTGAGCGTTATGGGTTCACCACGGAGTTGAACTGGACTTTGCCGTCCTTGACGGCGAGGATAGTGGCCGACTTGACCGGGTTGTCGTTCGCGTCGAACTTGATCTGCCCGGACACCGCATTGACGCTGATCTTCTTCAGCGCGTCCTTCACCTTTGCCGTGTCGTCCGCCCCGGCCTCTTTGATGCCCTGGAGCAGGATGTTGGTGGCATCGTACGCCAGGGCGGCCAGCGCGTCCGGAACCTTGGGCTGCCCCTTGTCGTCCTTGTACTTGGCGCCGAAGGCCTTCACGAAGTTCTGCACCTCGGGCCGGCTGTCTTGCGGGGAGTAATGGTTGGTGAAAAACCCGCCATCGGCCGCCTTCAGGTCGAGGTCGGAGGAGTCCCAACCGTCACCGCCCATGAACACGGCCTGAATGCCCTTTTCCTTCGCCTGCTTGGTGGCCAGGTTGACCACGTTATAGTAGTCGGGCAGGTAGACCACATCTGGTTTGGCGGCCGCGACCTTGGCCAGGATGGCGCTGAAGTCCGTGTCCTTTGCCGTGTACGTCTCTTTCCCGACGATTTTCCCACCGCCCGCCGTGAAGGCCTTCTCGAAGAACTCCGCCAAGCCCTTCACGTAGTCGTTGGCCTGGTCGAGCATGATGAAAGCGTTCTTCGCCTTCAGGGTGTCCAAGGCGAACTTCGCGCCCACCGTCCCCTGGAACGGATCGATGAAGCAGGCGCGGAAGATGTACTCCTTCACCTTCCCGTCCTTTCCGACAGTCACATCCGGGTTGGTGGAGGTGGGGCTGATCTGGATGACCTTCTTGCTGTTGGCGATTTCGGATACCGGGATGGAGGCTTTGGAGCACACCTCACCCACGATGTACTTGACCTTGTCCTGGTCGATGACCTTGTTCGCCGCGTTGACGGCGGGGTCCGGGGTGCACTGGCTGTCCTCGACCACGGCGGTGATCTTCTTGTTCAAGACGCCGCCCTTGGCATTCCACTCCTCGATGGCCAGCAGGGCGCCGTCGCGGGTCATGACGCCGAAGGTCGGCACGGGCCCGGACAGCGGAGCCAAGATCGCAACCTTGATGTTCTCCGGCTCCTTGGCACACGCCGTAAACAGGAGCAGGACCGAGAGGGCAAACAGACCGGTTACTTTGATTGCACGCATCTAGACGTCTCCTCCAGCGAATCGTGTTTTCAACGAAGAACTGACGACGGAACCCGACAGCCCAGCCGAACCCGGGAGGCCCGATCCCTGTTCAGCGTAGTGGCCGGTGCTTGTGGGCGGAATCCCTCCTTTCTCAACACCCGGATGCCGGATACGCGCCACACGAGTCCTTAGTATCCGACAACAAGCCGCTCTATCAAATGTCGTGCGGGGCTCTCGAGACGGGAGTGTCAGAGGTCCCCTCCCGGAACGCGCAACGACCAGAAAGCTGGGCACTTTAATATCCAAGGTCAGACAAAATGTCAAGCGGCTTGACAGAAAAGATTGGGCAACATATAAGGATGCCGAAGGGGAGCCCACTCTCGCCGGCACGACACCGGCTGCGGGTCGGTGTGTGTCGCCGTTCCTCGATACCGCAGGAGAGCGTCCATCATGCAACGCCGCCCGATCGCCGCGCGCAAGATCATCGTCGCCATGCTCACAACGCAGGTAGTTCCACTGCTGATGTTCCCACCCGAATCGTTCTCCACCAACTCGCAGGAGTGGTGGTTGCCGGTCCTGTTGGTGGTCATGATCGCCGCGGCCGTTCTGGAACTCCTCGTTCGGGGCGGCCGTACGCTGTGGCCCTGGCATCTGATGATTTTCGCCCAGGGCTTCAACATCATCAGCCGGATCATGATGATGTGGGCGCACGCCACCGTCACCAGCGGAGGAGCGACCGTCCTCAATGTGCCGTACCTCGCGTTGACCCTCATCGCGATGACGTGGTCCGCCTTCCTGCTGTGGTACTGGGAGTTGCCCGACGTCCGCCTGGGAGTCGCAAGGGACTAGCTCTTTTCGTCCGCATCGCCGGACAACCCGCCCGAGCCCGAAAGACGCGAGTCCCCACGGCCCTCCATGGTCACACTCCCGGCGAGCCCGCCCCGTCGGAATCGCCACGTGCCCGTCGCACCCATGAAGGCGGCCACCAGCGCCATGGCCCCCACGCTGACCAACCCCAGCCCCACGAAAACGGCCGGCAACCCGAACGCCTCGCCGACGACGCCCATGCTGGTGGAGGCAAGGGAACCAAAACCAAACGCCAGAGTGAAGGTCACCCCAAACACGGTCCCGCCCAGCCGCGAGGGCGTGTGCTGCGCCATGAACGTGTTGCTGATGGTGCCCAGAGCAAAATGGGTACATGAGAAAACGATGCTGAAGAGAATCAGCAGCGCACCGCTTGTAAGACCCATGCCGAACAGGCAAGTGGTACTCGCACTTACGGCAATTAGGAACAGCGCTTCTTGATGTCGAGAGCCCATCAGGCGCCCGGCGACCAGATGGCCCAGTCCACCGAAAAGGAGCGCGAGACTCGCGAAGGCGCCGCCGCGCCTCACCTGCGCTGCCGTGATGGCGGCGATTCCCGCGTGACCCGCCAGATGAGCGGGCAGGAATGTGGAGAACCCCTGGAAGACAAAACCCATCAGCGTCTCGAACGCGAAAAGGAGGATCAAGGGCCAGGTGAGCGCATTCCGCACGCTCTCGCGCTGAGACACCGCCCGCCTTTCTGCGGCGGCCGCACCTGGATGGCGCCAGAGGGGGAGGACGAGAAGCCAGCCGGGAAGCGCGCTGAGAAAAAACGCCGTGCGCCACCCCCAGCGCACGCCTATCGCCGCAGCGAGGATAGGCGAAGCGGCCACTCCGATGTTTCCCAGGATCCCCGAGAGAGCGAAGGCTCGGGCGACGTTCGTCCCGAGCCGCGGACGCAATCGCACCAGCACGCCGGAGCCCGCGGGGTGGTGCAGGCTGGCGAACAGCCCGAGAACCCCGAGGCCGAAACCGAGCGTCCACGGCCCGGTCGAAAAACCAATGGCGAGGCACGCCAGACCGGAACCCAGCAGCCAGACAGCCAGGACGCGCTCTCCCCCAAGCCGATCTGCCAGCATGCCCGCCGGCAACGCGGCCAAGCCGTAGCAAAGGAAGGCGGCGCTGGCCAGGATTCCGAGCCCGGCGTAGCCGAGGTCAAATTCCTGCTGAACCAAGAGCAGGACCGCGGGAAAGACCAGCATCACGAAATGGTTCGTGGCGTGGGACAGTCCCACCAGCCAGACCAGTCGCCTCACGGCAATCTCACCTGATGAGTCCGGATTGGGGCGCAGTTGGGCAGGGGACGCAGCGCGAGTATCCGATGACATAGCGTGCGACACTATAGCAAAACCACACGTTCCTGCGGAAGCGGAAACGAGGCGAACGCGCCGTCGTCGACCTCGAAACCGCTTGCCAGAACTCTGCGGTCATGTATAGTCGGCGCGATCGCGGAGCGGAGCGGTCGAGCGCGCCGAAGAGAGGCTTCCGTTGGCTCGCCCGGTCCACGCGAAAGCGCGCAGCGTCCACTTGCAGGGATGGCGACCCCGCTGCGGCCACGCTCTGCCCGCGACCGGATGCGGGCGCAGGGTTAGTGCACGGATGGAAATTCGGGTTCCGTTGGAGCGAGGAGCCATGGCCGCCAAGGTGCTCCGCCGTTTTAAGCGTCGGCAACTGTCGCGTCGTCTTTTCATCTGCCTCGTTGCGCTTTGCCTCATCGCGTTGAGCGCGGCGGGACTGGTGTGGCTGATGGAGACCTTCCACGCGTACAGCCCCGCGTATTACGAGCCGAAGGACATCGAACGCGAGCGCTACGAGATGCAGCAGCGTTCGCTCGCCACAAAGGCCGGCCAGCGTCCCTGAGCCTCACGCAGCACTTGACACCACCTGTGGGCTTCTCTTATGATGCGTCCGCCTGCAACGAGCCGACCTTCCCCTGATCTCTCCTCAGTGTCCGTGGCGGCGTAGCTCAGTTGGCAGAGCGGGGGTCTCATAAGCCCTATGTCGGTGGTTCGAATCCACCCGCCGCCACCAACCATAAGCTTTTCTTTTCACTCCGGTTTCCTCCGACCGCCCGCGTCACCCTCGTGAGGGGCAATCCGTCGACCATACCCACTGCGCCGACCCAGGCCCGTGTGGTCGATAATACACCGTGAACCCGCCATTTGACGGCATTCGTCCGCAACATTCGCGTCACATTACCGACGTATAAACTCTATTATAATATCTTATAATCAATAATTTGCACAGCATACATTATGTTTTATGAGAATTATAGTGACGAGGGACCGAGGATTCCGATTACCTACGCCGCGGTGCTTTTTGGCCACGCGATTGCTCGGCGGTCCAAGCCTGGTGCCGGAGGTATTCCAATTCTCGAAGATCGTGTCCGAGACAAAGTCCCGGAGTTAGCCGCCGACACCGGTCGCGTAACGGCTCTGTAGTCGCTAATGCGAAGAGTCCCGGCCTGCGCGGTCGCCGCAAGTCTTGCCCGTATAAAACATCCAGGCGGATTGCACGAAAAGGATAGCGCAGCGCGCACGCTCACAGATGATCGGAGAGTCTTAGACGGACGCGGCAATGATGGAAGGGGGGTTGTCCCATGGAGGTCTTCGGAGTAGACCCTTCGTTCACACTTGATATTTGACATAATACTCCTTATCAGAATATATAAATACTCACCAAAACCGCGCCACCGCTGACCAGTCGCTAGATCCGAACGCTCTCCGGCGAGCATCACCCCACTGGATAAATGCCGTGTCGCGATTCATCGAGCGGTCACGCGTGCGATCACGCGCCCCGCTACCTGCCTGGACTTCGAACTGGAGGAATCGGATTCGTGGGAGGGATTGTCTTGCTATTTATTTGCTCTTGAGCACGCTCATGCGCTGGAGCGCGTTCTGGGCCCAGTGCGTCTGCGGAAATCGCTCGGCGATTTGACTGTAAACTCGAAGCGCATCCTCCGGCTTCTTCATGGCCTCGTACACGTGAGCAAGGCTGGAATACGCCTCCCCAGCCAGCGGATCGTCCTTGGCCGCCTCCGCGACCTGCGATAACGTCTTTTCCGCGGCAGCCAAATCTCCTTTCGCCTCCTCCGCGTACGCTTTTCCGACACCGGCCATCACGCGAAAGCGGCCGCGTGGGTACGTTGTCAGATAACTCCCGTACGTTCCAACCGCCTCGTCGTACTTGTTGCCGTCGAACTGCAAATTCCCGAGGCGGATCAACGCCTCCTCAGCCGCAACCGTCCCGGCGTACTTGGCTGCAATCTCCGCGTAAACCTTCTTCGCCTCGTCCGGATTCCGCTGCGCACTCGGTGCGTCTCCCCACATGGCGCCGTACGCCTTCACCAGCAGGCCCTGCGCCTCTCGTTCCTGCTGCTCCTGGTACCAGGTGTACGCCCCAATCCCCGCCCCGATTACGAGGATGCCTGCGAGGATCCCCGCGGCCAACCTCTGGCGCTCCCGGATGGCTTGAGCTGCTGCGGCAACCCAGTCAGCGAGAGGGTTTCGCCGAATCTCTGCTTTCGTCAACTCTTTGGCCATGGACCAGCTCAACCCTCTCTCTCAGCGATGGTGAAAAGAAGGCGCCCGATCATTGTAGACGCGCCAATGGCGGCCCTGGAGGGACTCGAACCCCCGACGCCCGCCTTAGGACGGCGGCGCTCTATCCAGCTGAGCTACAGGGCCTCGACGATGCAGCGAGGCCGCGACGCCACGGCCCCGTTCAATACTGGATCAGGGAGAACACCGGCAAACCCTCCAAGCGCGCCCTCCCCTTCAAACCCGTCAACTCGATCAAGAACGTGAGTTCCACGATCTCGCCGCCCAACTGTCGCACCAACTCAGCCGCCGCCGAAATCGTTCCGCCGGTAGCGAGGAGATCGTCCGCCAAGACCACGTGCTGCCCCGGCCTGATGGCGTCCTGGTGAATCTCCAGGGTGTCGGTCCCGTACTCCAGCGCATATGTCGTCCGGTTGGTCTTGAAGGGCAGCTTCCCTTGCTTGCGGACCAGCGCGTTACCGGCGCCGAGTTTGTACGCCAGCGCGGCGCCCATGATGAAACCGCGCGCTTCCACTCCGACCACGATGTCGACTTTACGGTCCACGTACCGTTCGCCCAGGTAGTCGATGGCTTGACGAAATGCGCGTCCGTCGGACAGAAGCGGCGTGATGTCCCGGAAGAGAATGCCGGCTTTCGGGAAATCCGGAATCTCCCGGATTCGTTGCTTCAGTTCTTCAATCACCATGAGGACGCCTCACCTCTCGCTACCAACCGGCGCGTTCAATGCCGAAGTATGTGTACTGGCCGGTTGCCGGGCCCCAGTGGCTTCGCGCCTCGCGCACGTGGGCACCGGCCGGCCCGTGTTCCATCTGCCGAAGAAATTCCATCAGCGCTTCGCGAGGTCCCTCGGCGTACGCCCGGACGGAGCCGTCTGGGACGTTCGCCACGTATCCGACCAGCCGCAGCCGCCGCGCCGCGTCGTGCGCGAAGTACCGAAAACCGACTCCCTGGACGCGGCCAAAGACCCGAACCTCCAAAGAAACGAGGTCGTCTGGTTTCGACTTCGGGTCTCCCATCGAAGGCGCCACCGAGCGTAGAACGCACCGAGGCGGGGCACACCATCTCGTGACAGACCGGCGATTCGAGCTTCACCGCTCCGGGCGGAACCTTCTATCGCATTTCCGGAGTCTTGTCAACGTTTCCCGAGGCAATTTACAGCTCCAGGGACCCCTCCAGTCGCTGAACATATTGCTCCGCTGCCACATCCGGAGGCGAGAGGTGTCCACCCTGGTCATACAGGTAATGCTGATGATCCAGAACCCAGATGTACAGGTCCCCTTCCGTCTTTCCCGGAAACTCGCGCAGAATGTTCCGCTCGCGGATCACGCTCACAATGGGCAGGTACACGGTGTCGTACCAGTGCGCAACGGCCTCGTCGTCGGAGATGTCGCGTTGCTGATCCAGGCCCATGAAGTACCGATGCACGGCGATATGCTCCAGAATGCGGCTGTAGCCGTCGGGGATCGTCACATCCACGGCGGCATCCGGCCGCAGACGGTCCAACCCCGTCCGTTCCAGAAATTCCACGCGCTCGCCGAGAATCTCCAGGTCCTCGGGGCGCAGGTCGGGGCCCACGGGAACCTTGACGTGACACTCGCGCACCTCGGCCTCGATGAACTCCTGCCCCTGCTGCCGCGCCACGGAGACGCGATGGTGCCCATCGACGACGAAGTACACGTCGCCGACCTTATAGAGCACGACCGGCGGGAGGCCGACGTCTTCGTAAAAAGCGCGATCAATGTTCTGCCAGCGATTGGCGATCCGATTGTGGGTTGGGAGGAACGCGCGGTCGAAATCCGCGTACCGGTTGACACTCCCCACGATGCGCGCAATTTCCACGGTGCGGACCCCACGGTAGATCGGGCCGCCGATGCGGAGTTTTTCCTTGACCTGATCGTAGGACAGCAACCGCTTGGGTCGCCCCGACAGGAAGCCGAAGATGTCGTTCAGAAATGCCCGCGACCTGGCTCGCGCGAAGTCCGCCTGGACCCGGGCGGCGATGTCATCCAGCATGGTCGCGCGCGATCTCGACGACCCGGTACGGACACACGTTCAGCACGGTCGTGGATCCCACCTGGGTGGTGACCACGGCGTCCCGCCGCCACACATGGGAATGACCGTGCAGCACATAGCGGGGCCGAAACCGGTCGATGAAACGATTGAATGCGATAAAGCCGACGTGGGCAGGGTCGGTCCCGTCGTGAATGCCCTTGGGCGGCGAGTGAGTGATCAGGATGTCCACGGCCCGCCCATATCGCATACGGTTAAGCCACAAGCGGGGCGCCAGGGCCAGGACGCGGCGCGCCATCTCACCCTGCGTGTACTGATGGTCCCCGTCCGGCCGATAGCGGATGCTGCCGCCGAGTCCCGCCAGCAAGAGCCCTCGCTCGCACACCACCCGCCCGTCCAGCTTGCCGCAGTCCGGCGGCAATGCCCCATGGTACGTGCGGTCTCTGCTGCCGGCCGCCGAAAGGTCGTGGTTGCCGGGCACGTGGAACAACGGCACATTCAACATGGACACGACGTACTCCAGATAGTAGTCCGGGAGATCACCGCAGCCCACTACGAGGCCGACCTCGGGAAAGAGGTCTCTAACCCGTGGGCTGTAGATCTGATCCACGACTTGATCGCTGAGTGCCAGGATTTTCATATGGCCGCCGCAGCCGGAAGCGCTTGTGGCTCGGCTCGCACCGACGCCTTCGATACTGCCGCTTGCCTCGCAGATCTTGAAAAACTCATTTTTTGCCCGGGCCGCTGCTCAAGAAGGTCCAGATGCAAGGCGACGTCATCCATCCGCGCCGGATGGGTCGCTGTTGATGGGCCTTTTCAGCAGTTTGTCTATTTTACCGTACCGTGCCCCGCTGGGACAGCCGTTTCTCCGACAATCGCGGCGGCGGCGCGCGGCGGGAATGGAGCTCGTTCCTGCGCGGGTTACGGGGCAAAGGCCGACAGCACGTCCGCCTCGAGCACTCCGCTCGGTCGGCACGCCACCGTGCCCGGGAACGTCCCCGCTTGGTTGGATGCGAGGTCAATGCGGTGGGACATCGTCTGCGAGCTGTTTTGCGTGTTGCGAATCAGCATGGTCCGCGAGAGCACATATCGGGCAGTTGCAGACATCCGCGTCTCCTTGTCTCAGGTTGGCATCACCGTCACCGTGATTCGCGCATCCAGTCCCACTCGGCGCGCGATCGAGACGGATTCTCTTCCGGTCATCAGCTCGTACTCGGTCGACGCGGTCGCGGCGGCAAATTCGTACGTTCTCTCCCCGCGCGCGTTCTTGACGTACGACGTGATGTGTCCGCCATCGACGTACCGCTCCGGGTTCCCACTCTACGTGAGGGTGATGACGCCGGCGTCGTTGCGGAGGCCATCGATCACGAAGCGATCCTGGATGGGGCGCGCGGACACCTGTCGCCACACCTCCTCCTTGCCCTTTGCGACCCCCAGCCACTGCAGCGGCGTCTCCACAGCCACTGGCCGCACGATGTCGAAAGGCCCGACACAGGCGGCGAGCAAGCTGAGAGCCGCAAGCATGGTGAAGATGCTCCAGATCCTCTTCACCGTGCGCCCTTCGGCGCCGCGCACGTTGCCGTTCGATCGCGTTCCTCACACGCGCGATATTCGACGCCCGGCGACCCGCGGGACGCAATTGGTTCCCGGCCGTTGGCAGCGCATCAGTTGGTGTGTAAATCCCTCTGCGCCCGAAAGCGGCGGAGTGCATCTTCCCTTGGGCGCCGATCCAGAGACGCGACTACACCACATACAACGCTCTGCTCTGCTCCAAATGGTGGGGAGCGCGGTTGACGCAGCTCAGGCGCGGTTCTATCCCTGTTCCGAGATTCTTTTCACCACCAGAAAACCAAGGCACCAAGGGGGATGGGGTCACAGGGGATCAGGAACCGCAAGCTGTCAGCACCCAATGCGAGGCGGGTCAGGCGTTCTCTCGTGAATGGGCAGGTCCGGTATTTCTTGGTGCCTTGGTGACTTTGTGGTGCGAGTTCTTTTCGGATTGGAGCTAGCTTCGCGCGAGGAACAGGCCGGCCGCCACGAGCGACGGCGTCAACAGCGTCGTCGCAACGTTCATCGCAAGCGCCGGCACGATCGCCGCCGAACTGTCCGCGTATGAGAAAGCACCGCGTGCGGCCAGCGCGGCCAGCGGGAGGGTTGCCAGTGCGATCAAGGTCAGGGTTGGAAGAAACCCCAACGCGACGCCTGCAACGACCGAGAGGAACGCGCCGGCGTGAAAAAGGGTGTAGACCACGGCACCCACGCGCAAACCGTAAGCGATGACGAGGTGCCGGCGACCGCCCGCCCTGTCCGCCTCGACGTCCGGGAACTGGTTCAGGAGCAGCAGGTTGCTCACGAGAAAGAACGGCACGAGGGAGGCGAAGAACCCGGTCCATGAGTATCCGTCACCCAGCACGACGTCGGTGCCCATGACCATGCAGGTTCCGAAGCCCAGACCCGGCGCCACCAGGCAGAGTGCGGGGTTGCGGTTGAGCCACGGTGTGTACAGAAGCACCACCGCGAGTCCACCGACCCCGAGCGGGAAGAGGATCGGGCCAACCTGCAGGGCGAGGTAGCCGCCGATCACCGCGGTGATTGCTGCGAGCACGAGCCCGACCCCGAGCGCGTACCCGGCCAGCGCCGGCCGGCGCTGGAGCGTCCCGCTCCCGCCGGAGAACGGGGTCCGCCGCGTGCGCGCGTCCACACCGGTGCGAAAATCGGAATATTCGTTGAGCGCGTTGACCGACGCGTGGGCGCACACCGCGCCGACGAGCACTAGCAGGGCCGTTCCCCAATCGAGACGTCCCATGCGCCAGAAGGCGGCGCCGGCGCCGGCAGCCACGCAAGCCAGCGGCAGGAGCAAGAACGGCAGCCTGAGCGGCCCGAGGAGGCCCGACGCTTCTCTCATGATTTTCTGGATACCACAGCACCCCGGTGGCTTCTCGATGGCCGCCGACCCGCCGTCCGCGGCCGCCCCGCACTCCCCTGCCGCCGGCCCCACGCCCATGAGCGAACCGTGCCGGGCCGGGCAGCCGTATGAACGGGCCCCCGGTGGATACCGACGACCATCGCGGGCCGCGACAGGAAGTTTTATAGTTTTATGGACGTCCCCCTTGCCATGAGGGACGTCCATAAAAATATAAATATCCCTTGGATCGCTCGGATCACATCAGGGGTTGTCGAACTGGCCCACGTCGATCCACTCAGCCAGACTGGACGCATGGTCCGCGTCCAAATGGGCGGTCGAGTAGATATACTCGTTGCCGGCCGATGTTCGCGTCCGGGCGATGTCCCGGTAGGCATCTTCGCCCGCCATCCGCCGCAAATACGACAGGACCTCCTCCCGCGTCAGGGAGAACGGCGGCTGCGCGAAGGCGCCCAAGGGGAGCGGACGGGGATAGAGGGCCGAGTTCTCGCGCACGGTCTCGGCGATGAGGTGCAGAGGCTCCCCCTCCTTGCGCAGAAGGAGCGCCGCGTAGGCCTGCGTCATGAACTGGGACGAATAGAATCGCCGCTCGCCGGAGCCGCCTTCCACCGGAACGAGGTCGGGGTGCGCGCTCAACGCGGCAGCCAGGATCTCGTCCAGCGCCGTCGGAACCTCCTCCGCTGCCTCGGGGAAGAGCCCCAGTCCCTCCAATTCCTCGAGGACATCCGCCGTTACGGCGAACCGGCCGGCCCCGCTCAGTTTCCGGATGATCTGAGCGGCGACGTTCACCGCCGAGTCCCAGTCCGGGCGACCGCTACCGCCCCGGCCCTCCACCGCGTTGGAATCGTCCGTATCCATTCTCAACCCTTCGACCCGACTCCCGGATCTCAACTTCGCAATCCCTGAACGGGGTACCGGAGAAGTCGCTTCCCCTTGGCTGCCGCAACGGTCCGGATACGAGGCGGGGCACCAATCCGAAGGATCGGCCCCCCGCAGGTGGATCGTTTTCAGCGGCCGGCTAGGGCAAGAGGCCCTTCTCGCCCAGGGCCCGCGCCACCTGTACCAGTCCGACGCGCTCGTAGGCTGCCCGCGTCGGCGCGCCTGTGATCGTATCCCAGCCCATCTCGCGGTAGAAGAGATCCAAGGCGATGGCGATGTCCGCCCTGTCCATTCGGATCGTGCCCTTGCTGAACGCGGGCTTCCCTGTGCGATCCTCGAACACCCAGTCGGGAACCGTGTCGTGCCGCGCCCGCACCTCCTTGGTTCCCATGTCCCGGATGGTCAGGGCGCGGTGCAGGAGGAAGATCCGCTCGGCGGCGAGGTCCAAATCCTCCCGGCTTTTCTTATCGCCGGTCACGAGACTGTAGAGAAGCGACTCGATGGTGTCGTCCCCTCGGTAACCCCGCTCCTTGAGCGGCGACGCAACCCACGGCCCCATCCAGTTGCAGAGCGACATGGAGTCGTGCAGCTCCTTGCGTAGCAGCGACCATTTGGCCATCCGGGCCTTGGCGACATTCATAGGGGTGAAGGCCTGCACCGCGTCGACCGCATCGGGCGAGCCCCAGACCTCCGCCGCGATCCGCTTCTGGACGGCGAGCGGCAACCCGTTCCGGGTGAAGTTGGCGTGCGAGTGGCACTGGGCGTCACGGTTGTACTGGGTGTTAAGGATGACGCCGCACTGCCCCGCGTCTTCGTTGGCGTGGTGCTTGGGGTGGCCCAGCTTCCAGTACTGGAGCTCGTGGTCCTTCGTCCACACCGCCTCGGAGAGCCCCCAGCGCTCCAGCAGCCCGCCCGTCCCCAGGCCCATCGCCATCCCCAGCTCGCCCTCGCGGCGGGCCAGCCGGGGAAGCAGCTCAAACAGAAACGAGGGGTCGCCCTTCTCGTACTTGGCCCACGCGTACCCCTTGAACTCGTCGGCGCCCAGCTTCGTCCGTATGGTGCCGTCATAGTACAGCTTCTTGAAGTCCCGCTGGAGCTGGCTGTAGTTGCACCAGAGGCCCAAATCGTCGGCCAAGTGCATCCCGACCATGCAGGCCTCCACGGCGATCTGTCCCCGGGGGCCGTCGGGAAATTCCTTGAAGAAGGAGCGGCCGAAGTTCAAGCCGCCGCACGTGTTCTGGCCCATCTCGGGAATCCCGTACTTGGCCGCGGCAGCGGGCACCCGGATCATGGTGTGGCAGCGGATGGGGCAGCCGGTGCAGCCGTTCCCGCGCACGGTGTACTTCCAGGCAATGTCCCCGAGATAGTGGACGGCGTTGTTGGTTCGATATGCGATGCGGTTGAACTCCTTGGGGTCGCAGCTCCCGGTGTCGATGGGGACCGAAGCGGCCCCCCACTGGCGGCCGGGCGCGGCCTTCCAGCGGGATCCGGGGTCATAGAATTCGGCCCAGGGTTGGGGCGAGTCCGGTACGACGTGTTGATTGTTGGCTCCCAAGAGCGAGAGGTGGAGCTTCACGAGACGCTCCCACTCCTCCGTCGAGCCGGCGATGCGAAGGTGCCCCGTCCCGCGGATGCCGATGGCTTTCAGGTTCTTGCCGCCGAGGACGCTGCCCACCCCACCCGCCGAGTGGGAGTAGCCGGTCATCACCACGGACAGCGGCACGAGGTTCTCCCCCGCCTGGCCGATGGCCGCCACTGCGGCCTCCGCGCCGAGGCGTTGGGAAATCTCCACCGTGGTGCGCCGGATCCCTTGCCCCCAGAACTCGCGGGCATCCAGGATCTCCACCCGGTCATCGCTGATTGACAGCCAGACCGGGCGATCGGCCTTCCCTTCGATCACCAGGCCATCGTAGCCGGCGTACTTCAGCTCGGCCGCGAACTGACCACCCATGTGGCCCGTCCCGACCAGCGGGGTGGGCCAGCACGTCGGCCAGAGCGTCGTGACGGCCGTCCGGCCGTTGCACGGGGCACCAGTCCCGGCGAGCGGCCCCACCCCGAAAATCACTTTGTTGGCGACATCGTACGGCCGCGTCCCCGCCGCCACCTCATCCCAGAGGACGGCGTAGCCGAGGCCCGTGCCCCCGATGACGTCGCGGTAGCGCTCGATGGTGTCGTCGGTCCCGGTCCGCCCGGTGGACAGGTCCACGCGAAGCACTTTTCCGGCCCAACCCCCGACGGTCGCCATCACGCATCCCTCCTCTCAACCGGACGCGTCCGGAACGTGGAGGCCCTGCTCAACTCCCGCCAGGCTACGTAGCGGAGCGCGGCCGCAGGACAGGCCTCAACACACTTCGGCTTCCCGTCGCACAGTGTGCACTTGGTGGCCCGTCCCACCTCCTCGTCGACCGCCATCATCCGGAACGGGCAGGCCGAGACGCAGGTCCGGCAGCCGATGCATTTCGACTTATCCACCACCCGCGCGTTCGCGGGCGACTTGGCGCCAATGGCCTGCACCGGGCAGGCCGCAGCGCAGGCGGCATCCGCACACTGCCGACAGACATCCTGGACGACAAGGCCGTTCCCCCAGGTTCCCTGCCCCTCTCGCCCCAGAAACGCGCCGCGGGGGCCGAAGTTCATATTACGGGCGATCTTGATCCGGGCCATGGAGGGCGCGGCCTTCCCGTCGTTGAATTCCGTGCACGCCAGTTCGCAGCGGCGACACCCCACGCACTTCGTGGGATCGGCCAGGACGAGGCCCTTGGCCTGCGGGAGGACGAGCACCGGCGCGCTCGCCTCAGCCGCCAGCCAGGACCCCAGCGTCGATAATGCGATCACGGACAGGCCGCCCACGTGGAGAAAGCACCTGCGCGTGAGCGAGCCGTCCACGGCCATCGCCAGATCGATCAGTCGCTCATAGGTCTCGCGGTCCATCTCGCCCGCATCCATGTCGTTTCTCCTCGCCCGGCATTGTCGGGCACCTCAACGCTCCGGTGTCGCCCTTCCCTTCGCCTCTCGACGTGTGTGCCCCGGATCCGACCGGCTACGCCGTCCTGTTGGACTGTGGCATCGCGCATCCCTCTTGTCAACGGACGCGCGCAGATCCGCTGGGTTTGCAGTCTTTTGCCGATCGCGGCGGTTTCGTGATGTCGGACTGCGGCTAGCTCACGCTCTCGGCGCTGTAACGGGCAAGCAGGCCGGTGTGCACCGCGTGACGATAGACTCGGGCGAAGAACCAGCAGGCGAGAACGACGTATGCCGCGGAGAGCGCCGCACCCAGCACCAGCATACCTGCGGGCGCGGCTCCACCCGCCAGGATGCTTCGCATGCCCTCGAACACATACGAGGGTGGCAGCAGTCGCGCGAGGTGCTGCATCCACGACGGGAGAGTCGAGAGCGGGTAGAAGACCCCGACGAACGGCGACACGAGCGCGGGAATCGGCCAGATGAACCACTCCGCCGCCGGCCCCAACCGCAGCACCACGCCGCTGCCGAGGATGCCCAGCGCCACGCCGAACAGGAACAGCACGAGCAGGAACGGCATGACCGCCAGCCCGTACACGAAAAACGAGAGACCGAAGATGCCGGTCGCAAGGACCAGCATGACGAGGAGGCCGGCCGCACTCGTGACGACGCTCGACACGACCAGACCGCCGAGGTACTCCCTCACGACCAGCGGCGTGGCGAACAGGTTCAAGAAGTTGCGGGACCAGACGTCCTCGAAGAACGCGGTGGTCACCCCGTGCATGACCCGGCTGCAAAAGTCCCAGAGGAGCACGGCGCCCAGCAGCATCGGTACGAAGTCGAGACCCGTCCCGGCGACGGCGTTCAGGTAGCGCGTGATGAAGCCCCACAGCACGATGTCAATGGCCACCCAGACGAAGAGCGGCACGATCCGGGTCAGGCTCCCGCGGAGTAGGTAGAAGTGGCGGAGGACGATCGCGGCCGTCCGCGTCGCGTCCATAGCCTAGTCTCCCCCGAGCGTGAGGGGCTCACGCGCCACGGCAATGAACAGCTCCTCCAGCGTGGCTTTCCCGTGCTTGCGGGGCAAGCTCTTCGGGTCGCCTTCCAGCAGGATCCTGCCGTGCGACAGAAAGAGCACGCGGTCGCAGACCCCCTCGACCTCGTACATGTTGTGCGAGGTCCACAGGACGCCGCCGTCACTCCCCGCGGCATACGCGCGAATCTTCATCCGGATGTCGCGGGCCGTGGCGGGGTCCAGGGAGGCCGTCGGTTCGTCCAGAAGCAGCACCTGCGGACGGTTGAGCAACGCCTTGGCCAGACCCGCCCGCGTCTGCTCCCCGGAAGAAAGGACGCCGCAGCGCACATCGCGAAGCGGTTGCAGATCGAACTCCGTGAGCAGCGCGTCGATCCGCTTCTGCAGTGCCTGCACGCCGTAGAGGAGGCCGAAGATCCGAAGGTTCTGCGCCACCGTGAGATTCCCCGGCAGCGGCGCGTAAACGGCAGCGAAGTTCGTCCGCGCCAGCGCCCGCGAGCGCTCGGTCGCGATGTCCGCGCCGTCGATTCGGATCGTCCCCGCGCTCGGCGCGAGCACACCGAGAAGCATGCTGATGGTCGTGGTCTTGCCCGCGCCGTTGGGTCCCAGGAGTCCGACGACCTCCCCCGCGCCCACCTGGAAGGCGATGTTCTCGACCGCCACCGTCTCCCCGTACTCGCGGCGCAGCCCCACCACCGACAGAACCGTTTTCATGCGCCCATTATAGCCGGGTGCTGACTGCTAATCATCTCTTCCTCTACGACGGATCAAAAGGGAACGGGCGGGTCGCGCGCAGGGACGGCGCGCCCATTCGACGAACGGGTCAAGTCATCGATTTGCCAAGCGGGCAATTGCGCGATTCGATGATCCGGCGGTTGCGCTATCGGGAGGTCGCGCGCTTCGCGAAACGGAAATCCGTGAGGCTGTCCGGTACGTTCGTCGTGGTCATGCTCTGCTTTGGCGGAAAGGGTCTGAGGCGATGGCCTCACGGAAGAGGCTCCCCACCGTCAACCAGCCTCATGGTCGCCGGTGGCGCGCCACTCATCTCGTCCCGTACCCCTTGAAGGGAGGCGAGGAGGGTCTCCGCGTCGGCGGGCTTGCGGAGTGTGAGGGTCGCCCCCGCGTGTTGCCCAGTGGCCACGACGCTGGGATGGTCCCACACGGTGATGAGGATGATCGGGACGTACCGGAACGCGGGGTCGGCGCGGAGCTTCCGGCAGATGTCGAACCCGCTCAGACCCCGTAGCATGATATCCAGGAGGATCACATCGGGGCGCTCGCGCTGGGCGAGGTCGATCCCGAGTAGGCCGTCTTCCACCGTGACGACACGATAGCCGTGCCGGTCGAGAAACTCCCGGTAGAAGTGCAGCACGAGGGGGTCGTCGTCAATGCAGAGAACCGTTAGCCGCTCGGGCGGGTTCATGGCCTCCGGCGCGTCTGGGGTCAACACGGTGTCGGGTCTCCTTATCTGCCGTGATACCGCTGCAAGGAAGAATTCAACTCCCACGCCGTCTCCAGGATTGCCGGGAGATTCGCGCGCAATTCCCGTGCCTCCGCCACGGGAACGGGATCCGGCTCGACCGACTCAGGGCCGGCAGCCCGCCTGCGATCGTGGCGCTGTTTTTCCCGCTGCGGCGCCCGTGTCACGTCGGGGTGCAGCGCGAGCACGGTCATCGTCAGGCCTTCGAAGACTTGCGCGGCTTCCTCCATTGCTTTGGCGGCGAGATCCGCCAAATCCTCCACCGCCTTTCGGACCGCCGCCGGCGAGCCCGTACTATTGCGGAGGTCCCGACGGATCGCCTTGGCCTCCGCCAGGAGGGCCTCCAGCCGGAAGGGCTTCAGGATGCAGGCCAGCGCGCCCGCCTCGTAGGCCCGGCGATGGAGGGCATCATTCTGGAACGCGGTCATGACGATCACCGGGATGGGCTTGGTCGCCGGGTTCGCCTTCAGCCGCCGGCACACCTCGTAGCCGTCGAGGCCCGGCAGCCGCACGTCCAGCAGGATGGCGTGGGGGTGCCAGCTCTCGGCCTGCGCCAGGCCCGCCAGGCCCTCGGCGGCCAGGAAGCCGGCCCCCTCGAGGAACTCCCGGAGCGCGGTGCGCGTGCCGGCTTCGTCCTCCACGAGGAGCACCCGTTTCTTCACCCGCCACCCCCCGTCCGCAGACGTGCCGCCCCGGCGGGCGTGCTCCAGGGCCCCACCGCGTCGTCGCCCGGCCCGGGGTGCGCCCCCTCCCGGACCCAGACGGGACGATGCTACCACGTCCCTCCCACGCGCGCCAGCAACTGCACGGTCGGCTTCGGAGTCGGACGAGGTTGTACGCTCGCCTGGACACTCCTTGTCAATTGGCCGCGCTTGAGGCCCGGCTTCAATCAACGGGTACGGACTCCAGGGCAAGCCCTGGGCCCGCTCCGCGGCGCGCCGCGGAGCATGGACTTTCAACGAATAGAATGGGGATGAGGCCGGGCGGCGGGTCCATCGGCATCGTTGATTGCACTTGCTCTCCCCTCGGGGCTGGCGTACGGTGAGAACGTCGGGGCTCGCTGGGACATTGGCGTCTCTCCTGCGCCCCTGTCGGGAGGCAGGCCAATGTTTCCTTGTCTCATCATTGTCTCGCGGGATCAGCCCGAACTGCTGCACGCCTTGCTGGCGCTCTACGGCCATGTGGGGGGGGTCGAAATCCGTTTCGATCGGCGGCACGGGCTGCCATGGACCGGGATGGGCGACAAAGCCGACCGCCGGTCTGTACCTAGCCCCGATACTGACCTTAGAGACCACGGCTTCATCGTGATCCCCCGGCCCTAGATCGTGTGCCCGTCCCGCTTCCCGCGTTTCACTCCTCGGACGTACTCGGCATGCGTCCGGGGCAAAAACGCTTTCGGCACCGGAACGGCGATCAGGCCGGGCAGCGGCTCCATCGTGCGCCCCACCAAAGACGGCAAATTGGGGTTGACATTGCGCCCTCATACATCACACTACAATTCAAGCCCACACACGAATCTCACAGCCGTTCCCGGAGCCATAGCGGCAGACGGGACACGGCGGCGGACCGGAGAGCGAGCGTGATAGCCTTTTACGTACTGGGTGGAGTCGGGGTCCTAGCACTTGGGACTGCTGTGGCCTGCCTGAGGACAGCCCTTCGCGACCCACACAAACGCGACAAAAAGAGGGGGTCGGCCCCCATTCTTCTCGACGGGTGGAACCTGCCGCGCAAGTGAGGGCCGAAGCTTTCGTCAGCTAGGGTACTCGCTCAGAGCGCCTGGATTGCCACTCGCCACGGTTGTCGCCGCGGTGATGGTGGCAGCGTTCGCGCGTTCCTGCCGGAGCCTTTCAGCGAGGAACGGTTTGGCGATGTGGGAAGGGTGTCGCGGGCGTGAAAGCTAATGGCAAAACTCACCTGCCGCGTTGGAGCATAGCGGAGAAGCAGTCAAATGCAGGGCTCTGTTAGCCGGCCTGCTGCCTGTCCAAGATGGTTCGGGTGTGTCCCCGCCGATGGATGAACTGGTAGCGCGGGGGCTCATAATGGTTTTCGGCAGTGAACGGATCGGCGAACTTATTTGGGGCTAAGTCGCTACGAACAAAAAACGCGTTGACACCGTTGAAATCACATCCAACAAGGCTGTATCCAAGGTGACTGCCAAGTTTCTCAAAGGCCTTTAGGCTTGCGCCAAAGTTTTGTGTGCCATCCCATGCGCGTGTGGCGGCGTACTGAACCTTCCAATCAACGTCGGGTGGGATCGCAGCGTTATATTCAACGACAACAACTCGCGGTGCAAACCCACGAAGGGCTTCCCATATATAAAAAGTGTTTTGGTCAATATCCAGAGAAAGCAGATCAAAGTGTTTTGGAACTCCGACCTGTTCAAAGAGTGCGGCAATATTCTCTTTATCGACGACGGATACACAAGGCATCAGGCAACCATTCTGGAGGTCTCGACGTGCGTTTATGGTCCGAAGGAAAGCGTCGCTTGCGTCAAACCAAAAGCCCTTCCACCCTTGGGACAGAAGGAATGCGGTGTTGCTTTCAGTTCCGTCTCCCACTCCAACTTCGGCAAATACGCGATTGGAAGTGTCGATTCGTCGAAAAATCTCGTGGATAATACCATCCTCACCATTTTGTGAGTTTACTTGATAGGCATAGCGATGCAGCCTGTGTGGCTCTCGGTAACGAGGATGCTGCTCTAATTCAAGGTCGTAACAGCGAATGGCTTCCATTTCCCGGATGCCACAAATACCGCGTTGAATAGCGCCAATATCAGCGTCGATACGCGGAATTTCAGCAGCGACATGCCTAATATCGGTATGGATAAGGTCAAGAGCTTCTCTGATCTGGAGGAGGTCCTGATTCGAAGGAAAGCATCTGGCTATCTTTGCGAGAATTTTTCTTAGCATTTGATCTCACTGGCTAACTTCGCTGCGGAATGCCGCCAAAATCGTTGGTGGGAGCCTATCGAAGGGTATGAGTGAAGTCAATCGTAAACCCGGTGTTCATATCACGCGCGTTAGAAACACCAAACCCTTACATCACATTCGACGGCCCGTCGCCGCGGAGCGACCCGTGCTGTTGTCCATGTGGCGCGCATAATCCGAGACAGCAGCCGACAGCCTTCCCCACAAATACCACGAGCGCCGAGGGGATCCCCGGCGCTCGTGAGGCTCGCCTGGCCGGCCTGCTCTGGCTAGGTCATTTGCCCGGTCACGATCGGCACGAGCGCAGAGCGGCTGCCGGGCCGCGCCGCGAACGTCCGCTCCGTCAGGGTGCCCACGGCGCCGCGGTCCGGGCAGCTCCCTTCACGGCCGCGTGGCGGTGAAGGAGCCGCTGAGGTTGCAGCTGCCGATGTCGTCCCGCCAGGCCCCCGCGAAGGTGAGGCTGAGGGTGTTGCCGCTCAAGGTCCCGTTGTAGCGGTAGCTCCCCTCGGCGTCGACGAAGGTCCCGCTCACCTGACCGGTTGCGGTGATAGTTCCGGATAGGGTGAGCATGTCGGGCTCACAGCCATCGCTGCTACACGCGACGATGCTGAGGGAGCCGCTGATATTCCCGCCTACCTGGCTGGAGATCGTCAGGGTGCCGCTGAGGCTCGCGCTCCCGTTATCGCTCGGGTCCGTGCAACCGGAGTTCGTCGCACTCCCGCTCCCGGTGTAGGCGCCCCGGACATCGGGCACGACGTCGTACACGAGGGCCGCGCTGGCCTCGGGGTAGTCGACGGTGTTCCCCGCGCTCCGGGCCCAGACCCCCACCTGGTAGCTCCAGGGGGCCGTGGGGGTCCAGGTCGCCGGCGTGGTGCAGGCCGCCCAGGTCCGGAGGGTAGTGTAGGTGGCCCAGCCGTTGGTGCTCACGAGCCACTTGCACTGCTGGGGGCTGGTCCCCCCGCTGACGGTGACCGAGAACGTGAGGGGCGTGCCGGTGACCCGCGGCGAGGCCGGACTGGCCGTGAGACTCGTGATGATGGGCACCAGCGGGG
>Ga0102851_10000325_pt1 | contig 23156 bp, 23 predicted proteins | sample Mud3Dept3metaG_FD_79558 | JGI IMG/M metagenome (GOLD analysis project Ga0102851, IMG submission 79558) | Freshwater wetland microbial communities from Ohio, USA, analyzing the effect of biotic and abiotic controls - Mud 3 Core 4 Depth 3... | ecosystem: Environmental > Aquatic > Freshwater >... | reverse complement strand
GATTAATTCTTTCTGAAGAAAATTTGTTGTCGTTTGAAACAAGTGCCCGTATTTTTTTACTCGCATCGTTTTCATAGATAACATTGAAATCATAATCTAAACGCATTACGGGATTGGGACTCTCTCCGGGTAAGGCTTCGAGTATCTTTTTTTCGGCTTCGATTTCTAACAAAGATGTGGTATCGATACTAGATCCTTCATAGTATTGGGCTTTATTATTTTCATCAAAAATCAATTTCGCGTTTTCCAATAACCTGATTATTTTGCCATTTTTCAAAACCAAATAATTCTCGAATGATTTTAATTCTCCGCCGTTTTTCAACAACACTTCAAGAACATTTGTTTTGGTGTATATAAATCACTTAATTTTTTGTTTAGAATTTTTTCACGTCGATCAAATCCAAGAATTTTTGCATAAGCATCGTTGCATTCTATTATTCTATCGAAAATATCAATGCGATATAATCCGGATAAATTATTAGTGTATAATAATCTGAATCGTTCTTCACTTGTCTTGAGATTTTCTTCAATTTTTTTTCTTGCGGAAATATCCCTTGTATTGAAAATAAAATACGATTCCAGTTCAGATTTTTTTACAAATTTAATGCTCGACTCAACCCAGATCCAGCTACCTGACTTATGTGCATATCTATACTCAATGTTTCTTGATTCTGTAATATTTTTAATCAACCATTTGCAGGTATTATCCACAAATTCTCTGTCACCCGGATGGACAAAGCCGGAAACATTGTGCCCAACAAGTTCCGAAGCTAAATAACCAAACACGATATGATTGTTTGGACTTTTATAAAAAACGTTATAATCCAGATCTGTAATGCAAACTACATCAGCAGAATTTTCAACGTAGGTTCTGTATTTTTCTTCACTCCTGATTAACTCATGTTCTACAATTTTTTTGTCTGTTATTTCGAGTGAATAACCGGCCATCCGTACTACTTTGTTGCCTTCCCAAATTGGGAATGCCCGTTCGTGCAGCCACTTAATTCTGCCATCGTTCATTTGAATTCTGAATTCAATATCGTATTCTCCAAGTACTCCTTTATTCAAATAGGATTCAATCACTTTTTCGCGATCATCCGGATGAATACGCTTCCTCCAACTTTCAGGGTTTTCAAACAAACTATTGCACGACTGTTCATAGATATATTCATAGGCCGGACTCACATATAATAATTTACTATTTTCCCAATCCACCAACCAAAAAACTTCTTTAATAGTATCTGTCAATTCCCGAAATCTATTTTCACTGGTAATTAAATTTTGGTGATCTCTTAATCGAATCAGAATTAGTCCTAATGTTCTTCCTATTGTCTCAAGTATATTTAAATGATTGTCATTTTTTTTAGTTTTAATATCACTGTAAATACAATATGAGCCTAATATCTCACCATTGTAAATGATTGGAACATTAAAGTTAGCCTGAATGGGATCATTTAAACTACCAACTTGCAATTTTTCTGCAGAATCGCAGCAAACAAATTGGATTTTTTTCGTTAATAATGTCCTACCACAAATGCAATCTCCCGGACTGATAACAGCACATTTGATCTGCCTTTCTTCCTCGATATTACGCGCCACAACCATCTTAAGTCTGGCATCCTTGTTTAATAAATAAATTGCACCCTTTTCTAATTTACCCAAAAAAGGTAATTTTAAAATAAGCGATAGCACCTGGTTAAAATATTCAGATGTGGTATGTTCAGAAATATTGATCGATAATAAATCATTGATAATCGCTCTTACTTCAAATTGTTCAGCACGATCATTCTCAATAGCTTTTTGACTAGAAATATCTTGTCCCAAACCCAGGAATACATCTTCGCCGTTATAACGTATTTTTTTTACTTTAAGACGGACAGGGTAGATAAATCCCTCTTTTGTTTGATGCACAGTTTCATAATCAACTTCCTCGCCATTTTTAACCGCATCTAATCTGCTTAAAATGGGATTAGGCACAATATGATTGGCTTTTATATCACTTACGGTTAATTTACATAACTCTTCCTTAGAATATCCGAGTTTTCTGATTACGGCATTGTTCGCATCTATAATTTTCAAATTATTTGCGTCAACAAGATAAACTTCGTCGATCGAATTTGCAAACAATTGCTTAAAATTCAGTTCACTCTGCAATAGTGCGTCACGATCTAATTTTGATTGCGTAATATCCTGAACAGTACCAATTGAAATTTCCGGGTATCCTTCGGGGTCATATAATGTAATACCCTTTTCATGAACATATCGGATTTCTCCGGTATCGGTCACAATTCTATGCTCAACCTCATAAGGCAATTTAGTTTCTAACGAGATTTTATAAGCATTATCAACTTTTTCGCGATCTTCAGGGTGTACCTTCTCAACAAATGCTTCATAAGTCGCTTCAAAACTCTTCTTGTCTTTTTCAAAAATTCGAAAAGCCTGGTCTGACCAATCAAGTTTATTTGTGCGAAGATCTAACTTCCAATGGCCAATAGCAGCTATTCGTTGGGCTTCATTGAGAAAATATTGGTCGTACTTAATTGCCTGATCGTTTCTAAACTTATTCAGAGCTATTTCAAGGGAGAAAATAAGTTCATCCAAATGCATATTTTTGGTGATGTAACCGTAAATACCATCAACTAAGATATCCTCCATTTTTAGATGGCTTGATTTACCCGACAAATAGATTATAGGTATATCAACTTTATTGAGAATTTTGGTAACGGCCTCTGTTCCGGTCATTTCATCTCTCAGGATAATATCCATTAAAATCAGGTCTGGTCTTAACCCACATGCAAAATCAATTGCTTGTTGGCCTGTTTCAGCAATAGCAATCACCTGATAGCCATGTGCCTCAAGATCTTTTTTTATTGATAACGAAAATATTTTTTGATCCTCAACGAGCAATATTCTTGTTTTTTTTCTCTCCATTATAAAAACTTAATTATATGAATTTCCGAATACAAGCCACGTTTATCCGGAAATTTGCAGTAATGTGATAAATCATTATCACCTTCTTAAAGAATTATTCTTAGTCTAAAATAAACAGAACATTAAAATTCCGATAGACATGTGTGGGTTGGGACAACATTCAAAAGAATGATTGACTCCACTTTGACTTAAGCGATAAAGTCCTTAAGTTTGGCAGTATAATTATTGGTTCTGGGCTACCCAATTAACAATACTGATATTTATTTATAACATTAATAATCTATCGCAAATTGTTCCTTTGTTAAAATTTAAAAACAGTTTTATATTTGAAAACACTAAATTATCAGCTTAGTTTGTTATTTCATCAATATTGATTTTCTCCATCACAAAAAAAGTAAACTTAAATCAATCCAAAAATTAATTGAAGCAATATTCCTGATCACTAACTCTGAATACAAAATTCGAGAGATTTTCCTCGAAATGATTATTAATTCGCTCAGTCCAGAATTGGCAAGGATAAATTGCCATTTCATCGACACTAAATTTAAGTGTATAGTCATCTAACCATTTGAAATGCCAAATTAATGCGCCTTCACATATTAAAAATATTTGCAAGCGATTCCTGACACTCTGGGTTAAATCTCCCGATTGCGACTTATCAATTTGGATTGTCAAATTTTGTATCATCAGTGGTATTTTTATTAATTATTTGTAATACCTGCGTTGTTCCATTTAGTCAAAACCCGCAACTTTTAGATTGCTTTTGTTTTCGTTTTTCCATATAGCAAAAGTCAAAGCAACTTTTATATAGAAATGAACGTCATAAGTTCGAAAAGCGTTAAAAAAAATGCAAGAAAAAATGTCACAGGTTTAAAAATTCTTCGTTTGGCACAAGTAGTAAAATGAATTGAGTTTGGATGGAATTGACCAAAAAAAATTAATTTATTACGTCTAATTTGAGCCAATTTTACAGTTACCAGGATATGGTTTATCACATAAACGATTAGCATGACCAAATAAAAATGAAATCCACTAAATATTTGATGCATACCTACTTAAGATAAATTCATTCATTACTATAGTCACTGCCTTCTGACATCTAAAAATAGAACCTATTTTTTACGTGTGATTTGAGTCAAAAAACTCAATTATCTAAGTATAAAAACTCAGTTGGTTTTAGATCTGCGCTACATTTCTAAGCGCATGGATTATAAAATAGATGATGAAAGAAGATGTCAGAACATAACATAACAAAACAATGCAATCAAGGCATAACCTCTTATTTAATCGCAGAGCCCATTTTATTGATTGCTGGATTCCATTATAGCAACAAATATCTTGTCACATTCTTCGCAAATTCGGTTTTTTTGGACATAAGATGTTATAGGCTTGTTACTGGTTTGTTACTCATTTTAATTGTTTCAGAATGTTTCTGCGTGTTTCAACTTGTTTCAGCGTGTTTCAGGATGTTCCATTTTTTTTTTGCGTTTTTTCAAAGTCGTGTTACTTTCAGTGATTTTCAAATACGAGTAACAAACCGGTACCAAAAGTATTTCGAGAAATGGAAAAGAATGGAAAAAGAAATTAACAATCAGCCAAGCAACAGAGACGCTTGATTTTAGTGAGTTTGGTATACTTTGTTTGACTTTGCTTTACAAGCTAGAATGCTGCTTATTTCCCAATACAGTATCTACAAATATCATGTTTACCAATCAGTTAATTGATTTGAGTAACAGTAATTTTTTCGATTCTTGCAGAGCTATGTCGTTAAAGGCTTGCAGGAGATAAATTGAAAAATTATGCGAAATATTGATTGAAATAGAAATCCAAGAATCAGAAATTACGACAGTTGTTCATAACGAGTTTTGACTCTTATTTTTTTATCATCCACTTTCATGTTTATTACTTCCCCATTGGAGCAAAAGAAATCTTCCCAAAAACAATAGATCAAAATTGCGGAAAACCGCACAAAAACCATTCGGAAAACCCGATAGTAATAAATTTTGATCCGATTTAATTTTGCACCAAAACATCAATCGTGCAAACTCCCAAACGCTCCTATCACCCTCTTGTAATTTATTTCTTTTATTCCGGAATGCTTAGTGAAAATAATCTCGCGGAAATTCCGTACACAACAAAAAAATATTGGAGTGATAACAACCAGGCAGATCTATTTGGATTTGAATGGGTGAAAGATTTTAGTCATAATCAAAAAGCTTTTCAGGATCTTTCAAAACATCGAATTATTTTTCAGTCTGCGCGAATTTGTTGCCGGATAATTGAATGTTTTTCCCTTTTACTTTCAAAGAAAAAAGGACTTAAAACGTTGCTGAAAAATAATAAAGAAATTGTTGTGAATACGATTGATTGGCTCATTCCAAAATTAAATTCAACACAAAAAGCGTGTCGTATTTTTAATATCACTTCAAAAAAATACAATCGCTGGAAAGGAAAAATTAATTGCGCCGCTTCAACTTTGAATCTTTGTTTCAAAACTCATCCGCGGCAACTTTCGGTGAAAGAAGTAATTGTAATAAAAGATGCTGTCAATGATTTGCAAAATCAAAATAAACCCAAAGCCACCATCTTTTATAGTTTGCTACGACACGCGCAATTATTTTGCGGCATAACTACTTTTTATAAATACGCAAATCTTACATCCGGAACTCCGAAATTTAAAATCCCTGACTCGCACTGAGCGGAGTCGAAGTGAAAAAAATATATGCCGTTTCGCGCAAGCCGAATTTTTGAATTCTTGCACATTGATACAACTTTTATCAAAACAGAAAATGGCAAACGAAGAGTTGCTTTTGTCAAGGATAATTTCTCGAAAGTAATTCTTCACGTCGCTATTTTGCCCAATGGAAAATCTGCGTTTATTCGAGATCTTTTACACGCCGCATTTAAAAAATTTAATCTTTATCGGTATTCAGATTCAATAAATATTGTAAGCGATGATGGGTCAGAAAATAAAGGTGACGTGCTTTCATGGGTAAGCTCAATCTCCCTGGCCAACGTAAAAAAACTAATTGCCGGAAAAGATTTTCCGTTTTCAAACTCGATGTCTGAAAGTATCCACCATCTTTTTAAAACTTTTTTTGCTCCGGGAAAAATCTATCTCAATGATCAACACCTGCAAAAAGAACTTGAAGCTTTTGTTCAGTTTGCAAATTTCAATTGGTTCCCGCTCGAATTTTATGGTTTATCTCCGATTGAGGTTTTGGAAAATAATAGCGTTGATAGAAACCGTTTTGCCGAACAAATAAAACTTGCTCAGAAACAAAGAGTGATTGAAAATGGGAGTTTTCAAAATTGTAATAGTTGTAAGTGAAATTGGACCACAAAATTAAATCGAAATTCATTTTTCGTTATTAAATCAGAGTCTGTATTTGTAGAATCATTTAGTAATCACAAAAATTAAATTTATTCTTTTCAGAATTTTATAAAATGATTATGACGAAAAAGAGATCTTTTGAAAAGCCTTGTCATTCTTGAATTTACGGATATTCGTAGGTTTTAATACCGGTTTTTCACGGAAACCGCCGTGGAGGTTGCAGGGTAACTTCCCTCAGTACACGTTGGGAAACGTGCACTAGCGCGCTTCGCTATAATATTACCTAATGCGTTAGAACAATCGAGAGAGTGTGAATTAACCACAACAAACATAAGGCAACCAATTGTCGTACGCTCCATTTCGCAAACCAAAATGCACCAAAGAGAAGAATAAAAGTTATTGCTACTTTCCAAATATCATAACGCAATTTTACCTCAGAGTGATGAGTAAAGCCATAATTTGTTATAAAAATAAAAGCGAGCAAAAAATCAACAAAAATTAGAACAAACAAATAAATCAACGATGGTCTTACCACTTTCCAAAAATTTTTCATACTTCTATATTCATTATGCATCTTAAAATTCAAGCGAATTCTAGGTTATAAACACATTTCAAAAACCTAATTCCAAGGTCAATTCTCATAGGTGTAATGACCCGTGTCACGATCATACATAGCCTTACTTGCCCCTTTCACTGACTCAATGGCTTTGGTCATTATTTGAGTTGGGTCATTGGAGCCAGAAGATTTATACTCCATATAGCCATCAATCGCTTCAGTAGCTTCGAAATGGAAACCATCTATAGAATGGGTATCGGTCGATTCCCGAGCCCATTGGTCGTTGTCGGTTTCGATATTTATTACATCACCGCTGCCTTCCTCTTCTCCAACGGAGCCATCTGAAAGCGGGTCATAATCATGTGTAATCGCAACGACAATTGTCGAACTTGTTTCCACACTTATGAAATCAGATTGATGAGGTGCCAACATAAGATTCATACCAATTTCTCCATTTCCATCAGCAAACTGATCTGCATATTCCGGATCGCTTACCATTTCATTCCAAGCGTCTTGAAATCCAGCTGCCCAAGCACTGCCTTTGCTATGAGATACCATATCTACGGACTCAATAATTTTACCATTTTCATCTCGCTCTAAGCTGTTATAAATTGTTAGAAAATCTGCCTTAGCTTGAGCGTAACCGGCGTCATATCTTGTTGATGGCAAAGTGCCTACGTCCCCATCGTAATAGCCCACATGTTTATCGTCAAAAGCCTTTTTAACCCTCCTAACGAAAGTTGAAGTCCAATACGTATAATTTGCTCTGTCAGGATGCTCACCGGAACCATATCCAGCATTCATTTGTCCAACTTCTCCATTGACAAAGATTATGTATTCACCGTTGACATCGAAAAAAACTATCGGACTATTCGCAACATAACAATAAGGAGAATGTGAAGGATAAGTTGCTGCTTTTGGATCAGTTTTTAACCATCTACCAATCCTCGGATCATAAATCCTAGCCCCAAAATCATAACTATTTCCGCTGCCTTTTATCTCATCATCCTTCTCCATTCCATTGAAGGAGTACCTATAAGAGTAAATGAATCCCTGTCCAAAAACAGCACTGCCGGAAGAAATATTTGGGTATGAATTCACGATGTCAAGATACAAGTTTTACTGGAATCCTCTACAAATGGTTAGTGAAAAAGAAAAGCCCTCGTAATATTATTACGAGGGCTTAAATTATTTTTACTTGCCGTTTGAGCTTAGGCAAATCCTAATTCAAACGGGTTGGAAATTGATTTCTTTCCGAAGCGTTTTAACAGATCAACTTCATTGTTAGGATCTAATTTTTCATCCTCAATGATACGTTGAATTTGTGGTTGACCCAAACCCGGAATACGGTGGGCAAAAAACGGCCACAAGTATGCTTGCTCGTATTTTTTTTCCTTCTTAGGAAAATCAATTAACAGATCAAGCTCATTCTGATTCTTAAACTCACTGGAATATTCAAACGTCCAGTTTCCACTCTCATACGTCAAGACCCCAATTTTCAAATCCTGATACATCAAGACAATTGTTGCCTTGACATTTTTCGGAGTTTTTAAATTCTCTGTCTGTTCTTCGTTGCGAAATAATTTTGCCAATAAATTTTTCATATTGCCTCCTTCTTTTATTGAACAATTGCATTTAACCGATCATACCTATATACTAAGCACATCTTGATCAATTCAATTCGCTTACTTGTAAGGTACGAATTAAAATTAACATCTAAAAATTTAATCATTTTGTCCAGATTCTCTTTGCTGATTAGCGATGCACAAATTTCTTTGTAGGTTGGTTCTTCTTTGTAAATACGTTCGATGAGCTCAAAATGATTCAAGTCATCTACTTCTTCCCAACCAATCTTTGGCCGGGAACCCTCTGAATACTTCTGTATTCTATTCTTAATCTGATTTGGGTCATCATACCATTTTTCTAATTTTGCTTCCGAATCGTTCCAGAACAATCCCCGTGCCGAATCGTAAACCGGTGCAAATTTAGGACATTTTTTACTTTTTATATCCTTAACCACTCCCCAATTATAGAAATGCCTGTCATTATTACCGGTGACCGCGTCAAATACGAGCATTTTAACGAAGTTTTCCAGAATATGTTGTGCGTCGTCTGGAAACATATGATTTATTGCATCTTTCGCGAATTGAAACGTAAAGAACTTTCTGGCAAGCCCCATCTCTTCAACACTTTCAATAAATTCCAAATCAGATATATAACCTGCAAATATCTCAGCTCCATGAATTAGGGACTCTTTATCCGGTTTAAGGAAATAACGGCTCAAAAACCTAAGTTGGCCTTTGATCATTACTAATTTAGACGCGGCCATGTTTAGTCCAAGGACTTCACCCAACTGATTAAACAAGTATTCGTTAATTGATTCAATCGGATACCACTTATGACCAACCTTAGCAATATACTTTGGCCATGTATCTACATTGCACCTTTTGATACCTGATCTGATTTCATACTCATATATCGCAAGGAAATTTTTGGGCGCATCACCACTAACGGTTATACCAAGCTCCCGCCAATTCCTTCGTTTAAGTGAAGGAACCAAATGATGAAGTTTCAGATCAACCCCTGAAAACTTTTCTACAACCTCATTTTTTAGCACTGTTTCCAAAAGTAATTTTTTTATTTAATAATTTGTAGAATAACGGGATTCAAAAATATTGTTTCACTGCTTTTGAATCATTGAGGAATATCAATCGTTTAATGGATGAAACTCATTGATCAGCCTTCTCTGCTCATTCATGTCAGCTCTTTGATACCGTTCAGTAGAGCTGGGCCATTTGTGTCCAGCTATCATCTGAACATCTTCAAGTGGAATCTTTCGTTCATTGAGCCAGTTCGCAATCACACTCATTCGTATTGTCTCTGCGTTTAGAATCTTGTGCGGAAAGAATCCTTTTAGTGGTTGTAGCATCGCATGAATTCCATCAACATTTTCTGCCCGGCCAAGTTTAGTTATGAATAACTTGTTGGTTGGCATGTTGTCTCTCACCAAATAAGGTCTTGATTCATCCAGATATTTGAGCGCAAGAATCGGTTGTGTCCTGTGCATTTCAAGTGTGCGCCCGGTGAGTGATCTTGATGTCCTCACCCTGATTGTTGCTGCGTCAATGTCAATGTCCTGCACTGATAAATTTTCAATCTCATTACTTGCAAGTCCCTGGTAAATTAAAATTGAAATCAGAAATTTGTTGCGATGACCAAGGTACTTGTATCGTTCTTCTCGTTCTAGAAGTTGTTCCAATTCCTCTGTCGTAAAGAGCGCTTCAAAGTCCATTCCTTTTTGATAGTTGGTCTTGATCTGCATTCCTCTGCACGGATGTTTTTCTCTCACACCGATGACCATCAGGTAAGCGTAATAGATTTTGATTGATGTCAGAATTTTTGATCTGTATGTTCCGCTTAGTCCCTTCTTTTTTAATTTAAGGAGATAATCAAGAATATCCTGGTAACCATATTTTTCTGCACCGGGATTTGCGCTCAGGAATTTTACGATGCTGTAATGGTAAGATTTAGCTGAACTGATTGGGTGAAGGGATTCGAGGTATTCCATTAACGTCTCTTTTTTCATAGATTAAATTTTAAGTGATAATTAAATTTGATATTTATTTTTTCGTTTTCTGCGCGCCATATAAATAGAACTGGTGTCAATTTCTGTGTGGCCGAGAAAGAGTCTTATGGTTAACATATCCAAGCCGCGATCAACCAAATGGGTTGCGATGGAATGTCTCAGACAATGAAGGGAAACTTTCTTTTCAATTAGTTCTGAATTTCCGGTTCTGGTAACAATGTGTTTGAGCGTTTTATTGATGTGATCTCCTGAGAGACGCTCACCTTTGCGGTTTAAGAAGTACGCATTAGAGCACACTTCTCTGCTCTGGAAACAATTCATTCGCTGAGTGTGCAGATAATCCTGAACGTCTTTGATAACGGCATCACTCATCGGAACATCTCTGTGCTTATTTCCTTTGCCATGTTTAACTTGAAGCAAACCTTTGGAAATTGAAAGATCATTTACGTTGAGCTGTGCAAGTTCATTTCTCCTTAATCCGCAGCCGTAAGCGATAGATAAAATTGCTCTGTCAAGTTGTGTCTCTGAATGATGATAAAGAAGTTTGATTTCATCTTCTGTGAGTGTAGAATGTTGTTTGTTATTTCTGGCAACATTGTTTGGGATATTTACAACCTCTTTGCAGTAGTTGGTATCAAGCAGATGATTAAAAAACAGACGCAGACTAAACAAGTGGTGATTGATTGTTGAAGGACTGAGTGTGCCACCGCGTCTTATGTTTGGACGAGTGATCAGATGATCCAAATATTGTTTAACCTGCTCGGATTTTATCTGATCAATTTCAATGATACTTTTTTGTTCCATCCATGATAGAAACTGCATGAGGTTTGATTGATACATGGTACCACATCCGGTTTTATAACCTTTGGCCTGAACCATCCTATCATAAATCGCGTACAGTTTTTTAAATTCGGTTGTGTGTAAAATCTTGTTCATGTGTGTGCGTATATATGTGTGTGTAATACTATGCGCTGTTCTGTTTTTGAACCACCAGCGCTATATGGTTAGGTATTCAAGAGCTCTGGCTCTTCAATCTGACTTATCTGCTCTGCTAGTTTTGTTTTTATTTCAGCTCTCATTTTATCGGCATCATCCCAATACGTAATTTGATATTTGTATCCGCGATTTGCCGTTCCTTCAACAATGGATAAGTACTCTAAATTTTTGAGCGTTTCCATAAAGCGGAACACCTGAGATTTATTTGTGTGTGATGCCAGGCGAATATCTCGCAGCGTAAATTTTGAAGTCGAACCATTCGTCTGCGACTTAACAAATTTTTTCAGGTGCTCAAAAAATTGTCTCGTTGAAGGATCAAGTTCATCTACCTTTAAATAGATCGCTTCCGTAAAAAGTTCCACCGCTTTTTTAAGATCGTCTTGTGTTGCAACAAGTCTTCCTTTTTCATCTTCGCGTCTTTGAAATTGATGCAGAAGTGTTACCTGCGCAACGAGTGAAAGAAATTGATTATTGAGGCGGCGGAGTGATTTGGCACTTGCAGGCAACATCACTTTGTCAGCGTAATGATTCACCACTTGTTTAGAACTAAGTTGTCGTATGATGCACCTGAGCAGCTCCCTTGCTTGTTCAATCTGATCCTGATCGATCATGCCAGCCGTTAGTTTGTTCTGGTGCAAATTAATTCGGAGTGTCTGTTCATCAGATTCATCTATTCCAACATTAACAGATCGGTTCATATTATCATTATTCACCTCTGGTTTTGTCGTCGCGATGATGGAAGAAAAATGTGCTTCTACAAATTTTATCTCTGCTTTAAGATTTCCAAATCTATCCTTGCGAGTAACAGAACAGGAAAGTTTTCCGGCTGATTGTATCTCTCTAAATGCGAATTGTGCTTCATCATTGAGTCCATCATAATCCTGAACAAGTACAAGTTTATTCATCAGCTCATTCTCACCATAATGATAAAGTGACTTACTGGAAACTCTTGTCAGAGAAAGAACATCTTCGGGTGGAAAAAGTTCAGCGATTGTATTAAGTAGATGTGATTTTCCTGAACCACTTGCGCCCTGAATTAAAACATGAAGTGGTTGTTTTAATTTATAAGTAGATGCCATGACGAACAATCCAAGTCTTGTTTTTTGTTCACCAATTACGCCTGCCATTTCAATCAGCGAATCAATCTTTGATAAGAGATTTGGATCTTGCAGAAGTTCCAGCGCTTGGTGATTCAAATTACGATCCGGTGCTTCCGTTACTTGTTTTTTAGTAACTGGCGTCATCTGTTCATCTCGCAGATTTTCCAAAAACGTTGTGAATTTTTCCAGCTCAATTTCCATTTTTGCAGATTCATATCCTTCCGTATCTGAGAGTTCATTACAGATCTTTTGCACATGTGCGCGGTCATATAAATCAATCCTGAATCTGAATTGTCTTCCATGAAATTTGTCCTGAACAACCAGTAGAATTTTAAGTGTTGTTGCATCATGAGAAAGCCTGCCTCTTGAATGATAGGTAGCTTCCTGCCCAAAAAATGTGATGTGCTGATCACTAATGATTTGAATGTTTGGATCGGTTTGTTCCGGTTCTTTTACAACTTTCTTTTTTATCTTATTCGGAAAGATAATTTCCATTTTGTTCGTTGGTGGTTCATCGTTTTTTATCTGGTTTGGCACATGCAGAATATCATTGATGGATTTTATGTTGCCATCAACAAGTAAATTGTTTAACGATTTTCCGTCCGGTAGATTCGTTACATTAATCTTGATGTTTGGATTAATGTTCTTGATCCTGGTTTGTATTTCTGATGGTGTCATTGTCTAATTTTTAATGATGATAATTTCATCGAGCATTTCTAAATTTCTGATTACCTGTTCGTGCTCAGGCAAGAATTTTCCGTCGTGTAGCGCCATAACCGCCTCTTTGTTTTCCAATGTGTCAGACTGAATAATAGATGCCGCGTCCATGATCGTTTGAGTGATGTAAAGTCGTCTGGTAAGTGGTGATGGATGAGCCGGAAATATTCCATCCATGTTTAAGTACTGTTCAATTTTTGCTTCTGTTTTTATGCGAATGGAATACAGATTAACAATTTTACCTTCTGCATTTTTTAATGGAAACACAACACCGTACGTTCCAAAACAAGTGTATGCAACTCTGTCGGGATGATTAACCGGTGCATCGCTTGGTGATAACACACCAAGTTCCAGGTATGGTTTACGAAACTCATCATCTTTGCGGTGATGGAACTGACCTGAACAAAATCCGATATTTAATTTCTGATAATCCAGTCCATTTTTTTCCAGGTACTGTTTGGGTACTTCTGTTTTTTTAGAACGAATTCCGATGCAGAAACTTTCAAAAAGTCGTTGCAGATGTTTCTGTAATTCTGGATTTGTGCTTGCCGCTTTTGTCATACTAATTACGCTTATTGGCGCAGTATAACCGATTGTTTTGAGCGGTGAAATCCATTTTTCATCTATTTTTTGCGATGTAATTACAGTCATAATTTCGACGTTTTTTTAACCGATATATAATTCTCGTCCTGTGGCAAGTTCCGTTATCTTAACTTTTGGTGCTTTTACTTTTAGCTGATCGACAAAAACTTGCTTCAATATCTGCATTAGTAATACAGCGTGCGATTCTTCTGATACAATGAATGCATCATGGATCGTAAGTACAGGGGTATCCATTTTGAACATGGTGGTTCCGATAAAATCATACACTAATCGGACTTCAAGCCTGTTGGCCATAGCACAAGGGACTGTAAAAATCTTACGCTTTTTTCCCTTACGGTTGAGTTCGCTGATAAACGGAAGAACTTCTTTCTTGATTCTTTTTAAAGATTTAAGATTGGCTAGCACATTTTTATAAACCAAACCAAAACGTGTTTCGATTTGAAATCGTCGTTCCTTTACACGTTCATCTTTATTATGATTATCGGGATGCGAATAAAATATGTGTTGGAATAAGAGTTCTTTTAGTTCCTTTTTTTCATCTTCTGTTAATTCGTTTTCCGCGTCTTCCTTCTCACCGATGACAACTAATATTTTTTTATAAAATTCTCCGGCAGCACAATCATCATAGTATGTTTCAACATCGCGCTCGTTTCTGTTTCCGTCCAAAATTTGTCTTACCGGCTCAAACTCATTAATGTAATTTAATACATGACTTTTGAAGAATAGGAGCGACAGGAAAAAAGGCTGCGAATTTTTAATGTCCAGCATGATTAACTTCTTCTCGGGTTGATCTTTCAGTCTCAGGTACGGACGCAGACATGAACGTAACGACGTTAGCTGCGTATGTAATCTAAACCCAAAACTGTCAACGGTGCAGTATTTAATCAGATCTTCATTAATGGCAGTTGCCTCACCCATGAGAACCGATTCATCAATGAGTTCTTTTTTCTTATCGCGAAATTCTTTTCCGGCTTGAATGTCCATTTCCAGAGAAGTAATATCCAGACAGAATTGGTGACCAAATTTCACCACATCTGCGTAACAAGATCCTTTTGATTCGACAAGCTTTAATTGCCTTGCGTACTGATTATCAAAGTGCCGCTTTACAGCTCTTATCACATCTGGGTGAGTAATTTTCTCTCGACGATATTTCTTCTTTGAAATTGATTTGTTACGATACTGCGGATGGATACGATACGTCTTTGACCACTTACCAGGGAAGAAGGATTCCGCACCTGTGTCATCATTCTTTTTTACTTGAATGAGTCCAAACTCAACCATCTGATTAATGATTTTACGATAATAGTTTCCTGCTATCGTTTGTATGGTATCAGATAACAAACCACAGTATCCGGTTGAATAAGTAATTCCGGCCATGAAACTATCATTCTGTTTCATCTGTAATCGGGTAAAAAATATTAGTTGTAGTATCGCCCTGACACGATCCGCGATTACTTTTTCAGGAAATAATAAATCTAGGTTTTCATACGAAACTGGTATCATCACATTGAGAGACTTCTTTGGTTTTGCAATTCTTTTCATGTTGTTTTGTTTTACTTTATTTATTTATCAAATCGTGCCCACAGGAAGACATAATGGTAGAGAAGAAGGAGAAGTTGGAATAAAAAAAAATGAAATTCTTTTCAACCTTTTTATCATTTCGTCTGAACGTCATCTCACAACAGAAACTTAAAGGTGATTTTAACCTGTTCCTGTTCGATCCGGTGGTGTGATAACCGGATGATGAGAGATGACCAACCGGCTCTCCTGTTGAGTTCTGTTCAGTCAACCTACACAAACAGCTAGGTTGAATCATTCGGTTCAGACAGGTGTATCCGTAATCACAAATTGGATAGTTCAAATCAATTAATCTGTTTAGAAAATACATCATAGGGCTGTTTTTAGCGTCCATTTGTCTGTTTATATCACCGGATGATTATCATGTTTCAATTCGTTATCCAATATCCAGCGGATACAATTTTTTGGATACTTCATCAATCTGATTTCATAAGGCCATCCAAAAAAATTACGGAAGTCAGGGCCAAGACAATCACCAACAAACAGATTTAGTTTCAAATCACCATTAGGGTTGAATATTCTTTCGATGTTCTTCGCGTTTTCAACCAGAAGTTCCCCCATGAAAATCTGTTTCTCCATGATGTGTTTGTACCGTTCATTCTCATCCTTAAAGTGGAGCGAAAGTCCCTGCATCAAGCGCACAACAAGTACTGCCGGAAAATTTCCATTACCGGCACATGGATCAAGAAACGTCTTGGTTGGATTGTGAAAAGATGAGAGTGGTATTCCATCCACCATCGCGTTAATCAGATTGACAGGTGTGAATACCTGACCATGATTCTTGCTCTTTTCTTTTGAGTGGGTGCTGCATGCCGCTACTTCTAATTTGATTTTTTCAACGATGACGCTATTATAATTTGTTTCCATTTTTTGTTTTATTAAATTGATTTATTATTTAAACTGTTGGTGTGTTTTTTCCTATGAGTGGCTTGATAAATTCTTGTTCAGGATCATTATCCAGATCTGATTCAGGTGGTGAATCATCACCAAGTAGTTCCTTCTTGATAACCGTTGCGATAGCTCTCATCACACCAACACAGACACCATTACCAATGCCGAGATTTTGATCAGCGATACTTCCTTCCAACATAAAATTGAAATCGTCCGTCACACCCATGAGCTCACCGTATTTTTTTGGAACAACATCACAGTCACTTTCACCATTAAATATTGACATTGCGGGATGACCTGTAACTGTTGGCGCTGGTTGATGCGGATAGTACATTAAGTCTACATAATTTCTGCTCTTTAAATATTCAGCATCTGGAAAAACATCAGCAAGTACTTTACGCTGATCAACTGGAACTGTGTCCGGCCAAACAGGACGACCAACTCTTGTGGCTTGAATGAAAATTCTTTCTCGCGCTTGCGGATCACCGAAGGTATGTGCGTTCAAGACTTTTGCTTCAATGATGTAGTCTGGCGCTGCACGTTGGATAAAAGAATAGATCATTCCAAAAAGTGGCGCCATACCAATATTGGTTAGGCCTTTTACGTTTTCATAGACTACCGTTTTTGCATTTAACTCGAAAGCCAACTTGGTGCCAACCATAAAGAGATCATTAGTTGCTGAAAAAGGTTCACATTCACCAGAAGTTGACACGCCTGTGCACGGATTTGATACCTGAATTAAATCTACACTACCGGGCTGAATATTAAATTCCTCACAGATCATTTTCGATGTGATTTCGCGTAGACTTTTGCGCATGAATTTCACATTAGGAAAATTAAGTTTGTAGATTTTTTCTGCGTAATCCCAGCAGTCAATTACACCTATAATCTCATATCCGGCAAGCATTAAAGCAAGCGAAGTGAGTCCTATTCCACAACACATTACTATTGCGGTGGGTTTGCGGTGGGATACTGTCCCATCTATTTTTTCTAGTGAATTCATAAATTTATTTTAGTTGATTTTACATTAATTGTTGATGACACATCTTGATTATCGATTGCAAAAAATAGTTCATCAAATCCTGTTTTTGAAGCTGAGAGACCATTACATGGCGTACTCATGCGCAATATTCTTTGATGATTTTTTGCGTCCGAAATAAGCGCAAGGGGTTTGCGTTGGGACTCATTCCCAACATTTTTTTCTGTTGTTTTCATATGTAGTTTAGTTGATTATGCGGCTGGTTCTATCCAGTTGGTTTGACGTTCGTCGTCTTTACGTTTGTGATTAAATATTGCAGGAATATCCTCCCAGGTTAAGGTGCTAAATGGACGGTTGCAGCACGGACAACAAGTTGGTAGAGCGTTTAAATCAATGTCCCAATTTTGGTGCTTATTCTCAATTTTTTGATCCTGCTTTTGAGATTCATCTTGTTCAGATCCTTCGAGCATACCAAGTTGCTTCTTGCGTTCAAGTTCTATCATCTTGCAATCTGTTTCCGCTTTACCGATGGTGATAACCTGCGTATCAACCGCGTGTAGCAAAGCCGGTTTTACTCTGTCAATCTTTAAGAGTTTGTTTAGCTGACTTGTGCTGATACCGATCATTCCAGCAATGATATCTTTGCGGTACTGATCGACATCAGTTTTTCCTTGATTATTCGGAATCAGTTTGTGGTACATATGAAATTCATTCACTTGATCAACACACGATTTGTGTCGCACACGCGCAAGATCAAGAATTAGCCACTGAATTTCTTCTTCTGTAAGTTCATCTGAAATTAACCAGACAGGAACTAAGTAGTCAGGGCCGAGTTTTTCCATTCCAACGTCATAACGTTCGCGTCCATTAATCAGGATATTTTTACCCGGTGTTATAACTGTGAATGGTTCAAGTATTCCTGCTCTTTCGATTGAAGGAGCTAGCCCTAGATTTCTGCCGGGCGTATAAACCCGGTAGCGTTCTTCGATATGGATTTGTCCAAGAGGAATCCATTGAAGTGTTTTGTTGTATTGTGATTTTTGTTCCATTGTGTGTAGTTTTATTTAACATCACAAAAGAATGGAAGTATCAAGTACGCCGAGCTGTCCGCTATGGCGGACATATCTTCGGACTTAGTTTGTCAATTTTTCTTTGAATTCTTTCACAGACTTTAATAAATGGATTGGTGTACCAGAATGACGTTGAAGCGCTTTTTTAATTGCCTCGTCGGCATCTGATTCAAATTCATGGAAGTTATTCTTCATTAACGCGCTAATCATATCTAGATTAATAAAACAATCTTTTCTATCGACTAGCGGTTTCAAAACCTGACCGATAAAATAACTAAGATGTGTCTTGTTTGGCATTCTTACAACGATTTTTTTTAAAGGTAATATGTCCTCGTAATTCTGGAAATTGGATTTTAAGAAATGCCACACTTCACCTTCATCCATAATAGATTCAACGGTATAGTGTCCTTTGATATCTCTAACGAGTTCCATAAAACAACTTTCCACATAGTTCATCGCTGCATCATCCAAAAGTATTCTGTTGTCAATTTTTTTATCTCTTGTTCTGACAATTGACGCACTTGGAATATGCGTAGTTTTTGTTTTCAGGAACTCTATGTATTTTTTTATCCCCAGAATTTGACCGTAACCAAATCTCTTATCGTCATCAAAATTGACATAGGTTTTTTTATACGCACCGTCTATAACATCAAAGCGCAAACGCCAAATATTTTCTATATCTTCTAATGTACAACTTAACCTGTTTGTCAAGTAGCCCCAATTGTCTGATGGTTTTTCTGAACCGAATAATTTCTGAAATTCTTTGCTCTCCGTTTCAAGAAAAAATTCTCCGTCAGCATAAGGATCAGTCAATACTGCCTCACAAAGAGTCTTTAATGAGTTATAGCATTCGTCTATCACATTTCGCAATTGCAGTTCATTTTCCAAAAACAAAGGATTAGTCAGGCCGTCCACTAAAAAAAATTCTTCTATAATGGTTACTGGACTTCCTGATTCGATTGTGTTTATGATGTTTTCGACTTCATACCTGTTAAGGGATAACGATTTGAAAAATGAACCGGTTATAGCATGACACTTGCCCTTGTCAATTAAGGCAGATGCTTCTATGAGTGGAAGTTCCGCCAGTTTCTTGTAATCATCCAAATCAATTTTGACATTGCATGTTTCCGCAATCCGCTTGACTGCTTCCATATCTGGATCTGATTTCAACACGTCGTTAAAATCCTCCATATAATCTCCTAAGAGCAGTTTATAAGGAGTCTTGTGCTTGGCTAAATTGGCCCAGATAATTCTGTTCAGTTCGTGATAAATCTCTATATCGTTTACATCGAGAATTAAATCTTGCGGGAGTTTTTCTTTTCCTTCAATCATAGAATATGAATTTGTTTCGTGATGATAATTTTTGACAGTGCAGTGCACCAAAAACTTCAGGATACAAAAATAATGATAGGCCCATGAGGTAACCAAACCAACTTTTCTGTACCCTTTGATTTTAAAGGGATGTAAACATAATAACTAAAATTAAATTATGAAAATTGCAAATTAAAATAAGTTCTGAAAACCCTGATTTTTATGAAAACAAAAAATAATTTAAAACCCATAATTCTTGGAAATGGCATTTATTGTTGAACTCCTAAGATCCGAAAATAATGAATCGTTGCAGAAATTGTTTGCTTCATTTAAACATAACTGCTACACTAGACAAAAATTTTACGATGGTTACCGTTACAAAACACAAACTAATTATTACCATTCATTCAGATGATCCGCAAATTCTGTTGGATAAAATCAGGGAATCGATTACTGATACAGCTAGCATACTTGTGGAATCCGATGAATTCAAAAATCAAGAACAGATACCCGGTGCGGTTTCGACACTGATAAAATTACAGGGAGAATTATTTACGGAACCATTTTAATCAACCTCGGTGTATTTATGTACCAAAGTGAAATGCCATCGGTTAAAATTTAGGCGCATTAAAAGTAGATTCCTTTTCACAATTTTCTTTCAGTTCATTCTTTTCAAATTTTTCATATCGCTTTCCACAGTTTTATTGCTCATATATTCGACAGACACATATTAAGAATGCTGAGCCGAATTATAAAGAAGAAGATAGAAGTACGCTTCAAGAGCGAGATCAAATACGCTTACCAATGTTCGGCGCTAGCTGCGGATATGAGTTCTGTATGTAATTGTACCATCTCTGTTTCTACCATAAAAAGACTGTTCGGATTTATCAAAGTTACATCCGATGCAATTCCCAGAGTTTGGACGCTTGATCTCATAGCTGAGTATATCGGTTACAAATCGTTCGACGAGTTACAGAACGAACTAGCCGGAAATAAAACAAAGAAGAAAAAACGGATCGAATTTTTAGACTGTGATTTAATTAAACCAGGTAAAAAAATTACGCTCATGTTCGGAAAAATATCCACTGTAAAATTAGAGTGCATATCAAAAAATAGATTCCGCGTGCTCGATGAAATTAAAACAGATGTCAAAACATTCGATGAAATTGAAGTGCAAAAGATTCTAATAGATCTTCCTCTGCTGATTAAAGTTCACCGCACTGGTGCAACAACAACAGGAATAATTTTAGGTGGAATTTCAGGCGTTACAGATATCAGCATCGACGATATTAATAAATCATCTATAAATAACAGTAACGGATTATTAACTTCTAAATCTTAAAATCATGAAAAACTATTTCTTCCTTTCGATTCTATTCTTCATCAGCGTAAGTGCAAATGCACAGTCTGAATCTGAGCTCAGAGAAAAATTACTTATCAATCCAAATGATCCACGGTTGAATTATGATCTTGGAATATGGATAGCAAATGAAAGGAGATATCCTGAGGCCATTGGATTTCTTTCTAAGGCCGCGCATTTGGACACCATTACAACTATTTACATGTATGAGCTTGGATATTGTTATGAATTCTTCATAAAAAATATTGATTCAGCAATGTACTGTTACAGAGAAGCGGGAATTCGGCTTAACAGAAATAATGAAACGACTTATGACAACGGTTGGAGAAAATTACTTGAACTCTCTGAAATTACAGAACACGTAGACTATTATATTGAGGCCTACGAAAACATGTTGAACATTGATTACAACCACAAGTTCAACTTCTCTGCACAAGAAAAATATGCGCTGTTCAAAGAAATAAGAGATAATCCTACCGCCTCAACATTTATGAAAATTGGGGATACAAAAACGGAAAAAATCGGATTTAACGAAAAGATAGATGCATACATAATTAGATTCGACAAAGGAATTGCAGCTTATGAGAAGGCAATCGAGATTGATCCAACAATAAAAGATAGCGCGTATAAAATTATGGGATCAAAGGTAGCCGATCACGCCTATTATGCTTTCTTTGAATACGGTGACTATGAGGGTGCTCTTACACAGTATCAAATTGCGTCGAAGTATGATCCGAAAAATCCTGAAATTTATTCTGCAATAGGTTACATTCAATTAGAGAAACTTGATAGCGCTGATTATAAAAATGCGATAGTTAATTTTCAAAAAGCCTTAACTCTTACGACTGGTTCGATGGAAAAAAAGGATCTGTATGAGAATATTGGTTTATGTTATGAAATGCAAAAGGACTATAAAAATGCAATCATTTATTATGAGAAAGGTATCGCGTTGGAACCGAATTTTGCCAAGTCGATTCACTTCAAATTAACAAGAGTCTATGTGGCAATGGGTAACACTGTTAAGGCAGATTACCATCGAACTCGTAGCTGATTTAACAGTTAACCCGTAATCGTTAGAATCTTTCCTGTGACTTTCCTCAGATAAAGGCCTTGCCATTCAAGGCTTTTAGTTTTTCCGTTGTTTTTCCATCAAAAGCGTTGTAAAGAAATCACCACCTGACCGCAGTTTATTGTGGAAACACGCCTATCATCGTCATATACATTTATAAACTAAAATGAAATTATATGGAAATGAAAAAAGTAAAAGAGACGATTGCTCAGATTCTAATTGAGAAGAAAACAGCAACAGTTCAAGAAATACTTTATGCTGCAAAGGGCGTTCCTGCGGTGCAAATTTACGGAGCACTCGCTGAGTGGATCAAATCAGCCGCTTTATCTGTCAAGGAGTCGGAAGGTAAAAAGACTTACACGCTAGTCGATCAAAAAAGATTCGGAATCGAACCGGTTGAAAAAACTCCAACGCGAGAAGAACAAAAACCTGTGATAAAAATTAAGGAAGAAAAATCAGCACCAAAAACTGAAACAAAAAAAGATCAGCCAAAGGAAAAAAATGTTCCGGCCAAAAATGAGAAAAAAGAATCTGCACCAAAAGAATCTAAATATGCGATCACCACAACGCGCGATACTTCTTTATTCCGTTTTGATAAACAGGATAGAGGTAAGGGCCAAACGGTGCTTGCAGTAATTAAATTTTACTCATCAGATAAGACGCTTGCCCAAATTAAATCTGCCTTTCCTGATAGCATTGTATCGCGCTACGGATGCACAGCTGATTTATCTTTTGCTCGCTCGCATGAGCGCCAACGTTACTTCATTAAGGACGAACAAATCATTACGACCTCTGACTCTGTCAAAAAGAAACTGGCTGTCACAAACCAATGGGATGTATCGCGTTTCAACCTATTCTTAGAAGCCTGCAAGAAATTAGGAATTAAAATCACACGCGTAGAGAAAGATCTGACGGACAAAAAATCTATTCACTAAACTCGCGATTATGATTCAATGGTTCTATACAGAGTGTTATATCGTGCCGAAGCGACGGAAATATTTGTGCATTTACCGGGCATACATGTTGATGGCCGACCGTTATAGCATCTCTGTCATTAACCGAACTAAACTCGTTG
>Ga0102851_10000324_pt1 | contig 23164 bp, 16 predicted proteins | sample Mud3Dept3metaG_FD_79558 | JGI IMG/M metagenome (GOLD analysis project Ga0102851, IMG submission 79558) | Freshwater wetland microbial communities from Ohio, USA, analyzing the effect of biotic and abiotic controls - Mud 3 Core 4 Depth 3... | ecosystem: Environmental > Aquatic > Freshwater >... | reverse complement strand
GTCGGTGCGCGGCAAGATCTGGGTCGATCCGGGCATCGGGTTCGGCAAGGGCTCCGACCCCGAGGGCAACCTCGAGCTGCTCCGCCACGCCGGGGACATCGGCGCGAAGGTCGGCTGTCCGGTCGTCGTCGGACCGAGCCGGAAGCGGTTCCTCCGCCGACTGCTGGGGGCGGGGGCCGACGCGGATCCGCTCGCGCTCGATGTCGCGTCGGTTGCGGCCTGCCTCGGAGCCGTGCGGTCGGGCGCACTCGTGCTCCGCATTCACAACGTTGCGTTGCTCCGGGCAGCTCTGGCGGTGTACACCAAATTGTAGGGTGGCGATGACTGCGTCCCTCAAGGAGTTCCTCGATACGCTGACGTTCGGCACCGTCGTCACGACGGTCGTCGATGTCGCGCTCGTCTACTACTTGATCTACCGGCTGCTGCTCACGATCCGCGGAACGCGTGCCGCGCAGATGGTCGTCGGCATCGTGCTGGTCGGCGCCGCCTTCTACATCGCCGAGCGCGTCGAGCTGTCGACGGTGTCGTGGCTCCTCGACAACTTCATCTCGTACTTCATCATCCTGATCATCGTCGTGTTCCAGCAGGACATCCGGCGCACGCTCGGCCGGATCGGTCAGAACGTGATGCCGTTCGGCCGCAAGCAGGAGACCACCCATATCGTCGACGAGGTCGTCGGGGCGGTCGCGCAGCTCGCGCGCGGCAGGATCGGGGCGATCGTCGTGTTCGAGCGCGACGCGGCGCTCGAGGAGTTCGTCGACGATGCGACCAAGGTCGATGCCGTGCTGACGCGGCAGCTGCTGGTCTCGCTGTTCATTCCGCAGCGCGACAACGAGCTGCACGACGGCGCCGTCGTGATCGGCAAGAACCACCGCATCGATCTCGCTCGCGCGCTGTTGCCGCTGTCGCGCGCAACCGACCTCGGGCCGGAGTTCGGCACCCGGCACCGTGCGGCGCTCGGCATCACCGAGGACACCGACGCGGTCGTCGTCGTCGTGTCCGAGGAGCGGGGGGAGATCTCGCTGTGCTTCAAGGGCTCGATCGCGCGGGACCTCGAGCCGGTCGTCCTGCGCCGCGCGCTGATCGGCCTGTTCGCCGGGGGGCGCGCGACCGATGCGATGGCCGAGGAGGCCGCCGCCGCCGCCGAGGTCGGCAAGGCGATCGCGAGCATGGCCGAAGCGCGCCCCGAGTCGGCGCCGGCGGAGGCCTCGTGAGGCAGCGGTCGCAGACGATCGGCACGCTCGGGCGCGCTCCTGCCCGGCAGAGCAAGGGTCCGCCGATCCAGCCCCCCCCCACGCCCCAGCCGCCCCCACCGGAGGGTGGAGGAGTGCGGCGCTGGCTGCGTGGCGCGTTCCTCGACAACCTCGGGCTCAAGTTCCTGTCGATCGTCCTCGCGGTCACGGTGTTCCTGCTCGTCAACGACAACAAGGATCGCGAGATCACCGTGCGCGTCGGGGTCCTCTACGTGCTGCCGGAGGATCGCGTGCTCGTGTCCGAGCGAATCGACGACATCCGCGTCACCCTGCGCGGCCCGTGGCGCCGGCTCCGCAACTTCGACGAGCGCGAGCTGTCGCGGATCAGCGTCGACCTGCGCAACGCGCCGACGGGCGAGATCGCGTTCACCTCCGACATGATCCAGGCGCCGTCAGGCCTGGCGATCGCGCAGATCAGCCCGCGGTCGATGCGGGTCGCGTTCGACAAGCGCACCGAGAAGACCGTCGACGTCGCCCCGATCGTCGCGGGGAGCCCGCAGCACGGCTACGTCGTGCTCGAGATCAAGGCCGCGCCCGCGGCCGTCCGCGTGCGCGGTGCCGAGAGCTTGCTCGCCGCCCTGTCCGCGGTCCGCACGCGCGAGGTCAGCCTCGAGGGCCGCACGGATGGCTTCGCCGCGCCGACCGTTCTCGTGCCGCCCGACGGCATCGAGCTGATCGGCACAGACCAGGTCCAGGTCCAGGTCCGGATCAACGAGGAGCTGGTTACGCGCAAGATGCCGAACGTCCCGGTCACCGCGATCGGCGACGGCCTCGACCTGACGAAGTGGACGATCGCCCCGGCGCAGGTCGAGATCACGCTCACCGGCGCGCTGCTCGCGGTCGAGAAGTCGCGGGACATGATGCGGCCGGTGGTCAAGGTCGTGCCCACGGACCGGACCGGCCGCGACGCCGAGGTCACGATCGAGGGGCTGCCCCCCGGGGTCGGCGTGCGGATCTCCCCCGAGCGCGTCAAGCTCGCGCCCGTCGCTGCGCCGCCGAGGCCCGCGCCGCCGAGGCCCGCGCCCGCGCCCGCGCCGACCCCGTAGCCGCCTCGCGCGCAGCTCATGGTGCTCCGGCGGTGTTCCGGTGGTGCGCCGGCGTCGCTTCCGGCGAGCCAGGCGGGGCCGAGCCGTTCCACGGCATGCTACGAACAACCAGATGAGTAACGGTCGTTCCCTGTTCGGTACCGACGGCATGCGCGGCGTCGCGAACCTCGAGCCGATGACGAGCGGCACCGTGATGCGCCTCGGGATGGCGATCGCCGCGCGGCTACGGCAGCCCGGGCGCCACACGCGGATCGCGATCGGCAAGGACACCCGCCTCTCGGGCTACATGTTCGAGTCCGCGCTCGCCGCCGGCATCGTCGCGATGGGCGCCGACGTCTGGCTCACCGGGCCGCTGCCGACCCCGGGGATCGCATTCATCACCTCGTCGATGCGGTGCGACGCCGGCGTCGTGATCTCCGCGTCGCACAACCCGTTCGAGGACAACGGCATCAAGGTCTTCGCGCGCGACGGCTACAAGCTCCCCGATCACGTCGAGGCCGAGATCGAGGCCCTGATGGCGTCGCCCGATCTCGACGCGCAGCGCGCGGCGCCCGCGGACATCGGCTACAGCCGCAAGATCGAGGACGCCCGCGGCCGCTATGTCGTCTACTGCAAGGCCACGTTCCCGAGCGAGCTGACCCTCGACGGCCTGCGGATCGTCGTCGACGGCGCAAACGGCGCGGCGTATCGCGTCGGCCCCCTGGTGTTCGAGGAGCTCGGCGCCAAGGTCACCGCGATCCACACCAACCCCAACGGGAAGAACATCAACGCGAAGGCGGGCGCTCTCCACCCGCAGTCGATGTGCGAGATGGTCAAGCACCACGACGCGCACATCGGCGTTGCGTTCGACGGTGATGCCGATCGGCTCGTCCTGTGTGACGAGCATGGCGCCGTGATCGACGGCGACGTCGTGATGGCCCTGTGCGCGACCCGGATGCTCAGGGAAAACCGGCTCGCGAAGCAGACGCTCGTGGCCACCGTGATGTCGAACATCGGCCTCGAGCGCGCGATTCGGACCGCGGGCGGCAAGCTCGTGCGCACCCAGGTCGGCGACCGGTATGTCGTCGAGGAGATGCGCAAGAACGGCTACAACCTCGGCGGCGAGCAGTCAGGCCACCTCGTGTTTCTCGATCACGCGACCACGGGTGACGGCATCGTCGCGGCGCTGCGCGTGCTCGCGATCATGGCCCGCGAGGGCAAGCCGCTCTCCGAGCTCGCCCAGGTGATGACCCGGACGCCCCAGGTGCTGATCAATACCTCGGTCGAGAAGAAGGTACCGCTCGACCAGCTCCCCGACGTGACGGCGATGATCGCGGGGATCGAGAAGCAGCTCGGCGACGACGGACGCGTACTCGTGCGGTACAGCGGTACCGAGAGCAAGGTCCGCGTGATGATCGAGGGCATGGACCAGGCCCAGATCCAGGGCTGGGCGGAACAGATCACGGCGGCACTCACGAAGAGTTGCCGCGCGTAAGCCCGGCGCGGAGTGCTAGGCTCCGCGCGTGCAGCCGGTCGTGACCGCAGACGAGATGCGCGCGCTGGATCGCGCGACGATCGAGGACGTCGGGATCCCGGGGGTGACGCTGATGGAGACCGCCGGGCGCGGGGTCGCCGAGGTGGCGATCCGGATGCTCGGCGCGCAACGCGGACCGGTCGCGGTGGTGTGTGGGCCGGGGAACAATGGTGGCGACGGCTTCGTCGTGACGCGCGTGCTGCGTGATCGCGGGCTCGATGCGGTCGCCTACCTCGCGGTCGCGCGCGAGGGGATCAAGGGCGATGCGCTCGCGCATCTCGCGATCCTCGAGCGAGCCGGCGGCGTCGTGCGCTCGATCGCGACGCCGGAGCAGCTCGCGGAGGTCGGTGACGCGATCACCGCGGCGGTCCTCGCGGTCGATGCGCTGTTCGGGATCGGGGCGCTGCGCGCGATCGAGGGGCACCTCGCCGAGGTGGTCGCGCAGGTCAACACGGCCCGGATGCGGCTCGCCGTCGATCTGCCATCGGGGCTCGACGCCGACACGGGGCGCGTGAGCGGGGCCGTGGTCGAGGCCCACCGCACCGCGACGATGGGCGCGCTCAAGATCGCACTCGTCAGCTCGCCCGGGTTTGCACGCTGCGGCGCGATCGACGTCGTCGACATCGGGATCCCCGCGGGGGTGGTCACGACGGCGGCCGTGCGGGCCGGGCTCATCGAGGAGGCGGACGTCGCGCGCTGGTTGCCGCGGCCGGGACCTCTGGATCACAAGGGGACGCGTGGGCACGTGCTGGTCGTCGGCGGGGCTGTAGGTGGGGACGGACTGTCGATGCGCGGGGCAGGGCGGCTCGCAGCGGCGGCGGCACTGCGCGCCGGCGCGGGGCTCGTCACGCTCGCCGGTGATGGCGACGTCACGGCGCCCGACTCGGTGATGACGCGCTCGCTGGATGCGGACGCAGGCACGCAGGCGAGCGCGGCGGTCAGCGGCATCGACCCGGCGCTCGCCGCGGCGCTCGAGGGCAAGAGCGCGGTCGTGATCGGGCCGGGGCTCGGGACGAGCGAGGTCGCGGCACGGCGTGTCGCGACCGTCCTCGCGGCGGGGATCTCCGTGGTGCTCGACGCGGATGCGCTCAACCTGCTCGCAGCGGATCCTACGGCGATCGCGCGTGCCGCGGGCCCGGTCGTGATCACGCCGCACCCCGGCGAAGCGGGTCGGCTGCTCGGCACCGGCACGGCGGCGGTCGAGGCGGATCGGCTCGGCGCGGCGCGTGCGCTCGCGGCGGCGACCAAGGCGGTCGTCGTGCTCAAGGGTGCGCGGACGATCGTCGTCGACGGCACGATCGGCGACGACCACTGCGCGATCAACCCGACTGGAGGCCCGGCGCTCGCGACCGGGGGCAGCGGCGACGTACTCGCCGGCGCGATCGGTGCGCTGCTCGCACAGGGCGTCGCCGCGGGTGATGCGGCGCGCGCCGCCGTGTTCGTGCACGGGCGCGCGGGCGAGGCGCTCGAGGCGGTCCATGGCCGGGGCGCGATGTCGTCCGAGCTCCCGCTCGCGATCGCCGCGGCGATTCGCCAGCTCGCTCGCTGATCCCGCGATGCGACTGTCGGGCGCGGCGCCCGTCCGGATCCGGGATGCGACCGATCTGCATCGGGCGGGAGCTCGTGGGGTACGGAGTCCTGCGCGACGACGCGGAGCTCTCGTCCGGCCCCACGGTGCCCAGCGACGACGACGCGCGTGACGCGTGTCGGTGTCCGCCCCACCTCCCGGACCTCGGCAGCCCGACGATCCCGCGTCCAGCTGGAGACGCGGGCTGTGTCTCCACATCCTCGCGTGGAAGAACACGCTGAGGATCCAGGCAGTTGGGCGTGGCATGACGGGTGCTTTTGAGGAGCGCATGTCGCGATCGAAGACCTCCCCGTCCCCCCGCGTTCCGTCCAGCTCCTGCGTCGTTCGCCGCTCGGCGTCGCCGGCGCCCCGAACGCTGCGCGTGGTCAGAGGAGGGGCGAACGCGGTGGTGACCAGCCCGCACGAGGCGTTCGAGGCGGCATGCCTCCCGCACCAGGCCGAGCTGTACGGCGTCGCGATGCGGATCGCGCGCGACCCCGACATGGCGAAGGACCTCGTCCAGGAGACGCTGCTCCGCGCGATGACCGCCTGGGCGAGCTTCCAGCCGGGCTCGAACCTGCGCGCGTGGCTGTTCCGGATCCTGACCAACGCGTTCATCAACGGCTATCGCAAGCGCCGCCGCCACCAGCGGTTCGCGACCGAGCGCCCGGGCGACGCGTTGATCGCGCTCTACGGCCGCGACCAGGATCGCACCGATGATCTCGACGAGGCGATGGTCGAGAGCGAGCTGTGCGACGAGGTCAAGGGTGCCCTCGATCGCCTCGGCCCGGAGTATCGCGACGTCGTCGAGCGCGCGGATCTCAAGGGCGAGAAGTACAAGGACATCGCCGACGCGCTGCACGTCCCGATCGGCACCGTGATGTCGCGCTTGTTCCGTGCGCGCCGCGTGCTCGAGACCGAGCTCGCCGGCTTCGCCGCCAAGGACTATGGGATCAAGCGCGCCGCCTAGCGGCGCAGGATCCGCCCACCGGCCACGCCGCGCGCGACCGGCGGATCCGCCGCGGTGGAGCTGTCGACCTTGCGATCGCCCGCGAGCAGCGTGAGCAGATCCATCGTCGTGATGATCCCGATCACCTCCGCGCCGCTGACGATCGGCAGGCAGCCGATGACGTGGTCGCGCATGAGCTTCGCGGCTTCGCCGACCTCCATGTCGGCCGTCCCGACGACGGCATTCGGGCTCATCAGCTCGCGGACGGTGCGGCGCGCGAGTGCCGGCGCCTCGTGTGCCGCGAAGTCGCGATCGGAGACCACTCCGACGAGCGCGTCGCGCTCACCGAGGACCACGAGGTGGCGAACGCCGGCCCGCCGCATGTAGTGCCAGGCCGCTTCGGCGTCGACGTCGTCGACGGTCGCATGGACCTCCTTCGTCATGATCTCGTCGACGCGCATGGCTCGCTCCTCTCGATGGCGTCAGCGCGGTGGCCCGCCGGGCTTGTCGTGATCCCATGGAAACGCGGTAAGCGAGCACGGCCCCTGGTGCCGCACCTCGCCGGTCGGTCCGGTTCCCACGGTCTGCCCGGTGCCGCGGGTGACGTCCCCGTCCCACGCGAGGTCCGAGCGCGCCTGCAGCGCGACGACGCACATCTCCTGATCCCCGATCCCCCAGCCCACCGGAACGGCCCGTGGATTGGTGAAGCCGCACGTGAACCGAACGCCGCGCGCGCCGATCGAGCCCAGCTCGAGAGGAGGATCGAACGCCTTGCCGAAGTTCTCGCCGTAGCCGTCATGGCGCATGATCACCTCGCCGTCGCGTGGTCCACCGGCGATCTCGAGCTGCGCGTAGACACCGAGGCTGTGGTAGTGCGAGAGCGCGTAGTGGAGCTCGTACTGGAGCGGGCGGCCCGTGCGCTGCTGATGGTCGTCGTCGAACAGGCACTCGGTCGTGAACGCCGAGTCCTTCAGGGGATCGAGCGCGAGGTCGTGGTACTGGATCCGCGCCGGCGCCATCTTCGCGACCACCGCGGAGGGGGGGATGGTGTGGATCTCGAGGTTCATCGTCGTCGTGATCGGCTGGTCGGTCGCGTTGAGCAGGTGGCTCGATCCGATGACGCGACTGTACGGCGGGATCCGGATCGCGCTGCCGTCGGGGAGCGCCTGGCTCTCCTCGAGCGACTGCGTGCTGAGTGCGAACAGGTAGCCGCCGAGGAGTGCGGCCACCAGCTCGCTGAACTGCTGCTCGCTGCACGACCAGGAGCCATCGGGCAACGCGAACTCGTCATCGGGGACGAAGAACCAGTTGGCGTGGTGGTACCCGCCGTCGTTGTGCTGCGTGATCTGGTTCACCCACAGCTCGGTCGGGTTGTTCAACGTCCAGCTCTGGCAGGTGTCCTCGTCCTCGACGCCGGCCGCGATCTCGATCGTGCTGACATCGGTCGCGAGCACGCAGTGCTCCTGGCGCGGATCGCACGGCTTGTCACGGCACCCGGCGGCGAGTCCGCCGAGGACGATCGTGACGACGAGGCGCCTGGTGTCCATGTCCGAAGCCTACCGCCAGCTCCATCCGGGGGGAAGGCGAGCGTGGGTCAGGGGACGTCGGTGTCGTCGTACACGACGAAGTCGAGCTCGAAGAGGATCGCCGTGACATCCCACGTCACCATGACGTCGGCGGCCGGGTCGATCATCGCCGAGGGCACCAGCCAGAGCTTTCCGGTGGTGGTGGTGAGATCGCGGGCGAGCTCGTAGGACGACCATGGGATGACGAGGAGGCCGGCGCCGTCGACCGTGGCCGCGGCGATGTCCGTCGCCGGCGCCCCGGGCCACGGGTCGACGTACTGGACCAGCGTGAAGTCCTGACCGGGGGGAAGCCCCATGGCCTCGACGTGGAAGCGGAACGTGGGCCCGCTCGGCTCCCACGTGAGGGTCCCGTAGGGCAACCCCAGCAGCGGACCCGTGAGCGGCGTCCAGTCGGGCGCGTCGGTCTTGTGGACCAGCGTCATGCGAGGCAGGGCCGCGTCGGGCGCGGTGTCGTCGGGCGCGGTGTCGTCGGGTGCTCCGTCGCCGATCACGGCTCGCTCCGTGTCGAACCCGACCCGCCCACAGCCAAGGGGCGCAACCGCGAGGATCGCCGCCGTCACGACCGCGCATCTGCTTGCACCCCCCACGCGTCGATCCTAGCCCAGCGAGGACCGCAGGAGCACCGGGATCGAGCGTCCTGGCGGTTAGGCGGTCAGCGCGACCTGGACCTCGGCGCTCGGATCGAACGGCGAACCCTTCACGTCGGCGATGCACTTCACGACGAGCCGCACGCGCTTGTCGCCGATCGCCTGGGTGGGGTCGGCGAAGCCGTTCTTCGCGAGGATCTTCGCGAGGTCGACGTCCGAGACCATCCACGTCTGCGTGATCACCTGCCCGGCGGTGAGGTCACACGGCATCTTCAGGCAGTCGTCGGAGTAGCTCGTGTTCGGATCCGGATCCTTGGACATCACGACGAGGTTCGGCGACCCCGTCTCGTCCGTCGGATCGGCGGCGATGTACAGCCACAGCTCGTACTTGGTCGCGAGCAGCGTGCACGGCTGCTGGGCCTCGATCACCATCGTGCCCTTGAGCACCGAGTCGGTGACCGGAAACGTCGCCGACTCCGAGGGCTGGCGCTCGATCACCGGGATGGTCACCTTCGCCATGCCCTTGCCGCCCGTGAATGCCTTGACCTTGTCGAAGAATCCCATGCGCGGACGGTACCACCGCCGAGATCAGTATTCGGCTTCGCGGGACGCCGGCCACACGATCGCATCGCCCGCCGGGACATGCTCGCTCGTCAGCTCGCCGCGGGCATCGGTGTAGCTTGCCCATACCAGCCCATCGGGTGTGTGCACGAAGTACTGCTCCTGCCGGACCGCCGCATCGTCGGCACTCGGATCGACGACGTAGAAGATCCGCCACTCGGGGCGGGCGACCGGCGCGGCCGTGGGGCCCTGCGCCGCCTTCGCCGCTGCCTTGACCTGCAGATCGAGATCGCCGTCGAGCGCGGCCTTGAGTGCTGGCGCGACGCGCGGTCCGCCGACCCGCGCGAGGTTGCGCGCCGCCGCGACCCGCGCCTGCGGGCTCGGGTCGTCGCGGAGCATCTGCGCGAGCACCTTCGCCGCCTCGTCGTCGCCGGCCAGGCTGCCGAGCGCATGCGCGACGTTGATCCGCACGAGCCGCGACTTGTGGAACACGAGCGCGGTCAGGGCACCGCGGTGAGCGCCGGCGAGCAGCTCGGTGCGGGTGTCGTGAGGCACCGCCCACAGCGTGCGTGCGAGCGCGCCGGCTCCGTTGATCGCGCCGGCCCAGCCGCCGTGCTTGCCGGCGTACAGCCAGCGCCCGACGGTGGCAGACGTGCGCTTGTCGCTCGGGTTCGCGGCGAGGATCTCGCCGAGCGCCCACGCGGCGTCGCCGACGAGCCGGTCGTCCTTGATCGACATCGCGGTCGACAGCACGTCGATCGATCCGACGTCGCGCATCTCGCCGAGCGCCCACGCGGCGGCCCGCCGCCGATCCGAGGCGGCGTTCTCGACCATCGCGCGGAGGAACGGGGCGTCGTCGGGATTCGCGGCCGCGGCCAGGCCGGCGATCGCCGCGAGGCTGACCTTGATCGACCCGTCCTGGGTCAGCTGGCGCAGCAGCTTGCGCGCGTTCGCATCGGCGCGACCGCGCAGCGTCGCACCGAGGGCGCGGACGACCTCGTGACGCGTCGGCCCCCGATCGGTCTGCGCCTGCGAGCTCAGCGCCGCGACCGCCGACGGATCACCGATGTAGGACAGCGCCGTCGCCGCGGACCGGTGGAGCTCGGTCGGGCCCTCGCGCAGGACGTCGAGCAGTGCCTTGGTCGCCTCGGGACGCCCGATCTCGCCGAGCGCGTCGATCGCGGCACGCCGCAGGCGCGTGGGGTTGCCGGGGCCCGCGAGGGCGGTCAGCTTCGCGGTCGCGGCGCCGACGCGGAGGATGCCGAGGTACTCGGCGGCGAGCACGCGGATCTCGAGGTCCTCGTCGGCGAGGTGCTCGATCAGGACGTCGCCCGCGCGGCCATCGCTGCCGATCAGCGGCCGCAGCGCCTCCATCGCGGCGATCCGGATCGCGGCATCCTTGCTCGACAGCGCGCCGAGCACCGGGACGAGCGCTGCCGGATCGCCGGTCGCGCCAAGCGCCTTCAAGACGAGCGGCATCGCGACGCGACCGCGCTCGAGCTCGGCCGCGAGCGTGACCGTCGCGCGGGGATCTCCGGACTCCGCGAGCAGCGCGACCGCGCTCGCCGGATCGCCCGCGATCCGCCCCTGGAGGTGGGCGACCAGCGCGGGGACCGCGGCCTTGCCCGCGACCCGCAGCGCCTCGCGCGAGCCGTTGCGCAGCTGCGACTGCGCGAGGTTGACCACGAGCGTGCGCATCGCGTCCTCGCCGGCCTTGCCTGCCTGCGGCGTCGCCGCGATCTGGCCGAGCGAGTAGGCGACCTTCGCGCGATACGCGTCGATCCCCGTCGAGAGCTGCTCGGTCAGCGCATCGATCGCATCGACCGCTCCGAGCGTGCCGAGCGCCGCGACGGCTGCGGTGCGGACCTCGTCATCGGGATCGTTGATCAACCGGATCAGCGCAGGGACCGCCGATGGGTCGCCGAGCTTGCCGACCGCGCGCACGGCGAGCCGGCGGGTCTCGCGTCCAGTCTCGGAGAACTTCGCGACCAGCGGGATCACCGCGCGGCGATCGCCGAGCTCCTCGAGCTGCGTGATCGTCGCATTCTTGACGTCGGGCTTGTCGTCCTCGAGGCGCGGGATCAGCGCGATCACGACGCTCGGGTTGCCCTTCTTGCCGATCGTCCCGAGCGCCTTGACGGCGCGCTGGCGTACGACCGCATCGACGTCACCGAGCGAGCGGGTCAGGGCGGCAGTCGCGTCGGTGCCGCCGATGTCGCCGAGTGCCTCGGCGGCGACCGCGCGGGTCTTCGCATCGGCGGCGCCGAGCCAGTCGATCATCAACGGCACCGCGGCGAGTGCGCCGCCCTGGCCGAGCGCCTTGGCGGCGGCGTGGCTGACCTTCTCGTCGTCGTCGCGGAGCGCCTTCAGCAGGAAGGTCTGGGTCAGCGAGATGTCGTACTTCGCGAGCTCGATCACCGCCTCGTGGCGTTTGGTCGGATCGTCGCTCGCGAGACCTTCGGCATCGACGGCGACGTGGCCGGCCCAGTCGAACGTCCACGCCGAGGCGGGGCGCACGCCGGACGCCGCGAGCAGGACCAGGCCGAGCGCGAGCCGCTTCATCGCCACGAGTATGCCACCGATGCGGCGGCGCGCCGCTCACTCGGCGGTCGGGGACACCGGCGGCGACCCGGCGGTCGGCGGTGGCCGGGTCAGCTCCGCGATCGCCCACGCGACCTTGGCGCGCAGCCGGTCCGGAAGGTCGAGCTCGAGCATCGCGCGGTACTCCGCGAGGGCTCCGGCGCGGTCACCACGCTTCCAGCGCAGCACGGCGAGATTCCGGCGCGGTCGCCAGTCGCGCGGCGCGAGGGCCTTCGCGTGGTCGAGCGCCTCGAGCGCGCGCGTGTCGTTGCCCTGGTTGTGGTGAAGGAGGCCGAGGTCGTTCCACGACGCGACGTGCGCCGGATCGACGGCGATCACGCCCTCGAGCTGCGCGATCGCCTCCGGGTACTCGCCCCACGACATCAGCGTCTCGCCGTACTCGCGCCGCGCGAACGCGATGCTCGTCGGATCCTTCGCGCTCGCGACCGCGCGCTGGTAGTGGACGCGCGCCTCGTCGTGGCGCCGCGCGCGCTCCGCGGTCTCGGCCTGCTCGATCTCGCGCTGGACGATCGGCGCCGGCGCGCGTGGGGCAGGGCGCCCGCATGCGGCGATCAGCAGCGCGGCGAGGACGGCGCGCGTCACTCCGATTTCTTCGGCTTCGCGACGGCGACCGAGTTCGGCCGGCGCGCGGGCGGTGCGACCTCGATCGCCGCCTCGATGTCGTCGGGATCCACCTCCCTCGTCGGCATCGGTGCGATCCGGCGATGCAGGAAGTCCGGCTCCGAGACCTCCTCCTGCGCGGCGCGGTGCAGGCGCTCGAGCTCGTCGAGCGATTGCTGGCGCGTCGGATCCGGCGAGCCGAGGAGCGCGCGCAGCTCGGCGGGCGTTGGCGCGACGACAGGCGTCTCGGTGCTCCACTCGTCGCCGGAGAGCCGTGCCTCCATGCGCGCCGCGAGCTCGCCGGGCGAGCTCCGTGGCGGCGCCGGTGGGGGGCGGAGACCGGGATACGACGACGGCGGCGCCTTGAGCGGGAGATCGAACCGCGGCATCGATGGCTCGGTGCGACCGGCATCCTCGACCTTGGGCAGCGCCGGCGAGGTGATGCTCGCGTCGTCGGCAGGCTGTCGGGCCGCGGCGCGCTCGTTGGTCAGGCGGTCCTCGAGCGACGACGATCGCGCGGTGCGATGTTCGAGCGACGTGGTGTCGTGGTTCGGCACGCTCCTGGGCTCGTCGTCGATCACCTCGAGCGAGGGCCGGCGCAGCGGCGGTGGGTTGGTCACCGCGTTCTCGAGATCGACTGGCGGGGGCGGCCCGGCGGTGCGCGACATCGGTGGGATCGTGGGCGAGCGCCGGCCCGGCGGGACCGTCGGTGGGCGCTGGTGCATCGAGATCGGTGGCAGGGTCGCGGCGCGCTTGCGGGCCTCGCGCGGCGGCGGAGGATCGCCGAACAGCGAGGGCGTGATCATCCCGGTCGGTGCGACGGACGGCGGGCGCGTGCGTGTCTCGGGAGGCTGCGACGGCGTCGCGGCGCGGGCCTCCGCGGCAGGGAGGACTGGATCGCTCGGCCGGCGCAGCACGCCAGGGGGCGGCTGGGTCGACGGGCGCGGCGATCGGCCGTCGGCGGGCGGCAGATCGACGAGCGGAACCGACTGGGGGGACGGCGGCTGCGTCGGCGGGCGCATCGCGCGGCCATCGGGGGCGGTCTGGCGCGGATCGCTCGGGGGCCGGAGCTCGATGGGAGGCGGCTGCGTCGCCGGGCGCATCGCGCGGCCGTCGTCGGCGGTCCGACCTGGATCCGTCGGGGGCCGGAGCTCGGCGGGCGGCGGATCGGTCGGTGGCCGCATCGAGCGGTCGGAGGGGGACGTGCGCACCGTGGTCGTCGAACGCACGCTCGGGGTCTCGCTCACGCGATCGCCGACTCGGTCGCCGAGCTCGATCGGCGGCTTGAGCTGCGGGGAAGAGGTCTTCTTCGTCAGCTCGAGCGGTGGGTTCGTCGGCGGACGCCCGCCGCGGAGTTGATCCATCGGCGGAGCCGAGGACCGGCGGCGTCGACCGCTGTCGTTCGCCGCGTCGCTGCCACTGGAGATCGCAGGCGCGGTCACGAGCACGCCGAGCTCGGTGGTATCGGGTTTGGCCCCCTTGATGTCGGCCGTCGCCGCGAGCGCGACCTCGTTCGTGGCCTCGGCCGCCGCCGGCGTGGCCTTGACCGTGGTCTCGCGGCGCGCGGGCGCGCGATCGAGCGAGTCGAGGCGGGGGCTCGTCGTCGTCGGCTCCGCCATCTCCTTGCTCGCGCTCGCGTCCTGCTGCGCCTTCTGCCACGGGTACTCGATCCGGCCGTGGTTCGCGTGGCGGATCGTCTCGCGCAGCGAGTCGCTGATCCGCCGCAGATCGGCCATCGACAGGCCGGACTCGTCGAGCTGACCGAGGTGAAGCTTGCCGTAGACGATCCGCTGCACGAGCGAGTCGATCGACGCCGCGTCGGGCTTCTTCAGGGTGCGCGACGCGGCCTCCACGGCGTCGCAGATCGCGAGGATCGCGGTCTCGCGGCTCTGCGGCGGATGACCCGGGTAGCGGAACTGCTCGATCGAGAGGCCGTGCGGATTGCCCTGCTCCTTGGTCTTCCCCCAGAAGTACTCGAGGACCCCGTTGCCGTGGTGCATGTGCATGAAGTCGACGACGCGCTCGTGGAGGCCCGCCTTGCGCGCGGTGACGATGCCCTCGGTGACGTGCGCGAAGATCGCGTCGCACGACACCTCGGGCGGCAGCTGATCGTGCGGGCTGGTCTCGCCCGGCTCGAGGTTCTCGATGAAGTACTTCGGCTGCAGCGACTTGCCGAGGTCGTGATAGTAGGCGCCGACGCGCACGAGCCGGCCGCTCGCGCCGATCGCGTTCGCCGCGATCTCGGCCATGTTCGCCATCATCAGGCTGTGCTGCCACGTGCCGGGAGACTTCTCGGCGATCTGGCGCAGCAGGGGGTTCGACAGATCCTCGAGCTCGATCAGCTTGCCACGCGTGATCTCGCCGACGAACAGCTGGTAGAGCGGTACGAGCGGCACCGCGATCACGGTCGCGATCGCCGGGCCAAGAGCGGCGGCGAACCACGTGGAGTGCAGCGGATCGCCGAGCGCGGGCAAGTGGCCGGTGGTCAGGTAGGTCAGCAGCACGTAGGTCGCCGCGGTGCACACGGTCGTCACCGCACCCGCAACGAGCGCGGCGCGCCAGCGAGCCTTCGGCTGCTCGGCGACGACGAGCCCCGCGACCGCCGCCTGGACGAGCAGCAGGATCGCGACGCCGACATCGAACGGACCGAGCAGCGCGATGGTCAGTGCCGCGAGGATGCCGGTCGCGAGCCCGGCGATCCGATCGAGCGCCATCGTCGGGATGATCGCGAGCATCCCGACCGGGATGACGAGCACGCTGAGCGACGTCGTCAGCAGCATCACCTTGACCGTGATCGCGAGCAGGCAGATCGCGACGAGGCTGACGATCTGCACGCGCACGAGCCGCCCGCGGGTCGATCGCCGCATGTGGTGCGTGAAGATCGCGGCGAGCACGAACATCAGCAGGAAGAACGCGACGTACGGCAGGGCGCCGCGCGGCGTCGCCGCGGCGATCGCGGCGGCGTTGCGTTGATCGTCCGCGGTCGCGATCTGGCCGCGCGCGATCACGATGCCACCGTTGCCGATCCGTCCGGCCACGGTGTCGAAGCCGGAGAGCGCAGGCACGCGGATCGTCAGGGAGGCGGGCTTGCCGGCGACCACCTCACCCGCGCCGAGCGCACCGAGCCAGCGGTCCGCGGTGATCGTCGACATCGAGAGGATCGCGAACGCGAAGGCGAACACGAGGCCGAGCCACCACGCGACCCGCGGGCGCCGCGGGATCGCCTTCGCGAGCGCACCGCGCGAGGAGTCGGGATGGGTCGGCGCACGCAGCGACTCCAGCGAGCGCTGCGGAACGGGGCCCTGAGGTCCGTCACCCATCGCTCAGATACCGATGTCGAATTCCGCGCGCGTACGGCCGCCCTTGAGCTTGGGGAACTGCATGCCGCGGAGTACGCCGTTGAGGCACGCCCACGTCCCGCCGGACTGCTTGCCGTCGACCTTGACCAGCGTGACGCGACCGCTCGCACCGTCGATGATCATGCCGATGCTCGCCTGCCCGGCGCCGGTCTTCTGCAGGCAGCCGCCGAGCCGGCCACCTTGCTTGGAGTACACGCCGTAGACCGTGCCCATGTCGAGCGTGCTCGAGCCGCTGTCGTCCTCGTCGGACATGTCGAGCGAGAGGTCCTCGTTGCCGCGCTGGTGACTGCCGCCGGCCCCCGTGTTGCCGCCGGTCCGCTTGCCGCCGGTCCGCTTGGGGGGCGCCTTCGGCATCGACACGGTGACCTTGAGCGAGGCGCCGTCAAGGGCCGCGATGCCCTCGATCTTCTTCTCGGCGCTGTCGCCCTTCACGGCCTTGATCACGAAGTAGACCGCGGCCGCCGCACCGAGCACGCCGAGGAAGATCAGCAGGTAGAGCATCACGCCCTTCTTCTTTTCGCTGCTCTGCACCGCGACCTCGGCCTGCGCACGCCGCGCATCGTCGCGCCTCTGCCGCGCGACCTCGATCATCGGTCCGAGCATCGGGTGCTCGCCGACGTCGCTGCGCGCTCCGCTGTCTTTGTCCATGATCACGTTGCCGGCGACGATGTCGCCCTTCTCGATCTGCGTGATCACGTCGGCGAGCGAGAACGGACCGTAGTCGAGCTTGCCCTTGCTGATCAGCCACTTCTCCGTGGAGTCGGCGAGCGCGGCGTGGAGCACGCGATCGACCGCGATGCCGGCCGACGACGCCGCGGACGCCGCAATCTCCGTCGCGAGGCTCGCCTGCTGATCCCCGAGCGAGGGCGCGCGATCGAGCGTCGGCACCGCCGAGGTCATCATCGCGCCACCCTTGTTGAGCGCCTCCCCGACGACCTCGCCGAGGACGTCGGCGCGGCCGAACCGCTTCTCGGGGTCCTTGTGACATGCGCGCGCGACCAGCTCGTCGATCTGCGAGTTGACGCCGGGCACGACCTCGCTCGGGCGTGGGCCGCCCTTCGCGAGCGGTGCACCGACGAGGCACTCGTAGAGGAGCGCGCCGATCGCGTAGACGTCCGCGGGGCCATTGGGCGCCGCGCCAGCCAGCAGCTCGGGCGCGATCGAGCCGTGGGGCGGGATCAGGCCGGCGGTCATCGCGGCGATCGTCCCCGCTCCGAGGGCCAGATCGATCACGCGGACACGACCGGAGCGGTTGACGACGATCGACTCGTCGGCAAGCGCGCCGTGGTGGACGTCCGCGAGCGCCGCGGCGACGCCGACGATCAGGTTACCTGTCGCGCGCGAACCGAGGCCGGCGTTCCCGGCGCGGGCGGCGGTCTGCTTCTTCTTCGCGAGCAGGTCGCGGACGAGCGATCCGTCGGCCTCCTCGGTCGCGATCCACAGGATGTCACCGGTCAGGCCGGCCGCGAGCGTGCGGACGAGGTGCTTGTGCTCGGGCAGGCCCGCCGCGGCGCGCGTGCCGGCGATGATCTGATCGCGGACGGCATGCTGCGACGCGATCCGTGCGTGGATCACGTAGATCGTCGCAGGCCCCTGGGGCCCTTCCGCCCGGTACGCATCCGCGATCCGCAGGGGCCACAGGGGTTGGCCGAGCCGGTACTCACCGAGCTGGAAGCCCGGCACGAGGCGCTGCGCAGACTGGCTTCCAGACGTCGTTCCAACTGCGGTCATCGACGAGGCGCCCCCATGTGCGAGACGGCTAGGATAGGGGTCAGCGTCGGCGGAATCAATCGGTGGGGCACTTCGCGGACTTCGCCCGGGCGACCGCGAGCGGATTGCGACCGAGCGCACGTAAGTACTTGCAACCGCGGTCGAGATCGCCTCCCTGGATCAGCGCGTCGGCGAGCAGATATCGCGCCCGGACGTTGCGCGGATCGGCCTTGAGTGCAAGGTCGGCCTCGGCGAGCTGGCCGAGCCGGTTTCCCGCGCGCACCGCGGCCTCCGCGTTCTTGAGGTGCGTCGCGGCCTCCATGTTGCGGGGCGGCATGCGGGCTCCTGCATCGATCCGCGCACCGGCGTCGGCGCGCGCGGTCACCGCATCGGTCGGTGCGACGGCATCGAGCGGCGCGCCCGGCCCCGCGTCGACCGTACCGGGCAGCGCGGCGCCGGCATCCGCCAGGCCGGCGATCTGCGCAGCATCGGCCGAGATCACGGCGGGGCGCGACCGCCTGGTGACCGCGACGCCGATCGCGAGCGCGATCATCGACGCCACGAGGATCGATCCGAGGGCCAGGAACAGCCCGCCGCGCCGCGGCGCCACGACCGGCGACATCCCGGTGTCGAGTGGGAGGAACGTCGGCGCGGGCGAGCGGGGCTCGCTCTGCGCCGGCGCGGTTGGCGGCTGGCTGTCGAGGCGTGGGACGACCGCGGGCGCGATCGTCGCGCCCGGCTCGACCATCTCGGGCGGTAGGGCCTGGAAGTACGACGACGCGGACATCGCCGTGCGAAATCGCGCCTTGCTGTTGCTCGCCGCCGCACCGCCGCCGCGCTGCACGTAGACCTCGAGCTGCGCGAGCTCTCGGTCGAGCTCCTCGGCCGTGCTCGGTCGCTGCTCGCGGTGCTTCGCGAGGCAGCGCTGGAGCAGCGCGTCGAGCTCGGGGTACGCCGCGAGCTCGGGTGCGAGCGCCTCGAGGTGGGGTGGGGGCGTGCGCGCATGGTGCGTGAGCCATTCGATCGGCGTCCTGCCCTCGAACAGGCCGCAGCCGGTGAACATCGCGAACAACGTCGCAGCCAGCGAGTACAGATCGCTGCGGCCGTCGAGCGGATGCCCGCACGCCTGCTCCGGTGACATGAACTCCGGCGTGCCGAACACCATGCCCGCCTGCGTCAGCTTGAGGGCCGAGTGCGACGACGTCGCCGAGCCCTGCATCAGCTTCGCGACGCCGAAGTCGAGGAGCTTCACGTAGTCGGGATCATCCCCGACCCGCATCAGGAGGATGTTGTCGGGCTTGATGTCGCGATGGACGAGCCCGCTGCGGTGCGCGGCGCCGAGCGCGTGCAGCGCCTGTCGGCCGATGTGCAGGACCCGCAGCGGCGCGAACGGGCCATCGACCTCGAGCTCCTTCTGGACCGTGCGGCCGTCGAGGTACTCGAGCGCCATGTAGTAGTCGCCGTGCGGCGTGACGCCGAAGTCGAGGACCTTGACGGCGTGGGGCGAGTCGACCTTGAGCGTCGCGCGCGCTTCGCGTGCGAACCGCTGGAGCGCGGTGTCATCCGCGGACAGGTGCGGCTTGAGCACCTTGACCGCGACCTTGCGATCCATCGCGAGGTGCTGGGCGCGAAACACCGAGCCCATGCCGCCCTCGCCGAGCACGGCGTCGAGGCGATAGCGGCCGTCGAGGACGACGCCGACGAGGCCTTCCGCGAAGCTTCCCGACACGACCGGACTAGAAGCGCATGCCGTTCTTGAGCCGGAACGACAACCAATCCCAGGCCAGGTACGCAGCGCCCGCCGCCGCGACCACGGCCACGATCGGGGCACCCGCCACCGCCAGCACCGCCGCACCACCCGCCGTGGCCGCCGCGATCGCACCTTTTCGCTTGGCGACCACCTTGTTGCGCTGCACGAGCGAGCTCACCAAGGTGAGGCTGCACCATGGCCTGCCAGCTGTCAAACCTCGTGGCCGACGAGACACAGCGAGCGCGGGCGTCGGGACACAGCCGTTCCAAGGGGGCGTGTGCGCGTCGATCGGCGGTGGCCCCGGGCATGCAAACTCTTGGATCTGCTATCCCCCATGATAAGAAGGGTAACGATGTCCCACGGCGGAGGCGCACGGTCCACGACGCTCGTTCGACGGCCCCAGCACGGCGGCGTCCTCCTCGGTCTCGCGGGCGGCATGCTCGTCGTCGCGGCCGGGTTCATGGGCGGCTACTACGTGCTCGGCACGCGCAGCGAGGCGAACGCGGCGACGGTCCCTGCGCACAAGTCCGAGCCGATCAAGCCCACGACGCCGGCGGCACCTGCCGGCTCGCTCGAGGCGCAGCTCGCGCGCGAGGTCGACGTCATGATCGCAGGCCGCGCCCAGCGGATGACGTGGGCCGAGCTCGGCATCGAGATCGATGCGGTCGAGGCCGCGCGATCGCCGTCGACGGATCTCGCGGGACTCGCCGCCAAGGGCGCGCTCCCCGTACGGCTCGATCGCGAGAAGGCGGTCGCCGCGCTGCTCCAGCTCAAGGCGAAGCGCGACAAGGCGCCGATCAACGCGTACCTCGATCTCGAGGCGCGGAAGATCCACGACGACCAGCCCGGTCAGGGCGTCGACGTGTTCGGCTCGCTGCCGCGGATCGCCGCCGCCGCGCGCCAGGGTGCGCCGAAGGTCGAGTTGATCATGGTCGCCATCCCCGCGACGGTGACCAAGGCGACGATCGGGATCGACGACATCTCCGAGGTGCTCGGTCACTACGAGACCAAGTTCCCGGTGGTCGACCGCGATCGCAACTTCAACCTCAAGCTCGCGGCCTCCAAGGTCAACGGCTTCGTGATGAAGCCCGGCGAGGAGTGGTCGTTCAACGGCACCGTCGGCGAGCGCTCGCAGAAGATGGGCTACAAGGTCGCGCACGTGATCACCGCCGGCGAGATGGTCGACGGCCTCGCGGGTGGGACCTGCCAGATCTCGACGACGCTGTTCGGCGCCGCGTTCTTCGCCGGCCTCGACATCGTCAAGACGACGAACCACTCGCGGCCGTCGACGTACACGCCCCTCGGGTTCGACGCGACCGTCGTGTGGCCGGACACCGACCTCAAGCTGAAGAACCCGTACGACTTCCCGGTCGTGCTCCGCTACGTCGTCGCGAACGGCGAGGCGAAGGTCGAGGTCCTCGGCAAGAAGCGCCCGTACGACAAGGTCGTGTTCGAGCGGAAGGTGCTCGAGGAGACACCGTTCGGCAGCGAGGAGCGCCTCGACGAGGAGATGCCACTCGATCAGACCAGCCTCGACCAGGCCGGCTTCAACGGCTTCCTGCTCGAGCGGTTCCGCAAGTTCTACAAGGGCGGCAAGGTCGTCAGGACCAACAAGTGGCAGGTCCGCTACAAGCCGGTCACCGAGTACATCCGTCGCGGCACGAACCCGGATCCCGAGGCGAAGATGCCCGAGATCAAGGAGCCGCACGGTCCGAAGATGCCGAAGAGCGACACGTTCACGATGGCTCAGTAGCGCGGGCTATGCCGCGGGCGCGTCGGGCGCCGTGGCGTCGGCTTCCTTGCCCCGCAGGAGCAGCGCCGCCGCCAGGTAGAGCACGGCGCCGATCATCACGACACGCTCGAAGCCGAGCATCATCGCGAGCCCGAGCGAGCCGACGCTGGCGAGCACGCCTGCCGCGCCATTGACCGCCCAGAACCACGGCTTGTCCGTGTCTCCGAACCGGGTCATCCCCGACGGGAACGCGAAGCCCATGAGGAACCCGGGCGGCACGAGCAACACGAGGGAGATCGCCACGCGCAGCGGGAACCCGAGCCCGAGAGCACCCTGCAGCACCGGGTCGAGCACCAGGTTGAGCGCGACGAGCAGCCCGGCGAGCACGGGCGCCCACTTCTGCACGCGCGGCAGCGGGATCCGCGACGCGATGAACGAGCCGGTGCCGGCGCCAAGCAGCAGCGCCGCGATCACCACCGTCGTCGCGTACGACGGATGACCGAGGAACAGGATGAACCGCTGGATCCAGCCGGCCTCGACGAGCATGAACGCGAGGCCGATCGCCGCGAAGAACGCGCTGCCGCGCCAGAACCCGGCCGCGCCGCGGCGCCGACGCGCGATCAGGAACGGCGCGAAGAACAGCGCGATCGTCGCGATGCCGATGATGACGATCAGCCGGCGCAGCAGGAGCACCGAGTGCTCGTTCGGCGACAGGTTCGGCGCGATCTTCGGATCGACGTTGCCGAACAGGCTGACGTTCTGGAAGAAGAACGGGCGGTCGTCGGTCGGCGGGGACAGATCGACGCCATGCTTCGCGAGGAAGCCAGCCCCCTCGATCAGGACGCGCGCGACGGGAGACTCCTGCGGCGTCGCCGGCCAGTCGAACGTGTAGCCCCGCTTGGCGAGCAGCTCGCGCGCCTTCGCGAGGTCGGCGTCGGAGAACGGCTGGCGCGACACGAGCAGGTTCGAGACCCAGCCGCCCCGGATGATCAGCATGTGGCGATCGGGCTCGGCGATGCCCTCGGCCTGCAGCGCGGCGCGGGCGAGCAGGGCGAGGCGTGCGGCCTCGAGGTAGCGTCGTCCGCCGTTCCACCGGCTGATCGAGAGGATGCCCGTCGGCGACAGCCGGTCGAGGTAGAGCTGCAGCGCCTCCAGCGTGTACAGGTGGTTCTCGCTGAGCGCGAACGCGCCGGCGGAGGTCGCGGCCCAGCTGTCGATCAGCGAGATCTGGAGCAGGTCGTAGCGCTTCGGCGTGCGCGTCAGGTACGAGCGGCCCTCGCTCGCGATCGCGTGGACGCCCGGGCGGTGATAGACGTTCCCCGAGAACTCGGCGAACTGGTCGGACAGCGCGTCGATGATCGCGGCGTTGAGCTCGACGGCGTCGACATCCGTGGCCCCCGCGGCGAGCGCGGTCAGGATATCGCGGCCACCGCCACCGCCGATCACGCAGACCGTGGTCGGCGGCCGCAGCTCGTAGCCGACCGCCGTCACGTCCCAGAACAGGTGCGGGAGCTCGGCCGGTTCCCCGACCAGGTTGGTGATCGGCGTGCCCGCCGAGCCGTCCTGCTCGAGCCAGTACTGCTTGAGGGTGACGTTCTGGTCGTACGCCTTGCCGAAGCCCCAGCCGAACACGCGGTTGCCCTGGAACGGCTGGTTCCAGATCGTGAGCTTCGCCGTCGGTGTCCACTTCTCGTAAAGGATCTTCGACGCGTCCTCCTTGTAGTCCTTCGCGTAGCGCAGCGCGTACGGCTCGCCCCAGACCATCGTGCCGATCAGCGTGATCGCGAGCGCCGCGGGGACCCAGCGCGAGCCCCGCCCGAGCAGCGCATCCGCGACCAGGGGGAGGAAGCCGCAGGCGACGATCAGCGACGGCGTCGGGACGAGCCACATGATCGGGACGACGAGCACGGCGCCGACCGTCGCGCCGATCAGATCGGCGCCGTACACGCGCCCGACCTCGCGCCCGCGCGCTTCCATCAGGAGCAGGCACACCGCGCTGCCCAGGGCGACCGTGGTCACCAGGATCGAGACGATGATCAGGAGCACGCCCGGCGGGAACATGCTGCCGACGCCGGCGACCGTGCCCTTGCCGCGATCGAAGTCATCGCCGAGGCGGAAGATCATCACGATCGAGAGCGGCACCGCGATCGCGGCCGCGCGCATGGCCCAGGCGAGGGCTGCGCGGCCCGGAGGCCGCAGCGCGAACCACACGCCCGGTGCACCGAGCCCGAGCATCGCGAGCGAGATCGAGAGGAACGCGAAGTGGTACCAGAGGACCACGCTGAGGATCCGCGTGATCGCGACCTGGTAGATCAGCGTGGCGCAGGCGATGCACCCGATCGCGACGTAG